>WNFA01004118.1_pt1 | contig 13397 bp, 14 predicted proteins | sample 5400481 | NCBI WGS metagenome assembly WNFA01 (sample SAMN13153340, study PRJNA577476) | soil metagenome | isolation source: 120 cm saprolite under Douglas fir tree site 2 hole 1 replicate 2 | place: USA:California | collected 2015-04-18 | reverse complement strand
TGCTGAGCGGTGGCCGGCTGCGCCTCGGCATCGGCGTGGGCTGGAACGCCGTCGAGTACGAGGCCCTCAACGAGACCTTCGAAAACCGCGGCCGCCGCAGCGCGGAACAGGTCGAGGTCCTGCGCGCGCTGTGGACTCAGCAATTCGTGGACTTCCGCGGCAAGTTCCACCGTATCAGCCACGCGGGCCGCATTCCGATGCCCATCCAGCGGCCGATCCCCATCTGGTTCGGCGTCGGTAGCCGCGACCACGCGGTGCCGCCTGAGGCGGCCCTGCGGCGGATCGCGCGACTCGCCGATGGCTGGAGCCCGAACTTGACGCCCGACATCCAGGGCCAGGCCATCGTCGCTCGCGTGCACGGCTACGCCCGCGATGCGGGCCGCGACCCCGCCAAGCTCCCGCTGGAGGGGCGCATCCGCCTGGCCGGTCATGGCCCTGACGGGTGGGCGAAGCAGGTGAACGCGTGGAAGGCCCTCGGCGCGACCTCCGTTATCGGCGAGCCACGGGGTGCAGGCCTCAGCTTCCCGGATGGACACCTGGACGTGCTGCGCAGATTCAACGAGACCGTAAAGGAGGCATCGTGATGCAGCCAGTGACGCTGAAGATCTTCTCCGACTACGTCTGACCCTGGTGCTATCTCAGTACCGTGCGTATTGAGAAGCTCAAGGCCGAGCACAACGTGAAGGTCGAGTGGGTGCATTTCCCCCTGCACCCGGACACGCCGGCGGAAGGCCGCTCGCTCGCCGAGCTGTTCGCGGGGCGCAACGTGGACCGAAAGGCCATGCACGCGCAGATGAAGGCGCGCATGGACGCGGAAGGGCTCCCGTACGGCGAGCGCACCATGACCTACAACAGCCGCCTGGCCCAGGAGCTGGGCAAGTGGGCGGACACGCAGCCGGGCGGCGAGGCGCTCCACGACGCGCTCTTCCGCGCCTACTTCGTGGAGGCGCGCGACATCTCCCAGCCCGCCGTCCTCCTGGAGATCGTGGAGAAGCTGGGTCTAGCGGTCGACGGCGCACGCGAGGTGCTGGAGAAGCGGACGTTCAGGGAAGCGATCGACAGGGACTGGGAGCTCTCGCGCCGGATCGGGGTCACGGGCGTGCCGACGTTCGTCGCCGGCCGCTCCGGCGTCGTTGGCGCGCAGCCCTATGAAGTGCTGGAGCAGCTCGTGCGGAAGGCCGCCCTGGGTGACACTGCACGGTAAGTTTCGCGGGCGCGAAACCGCGAGCCCCTCGTGCCTCGGCGACGTGACGCTTGCGCTGGGATGGATCTCGCACCCGAAGGACTTCACGCCGGTGTGCACGACCGAGCTCGGATACATGGCGGGCCTGAAGCCGGAATTCGAGAAGCGTAACTGCAAGATCGTCGGGCTCAGCGTCGACCCGGTCGCCGATCACCAGCGCTGGTCCAAGGACATCGAGGAGACGCAGGGGCACGCCGTGACCTACCCGATGATCGGCGATCCCGAGCTGAAGGTGGCCAAGGCCTACGATATGCTGCCGGAGGAGTCCGGCACCACGGCACAGGGCCGGACCGCCGCTGACAACGCGACGGTCCGCTCGGTGTTCGTCATCGGGCCGGACAAGAAGGTCAAGGCGATGCTCACGTATCCGATGTCCACCGGCCGCAACTTCGACGAGGTGCTGCGGCTGCTGGACTCCTGTCAGCTCACGGCGAAGCACAAGGTAGCCACCCCGGTGAACTGGAAGCAGGGCCAGGACGTCATCATCGTTCCGGCGGTCTCCGACGAGGACGCGAAGAAGGCGTACCCTGCAGGCTGGAAGGCGCCCAAGCCCTACCTGCGCATCGTGCCCCAGCCGAAATAGCTGCGGCGCGGCCAGCGCCGGTGGCCCCGAGGACAGGCCACCGGCGCGCGGTTCCCCGGCCCATCACCCCGTACGCACTGGACAGCGGCCTCCCGCCGGGGTTGAGCAGCTCGCAGAAGCTCGTCGAGGTGTGCTGCCGCCTCCTGTACAATCCCCGCGGACGATTTCACGACTCCATTACGCCGAGACGATGACCCGGAGGAACGCGATGCCAATCTTCACGCGCCCTGATGCCGAGATCCACTACGAAGTCCACGGGTCCGGCTACCCGCTGCTGCTCTTCGCGCCGGGGGGCCTGCGCTCCCAGCTCGAGTTCTGGCGCCACAGCCCGAGCAATCCCGCCGCCCCGCCGCCGTGGATGAACCCCATGGTCGATCTCGCCGGCCGGTTCACCGTGATCGGGATGGATCAGCGCAACGCCGGCAACTCACGAGGCACGGTGACATCGACCCATGGCTGGCATACCTATGCCAGCGATCACCTGGCGCTGATGGATCATCTGGGCCATCGCCGCTTCCACGTCATGGGGGGCTGCATCGGCGGCACCTTCTGCCTGACGCTGTGCGAGATGGCGCCCGAGCGGGTCACCGCCGCCGTGCTGCAGAACCCGATCGGCCTGCACGAGAACCGGGACACCTGGGACGAAGCGGTCAGCGGCTTCGCCAAGACCATGCTGGCGCGCGATTCCACGCTGACCGCAGAGATCATCCAGAAATTCGGCCACAACATGTTCGGTGGCGACTTCGTCTTCTCGGTGAGCCGCGAGTTCGTGCGTCGCTGCCGCACGCCGCTCTTGCTGCAGCCCGGCACCGACAAACCGCACCCGGCCGAGACCAGCGCCGAGATCGCCCGGCTGGCCCCCAATCTTGAAATCCAGAAGGACTGGCGCGCTCCCACGCATCTCGCCGAGTCGATCCGCCGGGTCACCGACTTCCTGACCCGCAACACGCCTGCCTCGTGAACGACGCCCGCACCGCGCAGACCGTCGAGCTGCTGCGCCAGCTCATCCGCAACCAGTGCGTGAACGACGGTACCGTCGCCTCCGGCCAGGAGGTGCGCACCAGCGACGTGCTGCGCGCCTATCTCGAAGGCAGCGGCCTCGACATCGAGGTCTACGAGCCCGACGGCGCGCCGGGCCGCACCAGCCTCGTCGCCCGCATCGAGGGGACCGATCCGGCGGCCCCGACTCTTTGCCTGATGGGCCACACCGACGTCGTGCCGGTGACGCCCGCGCACTGGACGCGCGATCCTTTCGGGGGCGAGCTCGTGAACGGTGAGGTGTGGGGGCGCGGCGCGCTCGACATGCTGAACCTCACCGCCTCCCAGGCCGTCGCCCTCAAGGCGCTGGCCCGGCGCGGGTGGCGGCCCCGGGGCACGTTGGTCTATCTGGCGTGCGCCGACGAGGAGGCCGGTGGCGCGCTCGGCGCCGGTCACGTGTGCAAGCGACACTGGGACGCGCTCGGGGCTGACTACCTGTTGACCGAGAACGGAGGAACCGTCAGCGGGCACGGCGGTGAGCTGAACGTCACCGTGCACGTCGGCGAGAAGGGCGTGGCCTGGCGCCGGTTACGCGTCAAGGGCACGCCCGGCCACGGCTCGATGCCGTACGGCGCGGACAACGCGCTGGTCAAGGCCGCGCACGTCGTGACGCGGCTGGCGGACTACCGGCCGGCGCCGTACGTGGGCGATCTCTGGAGCGCCTTCGTCGGTTCGCTCGGCGTGGACCCGGCCGTGAAGGCCGCCCTGGTCGATCCTGCTCGCGTCGACGAGGCCATCGCCAGGCTCCCCTCGGGGATGGCCAGGTTCGCGTGGTCGGCCACGCACACGACCTTCTCGCCGAACATGTGCCGCGGGGGCGTGAAGACCAACGTCATCCCCGACGTCGTCGACATCGAGGTAGACATCCGCACCATCCCCGGGGACAACGAGGACGAGGTGCGCCGCCATCTCGACAAGGCCCTCGGCGACCTGTCGGAGGAGGTAGCGGTCGAGAAGCTCTTCTCCAAGCAGGCGTCGGTGTCGCCCACGGGGACACCGCTCTGGGACGTGCTCGGACGGGTCGTCGACGCGCACTACCCGGGCGCGCGTCTACTCCCGCGTCTGATCGTCGGGTTCACCGACGCGCCGTACTTCCGCGAGCACGGCGCCGTCGCCTACGGCTTCGGCCTGTTCTCGAGGTCCCTGACCGCCGAGGCGATGGCCGGGCGCTTCCACGGCAACGACGAGCGGATCGACGTGGAGTCGCTGGCGCTCACCACCCAGGCCTGGCTCGACACCTGCGAGCTGTTCCTCGGGTCGTAGTCGAACGGGAGGCCGTACGACTGGGACGCGCTGGAGGCGTTCGCCGCCGAGGTCGTGCGCGCGGGCTGAACGCCGGCTGGCGCGACTTGACCGCTTCCGGGACGCGGGCTAGTCTACAGCACTCTTTGCAGCGATATGACCGATCCCCCCGAGTGGAGGCTCTGGCATGAGACGTCCCAGATTAGAGGATCGCAGCATGTTCGGCCTGCTGGCCGTTGCCGTGATCCTGATCGCCGTCGCCTCGACGGCCATACCGTTCTCGTCACCGGCCGGCGCCGCGGCCAAGGGCAAGATCGTCCTCGCCTGGCACGCAGGTTTTGCGTCCCGCTGGCTGGACCCCCAGGAGCACGACGGCACCGCCACGCCGGACAATTTCTTCACCGCTCTCCACGACGCCCTCATCAAGAACCAGGGCACGCAGCTCTACGATCATCCCGCCCTGGCCGAGCGGTTCACGGTCGCCGCGGACTCGAAGAGCGCCACGTTCACGCTGCGGAAGGGGATCAAGTTCCACAACGGCGAGCCGGTTACCCCGCAGGACGTCAAGTTCAGCTACGAGAACTACCGGGGCGCCAAGGCCGACGTCTTCAAGAAGAAGACCGAGCGCGTCGAGATCGTCGACGACCACACGATCCGCTTCGTCTTCAAGGAGCCCTTCCTCGACTTCGCCATCCTCTTCGGGACTGCCAACGTCGCGGGCCCGGGCTGGGTGGTGCCCGAGAAGTACTACAAGCAGGTGGGCGCGGACGGCTTCAAGCAGAAGCCCATCGGCGCGGGGCCCTACAAGCTCGTCCGCCACGAGCCGGGCGTCAAGGTCGAGATGGAGGCCTTCGACGGCTACTACCGTCCGGTCCACGTGAAGGAGCTCGTCATGGTCTCGGTGCCGGAGCCGGCCACCCGTGTCGCCATGCTGGAGCGCGGCGAGGCGGACATCATCTACAACGTTCCGGGTGAGCTGATCAGCAAGGTCGGCAAGCTTCCCGGGGTCGTGCTGGCGCCGGTGCTGTCCGGCTCGTTCTTCATCGAGTTTCCCGGTTTCCAGGATCCGAAGAACCCGTTCCGCGACAAGCGCGTGCGCGAAGCAGTGAGCCTGGCCGTCGACCGGCGGGCCATGAACCAGGCGGAGACGGGGGGAATGGGCAAGCCGACGGGCAACTGGATCAACGACGACGTTCTGTACGGGATCGAGTGGCCCGAGTTCCCCCGCAACGTGGAGAAGGCCAAGCAGCTCCTGCGCGAGGCGGGCTATCCGAACGGATTCGACGTGGACTGGGTCACGCCGCTGCCCACGTTCTACTCGCGCGGCGAGCGCCTCATCGCACAACTTCGCGAGGTCGGTATCCGCGGCCGGCTCCAGACCATGGAGCGGGGCATCTTCTTCCAGCGGCTCCAGGGCGGCCTCAAGGAGTTTCCTGGGACCCAGATCATCCTGAACGGCGTCCGGATCGCGGGAAGCTGGTCGTTCTGGTACGAAGGCTACTTCAAGTGCGGTGGCTTCAACTCGCGCGACCGCATCTGCGTGAAGGATCTCGACGGCAAGTTCGACCAGTACGAGCGGTCGATCAATCCGGCGGAGCGGAAAAAGCTCGCCGAAGAGATCCAGCGCGGCATTCTCGAGAACTACTATATCGTGCCGGTGTTCCGCCACGCGTTCGTCAACGCGATCGGGCCCCGGATCGCGGCGCAGAAGTGGCAGGACGTCTTCCCGACCATCACCACCGGCTACGCCTATCCCTGGGAGGACCTGAAGGTGAAGGACCAGTAACCGGCCATGCCGCAGTTCATCATCCGGCGCGTCCTCTACAGCCTCGTCACGCTCTTGATTCTGAGCGCGACGATCTTCCTGGTCGTCCGGTTCACGGGGGACCCGGTGGCGCTCATGGCGGAAGCCAGCGCACGCCCCGAAGATCTCGACCGGATTCGTCAGCAATGGGGACTGGACCGCTCGTGGCCCGTGCAGTACGTGACCTTCATGCAGAACGCCTTCAAGGGGGAGCTTGGCAAGTCCTTCAACTACCGGCTCCCGGTGAGCGAGCTCTACTTCCAGCGGCTGCCCAACTCGCTGACCCTGGGTCTCGCCGCCACGCTCATCTCCCTGCTCATCGGCGTTCCGGCCGGCATCATCTCGGCGGTGAAGGTGAACAGCTGGTGGGACAACGTCGCGAAGGGCGTGGCCCTGCTCGGCCTCTCGATCCCCGGGTTCTGGCTGGGGCTCGTGCTGATCCTCGTGTTCTCGGTCTGGCTCCGATGGCTGCCGACCTCCGGGGCCGGTGACTGGCGGCATGTCGTCATGCCCGCCCTGGCACTCGGGTGGTACTTCGCCGCCTCGATGCTCAGGCTGACCCGCTCGAGCATGCTCGAGGTGCTCGGCAGCGAGTACATCAAGCTCGCCCGGCTCAAGGGGCTCCCGGACGTCGTGGTCATCGTCATGCATGCGTTCAAGAACGCGCTCATCCCGGTCTTCACGCTGGCCGGCGTCAACATGGTCGTGATGGTCAACGCCGCCGTCATCATCGAGGTGATCTTCGCGTGGCCCGGCATCGGCCGCCTGCTCTACGAAGGCATCTTCCAGCGGGACTTTCCGCTCGTGCAGGGCGTCGTGATCATGGCGGGCTTCATGATCGTCGGGATCAACCTGATCGTGGACATCCTCTACGCCTTTATCGACCCGAGAATCCGGCTCACGAGATGAGCCGAGCGTCCGGCTCACGAGGTAGGTGACGATGGCGACTATCCCGGCGAATACGCGGCTTGCCTCAGAACGGGCGGCCGCCGGCAGGCTCAGATCGGTTGTCAAAGCGGTGCGGGAAGCGCCGCAGGCCGCCATCGTCATCCTCGGCGGCCTCATGCTCGTCGCGATTTTCGCCGACCTCATCGCACCGCACGACCCGACGCTGCCAGTGCAAGGCGCGAACGTGTTCGATCCGCCGTTCTGGATGGAGGGGGGACGTGCGACGACGCTACTCGGCACCGACTTCCAGGGCCGGGACATCCTGAGCCGCCTGATCCACGGCGCGCGCGTGTCGCTGATCGTGGGGCTGATGGGGACGCTGGTGGCGGGCAGCATCGGGACCGCGATGGGGATCCTCGCCGGGTACGTGGGCGGCTGGGTGGACCAGATCATCATGCGCGTCACCGATGCCTGGCTCGCGTTGCCCGCCATCGTCTTCGCGATCTTCCTCGCCGCCATGGTCGGGCCCAGCATGTGGAACATCATCGTCATCCTCGGCGCGGTGTACTGGACGCGGTACGCGCGCGTCATCCGGGGCGAGGTGCTGACCCTCCGGGAGCGGGAATTCGTGAAGCTGGCCGAGATCGCCGGCGCCAGCAAGCTGCGCGTGATCAAGCGGCACATCCTGCCGAATGTCATGAACACGGCGACGGTGCTGGCCAGTCTCACGGTCGGCGTCGTCATCATCGCGGAAGCCTCGCTGAGCTTTCTCGGGGTCGGCGTGCCGCCGCCGCAGCCCGCCTGGGGCCTCATGCTCTCGGAGGCGCGTTCCACCTTGATGGCCGGGCAATGGTGGCTCACGGTGTTCCCCGGGCTCTGCATCCTCCTGATCGTCCTCGCGACCCAGCTCTTCGGCGACTGGTTGCGGGTCCGGCTGGATCCTCAGCTGAGGAATTTATGAATATGGGGGGCCCCGACATGGCCCCCCATTCCCCCCAGCGCTCGGCGCGCCCCGGCGAAGTCGGGGCGCACCTCGATCCCGTCCTGACCGTCTCCGACCTCCAGACGCACTTCTTCTCCTTCGGCGGGACACGCGTCGTCAAGGCGGTGGACCGCGTGAGCTTCACGCTCCACGAGGGCGAGACCCTGGGGCTCGTCGGCGAGTCGGGGAGCGGCAAGACGACAACGTGCCTCTCGATCGTCGGGCTTCTGCCGCGGGCCGCCCGGATCGTGGGAGGCAGTGTCGTCTTCGAGGGCGAGGACCTGACCCGGAAGAGCCAGCGCGAATTGCGCCGGATCCGTGGCCGGCGGATCGCCGTGATCCTCCAGGACCCCATGGCGTCTCTGAACCCGCTCTTCACCATCTTCAGGCAGGTGGCGGAGCCCGCCTTCTTCCACCAGCACCTGCGGGGCCGCTCGCTGCGGGAGCGCGTGCAGCACCTCCTCCGCGCCGTCCGCATCCCCTCGCCGGAGTGGAGAATGCGCGAGTATCCCCATCAGATGAGCGGCGGCATGCGCCAGCGCATCGTCGGGGCGATCGCCCTCGCCGGCGGGCCGAGCCTCGTCATCGCCGACGAGCCCACGACGAACCTCGACGTCACGATCCAGGCGCAGTATCTCGACCTCCTCAAGGACATCCAGCGGGAGACCGGCGTGGCGCTCATCTTCGTGACGCACAACCTGGGCATCGTCGCGAAGATGTGTGACAAGGTCGCCGTGATGTATGCGGGTAAGCTCATCGAGCGGGCGCCGGTGCGGGAGCTGTTCGACGACCCCAAGCACCCGTACACGCGAGCCTTGCTCGGCGCGGTGCCGAAGCTCGGCAGCAAGGAGCCGCTGTATTCGATCCCGGGCCAGCCACCCAACCTGGCGAATTTACCAGCGGGATGCTCGTTTCATCCGCGCTGCCCCGAGGCCGTGCCACGCTGCGTGAGCGAGGAGCCGGGGGACTTCCATCTCGGCGACGGGAGCGTCGCCCGGTGCTGGCTCGTGGAAGGCAAGAACGAAGCAGGAGCGCCCCGTGGCCGAACCCGTTCTTGAAGTGCGGGGGCTGAAGAAGCACTTCCCCGTGCGGCACGGACTGCTCGGACGCGGGAGGACGTGGGTCAAAGCCGTGGACGGAGTGGACTTCGCGATCCATCCAGGCGAGACGCTGGGCCTCATCGGCGAGTCCGGGTGTGGGAAGACGACCACCTCCAAGTTGATTTTGCTGCAGGAGACACCCGACGCGGGGTCGATCGCCTTCGAGGGCCGGGACATCGCCGGCCTCGAGGGCACGGAGCTCATGGCGTACCGCCGGGCCGTGCAGGTGGTGTTCCAGGACCCTTTCAGCTCGCTCAGCCCGCGCATGCGCGTGGAGGACATCATCGCCGAGCCTCTGGAGATCCACACCGATCTCTCGCGCGCGGCGATCGGCAAGCGCGTCGGCGAGGTGCTCGAGCTGGTCGGGCTGCAGCCAGACGTGGCCCCGCTGTTTCCGCACGAGTTCAGCGGCGGGCAGCGGCAACGGATCGCCATCGCCCGGGCGCTGGCGACCAACACCCGTCTCATCGTGCTGGACGAGCCGGTCTCCGCGCTCGACGTGTCGGTCAGAGCCCAGATCATCAACCAGCTCGAGCACCTGCAGCGAACCCTCGGCGTGAGCTACCTCTTCATCGGCCACGACCTGGCCACCGTGGCGCACATCAGCCACCGGATCGCGGTGATGTACCTGGGCAAGATCGTCGAGTCGGCGGACAGCGATACTCTGTGCGCGCGCCCGATGCACCCGTACACCAAGGCTCTCTTCGCCGCCGCGCTTCCATCCCATCCCGACGACCAGCAGCAGGAAAGGACCATCGCCGGGGAGGTCCCGAGCGCCCTCCGCCTGCCTTCCGGGTGTCGTTTCCATCCACGGTGCCCGTCGGCGATGCCGGTGTGCTCCGAGGTCGAGCCGACCTTGCAGCCTCGCGACGGCGGCGGCGTGGTGGCCTGCCACCTGTACGACTGAATGCAGATCTGGGTCGACGCCGACGCCTGCCCGCAGGCCATAAAGGAGATCCTGTTCCGGGCCGCCGAGCGTGCGCAGGTCGTGATGACGCTGGTGGCCAACACGCTGCTCCGGACGCCGTCGTCGCCCTTCATCCGGGCCATCCGGGTGCCGAAGGGTTTCGACGGGGCCGATCACCGCATCGTGAAAGAGATGGCGCCGGGCGACCTGGTGATCACTGCCGACATCCCGTTGGCCGCCGAGGTCATCGAACGCGGAGGGCACGCGCTCGACCCCCGCGGCGAGCTCTACTCGGTGGACAATGTCCGGGAGCGGCTGGCCATTCGGAACCTGTTGCAGGGGCTACGCGCGAGCGGGGAGCTCATCGGCGGTCCGGCGCCGTTCACCCAGAGCAACCGTCACCTGTTCGCGAATCACCTCAACCGCTTCCTGACCAGACAGCGGCCGGCCGGTTGAGAACGCCTTCAGGCGCCCAGATCGACGATGGCGATGACGGGACCGCCGCCGTGCGGTCCCTGGTGCATCGCATCGACCGAGACGAAGACGGCTGGATCACCGATCGCCGCCGCCGCCACGCCGCCGACCGCCGCCTTGGAGTGGCGATGATGGTGGACGTCGGAGTCGTCGAGCATGATCTGGCGTCTGCCGCGTAGCTTGCCGCGATGGTCGGCCTCGGACTTGATGAAGCAGTTCACGAGGCGACCCTTGAGGTCCTCGGCGCGCGGCCGGTCCGGCAACTCGAGCCCGGCGTTCCGGATCGCGGCGTAGATGCCGTCGAGGTCGAGCGCATCTTTCATCACGCTGTGGCCGATGCGGTAGCGCCCGCCCGCGGCCGCCTTGTTGCCCATGAGGATGATCTGGGCTCGCGTCAGCTCCACGCCCGAGGAGCAGGACGCGACCGACGAATACAGGTCGAGATCCTTGCAGATCTGCTCGGCGCGCGGCATGGCAAGCTCGCCGAGCGCGACCGCGATGCCCAGGCCGGTGGTGCCGTTCGACACGCCCATCGAGTCGTGCACCTCACAGGCCACGGTCTTCCCCCGTCGCTTCGCGTTCTCCACCCAATCGATCGTGAGCAGGGGCGTCTTGGTCTGGACGTAGTGCACGTCCTTCGGATCCTCGATCCCGGCATTCTTCATCGCCGCCTTCACGCCTTCGGCGACGACCTCGACCATGCGCGGGCGGCCGATGTCTTCGGGCTGAAGCTCGGCGCTCATGGCGGTCCCGATCACCAGACGCGGTTTGTCCGCGGACCCTTTCCGGTCGTTCCTCGCGAACACGGTCGCGTGAGGCGTGATGACGCCGTCGCAGCCACCGGACCACACCATCGGGATCGTCGCGACCTCGGCTTCGCTGCGCTTGCCGTGCTTCAACAGCACGCGCCGGAAGGCGTGGTCGGCGAGGAGGCGGGTGAAGTCGTTGACCCCGCCGTTGCCCTCGGTCTTGCCGACGACCGCCACGACCTGATCGGCGGTGAACTGCCCGGCCAGGATGCGCTCCTCGAGGCCGGACGCATCCTGAACGCTTTTGAGCTCGACTTTTGCCACTTCGACGGCCATCGCGTGCGTCTCCTCAATTACGGCCTGCAGCGCGAACCACCATTGTCAGTCGAGTGGTCGAGGCTCCACCCGGATCCCGTCTTCTGCCGAGAAGTCGATTCGCAGGACTGTACTCGCCGGATGTCCGCTGCCCCACTCGATCAGGGGAGCCCCCGCATAATACGCGGCCACGCTGCCCTGGCCGACGTTGGTCTGGACATGCTGGTGGCCGAGGGCGATGTAGTCCCAGCCGGTGTCACGAACCTCATCAGCGAATATCGGCGACGACCGATCCGGCCGCTGGCGGTCCCGATAGAAGAAGCCGTGACCCATGGCCAGGCACCAGCGGCGAGCGTCGCGCCCAGGAATATGGGCGAGCGGCTGGAAGCCGGGCTCGTGCTCCTCCATCGCGCGGCCCCACACGACCGCGTCGAGCTCTGGCAAATCGATGATCTCGCCGTCCAGCCGGCGGATCACGTGGACGTGGCTCGCCCCGGCCGTGAGGTCGTGTCGGTCGTAGATCGCGTTCGTACGCAATGCATCGTGGTTCCCGGGCAGGATGACGACCGGCTGGCGAAGCCGCTCGAGCTCGGCCCGCACGAAGTCGACGGCCTCGTTGGACACGCGGTTGTGATCGAAGAGGTCGCCGGCGATCAGCAACAGGTCGACCTTATCGGTCAACGCCCGATCGACGATGCGCTGGAAGATGCGCCGGCCGCGCTCGGTGTGCGCGGCTTGCTGGTGGGCATCGCCGTAGCCATCGCTCTCGAGATGGACGTCGGCGGTGTGAAGCACTCGCAGGGGCCGTCTTGACGGGGGCATGACCAGCAGCATGCCATATTCTCGGTGCATAATGCCGGGCATGGCTCCTTCAGTCGCGACACCCCAGGACTGGCTCCGCACGTTCGAGGCGGTCGTACGCGCCCGCGACTTCGTCGCCGGCCGAGAGCTGTTCGCCACCGACGCGATGGCGTTCGGCACCTGGGCGCGCGCCGTCGCCGGCCTCGACAACATCGTCCGCGAGCAGTGGCAGAACGTCTGGCCGCGCATCCGCGACTTTCACTTCGAGCCGGACGCTCGCGTGCATTCGGCGGGCGACAGCGCGTGGATCGCCGGCGGCTGGCTCACGGAGGTCACAGGGCCCGACGGCCGCCCGGTCACGCGGCCCGGCCGGGGCACCTTCGTGCTGGAGCGGCGCGCCGGGAAATGGGTCGCCGTGCACAGCCACTTCTCGCTCTTGCCGTCTCAGTCCGACACGGCCCACGGGCGGCTTCCGGGCGACCCCGCGCGTCCGTGAGCACCGTCCGGGTGCGCCCCGCGCGCCCCGACGAGGCGCCGATCCTGGCCGAGATGGCCAACGACCTGAACGACCACGTCGGGATCCACGGCCGGCCGTTCACCGCGGAGCGGGTTCGCGCCGACGGCTTCGGCCCCCAGGCTGCGTTCACGCCGCTCGTCGCCGAGCTCGAGGGCGCGGTGCAGGTCTACGTCTTCTTCAGCACGGGGTACAACACGGACATCGCGGCCCGTGCGATGTGGCTGCACGACATCTTCGTGGCGCCGTCGGCGCGCGGCCGGGGCATCGGCCACGCCCTCATGGCTGCGGTGGCGGCAGAGACGGTGCGCATCGGTGGCGGATCGCGCGCGTTGGCGGCCGCCGCGCGCGCGGGCCCTATCGCGTCATGACCCGCTAGCCGGCTGCATCCTCCAGATCTCGACGTCGTAGATCAGCTTTCCGCTCTCCAGGGCCGACGTGATCGCGGCGAATCCGGCCGCGTCGTCGGTGATCGCGACGGCGTGGTACGCCTTCGCGCCCGACGCGGCGAGGCGCGACGTCTTCCGCGACAGGTCGAAGAGCCGCATGCCGCGCCGGTCTCCGGTGGCCGCGAGCAATCGACCGTCTTCGGCGAACCGCAGCGAGCCGGCCGGCGGGCCGGCGGCCTCGGCGTGGGCATCGACGAGCAGCTCGGCGCCCGTCGCGACGTCCCACACGTAGACCGTCCCCTCGATCGTGACGGCCGCGGCTCGCGAGCCGTCGGGCGATAGCGCCACCACGACCGCCCACAGTTCCG
>WNFA01006457.1_pt1 | contig 13398 bp, 10 predicted proteins | sample 5400481 | NCBI WGS metagenome assembly WNFA01 (sample SAMN13153340, study PRJNA577476) | soil metagenome | isolation source: 120 cm saprolite under Douglas fir tree site 2 hole 1 replicate 2 | place: USA:California | collected 2015-04-18 | reverse complement strand
GTGTAGGAGCGGTGTTGCGGCGGAAACTGGCCACCACCAACCCGATCGAATCGTGCTTGTCGACGGTGCAGCGGGTGGCGCGAAACGTAAAGCGTTGGCGCGAAGGAGATCAGCCGCTGCGCTGGACCGCCACCGGACTCTTGGAGGCAGAGAAGAAGTTCCGACGCATCAAAGGCTATCAAGAAATCCTGTTGCTGAAGGAACGTTTGAATCCGTCGCGCATTGAGCAGAAGGAGGTCCGGACAGTAGAAGTCGCTTGAACTTGGTTGCAGGTAGGTTTACAGTGCCGAACATCGAGAGTCGCTGCAATCAACTAAAACTCGGACATCCTCGTCTTCTTTCTGGCGAGCGTCTATGGTCTGGCATCAGCCTATAACCACACGCAGCCACATTTCCCCTTATTTATTACGTCGAAGGACTTTGCGGAAACCGCAGTGGCCGGTTTCTGTCTCTTAGGCTCGGGAATTGCGTATCGAGTTCTGGCCCGAAAAACCAGCCGAAAACCGAACTGAGCCGCTTAAACTCATTCTGGTTTGTGGTGTCTAAGTATCTATGAAACCGAACATCGGGGTTGTGCTGCTTACACTTAGTCTGGTTACCACCTGCTGGGGCCAAGATTCGCAGAAAAAGAGTCCCCCAGAATGCACGAAGACAATTCGTGTCCACGGCTCATTCCCAAAGGGACCGTTCAAGACGGTTCCCAATGAGTCCTACAAACAGTCACCAACCGTGAAGTACCTGATTCAAGAGGACGGCACAGTCTCCAATGCCTTCATCACCCGCAGCTCTGGTCTTGCCGACATGGACAAAAAGATTCTTGCTGCAATCGCAAAGTGGAAATACAAGCCTCGGCCTTCTGGATGTGGTGTCATAGAAACCGAAATGACCGCTATTATCCACTTGCTCTAGAACATATCCAGAATGCTGCGCTCTCCGGCTGAGTAGCGCTCGATTCAAGTCGGGTTACCGGTAACTTGGGTCCGGGAGCACTTTTCCGATTCGGCGTTAATCAGGAACTTGAGAGGACATTCAGAATTGATGTGCGAGGCGGTCGGAGATACCGAATATGCAGAGATTTGTGCTCTCATGTCTGATAGCTGCGCACTCTCCGCAACCAGGGCCTTTGAAGAGCAGTGTAATTTCGGATTGGCCGCTGTCGGCGCCGTCGACCTCAATGGAATCGGTCTGAGATTTCTTGTTGGTTGCAGAACAATAACCTTCCCCGTGGATTTTGTACCGAACGTCCTTGAACAGAGACATTTCATACACCGCTGGCGATATCTCGTCCTCCCCAGGTGAAAAACCATCGTCACCTTTTGCGTCCACATAATGAATGTCGGGGAGCTTGCCGGTTTCAGCAACCAAGAGGATTTTGATGGGCCGAGTCGGCTTTCCTACTCCTAGATGGATGTCTGTGCCTTCAACTTTTTCACCAGAACCGACATGAATGCGTCCCGCCTTGGTCACATCAGAGACGCCAGGATAGAAAGAGCGAGGAAACGGCGTGTCCGGAGTAACTTGCCCTCTGGTGTTGTACACGATGATGTAATCACCGGGCCCGACGTGATTGAACTGGAAGTACCCGGTTTTACTCTTTTGCTGTGACTCCATCCAGACCATGGCAGGCATCTTCGGCGGGTATCTTTCGGGGCGGTACAATTCCAGCGGGGCGTAAACTAAGAGTCTGCCGTCTGGCCCCAAGACCCGCCCTCGAATGCTGCCCGTCGGATAAGCGGAGACGTCATATTCATAACAGGCCTGTCCCGGCAATCTTATCGGCGGGAGGGGCTGGTCCAGAATCATCTGCGCAAGTTCTAAGTTCTTCGGTAGTTCGGCCGTGATTTGGTATTCGCCGTTAGGTACATCATAAAATGCGTACGCGCCATTTGGGTCAGTCTTGGCGTCAAACACGTGGTCGTTGGATCGAAGTTTAACCGTAGTGTTGGGCAATGGTTTTCCCAATATGTCATCGGTGACAGACTCATAGGGTTCTTCTGCGCTTCTTAAAATTCCATAGAGGGATGGAACGCGTTGGTGGTCGCGCATGGCCCTAAGTTCGGGCAGAAGTGCCTGAGCCAGTTGGATCGGGCGCGTGAGACTGCAGATAATCGCGAATAGACGACCGTCTGCTTGCTTGTACGGCGACACCAAGTATTGTTGACCTAGCTGAAAATGGTAACTGCAATCTGCCCCTCCACGGCCCGAATAGATATCTATCTCTCGATCCTGTGTTCCGGTAAGTTTCTCATCGATGTGAAACCTATATTGGGACTCCCCAGGCCCGCCCAGTCCGCCATCGTTAGGTGGAGGGTTGTCTATGTGCATCACCGTTCCAACGAAAAGCACGCCGTTTGCACTCAGGCCGCCGCCGCATGGGGTTGGACCTGGCATGCTACAGGAGCATGCAAAAGCACCAGCGGGCGCGAAGAATGCGAAAAGCAAGAACGAAAGGATTCGCTTGCCCATCGATAAAAAGCCCTCCAAAACTCAACCTATATCACAGTTTAGTTCGTGCTTGACCTTGCATCCAGTCAAGAGACCGAGACCCCGTCGTAGCATAGTGGACGGTAAGTCTTAGTGTTGTATCGGAAGCGCGAGTGAGCAAGCTGCGCACACGAGCACGGTGTGTTTGCGCGCTTTCAATACAACGACTTGAAGGAAGCCGCTGGCGTTTGCGGCGGATGCGGGCTAATGGCTATGGAAATTCAATCTTTTCGCCAATCTGTAAGCTATTGGTTTTGCGGTACTTAGAAAATGAGCGTGGGCGAGAACCGCAATTCGATCCTTTACGCTGGGGCATGACGCGCGGAGCATAGCACGCGAAGCGTCCGCCGCGCTAGCGGCTTCGTTCAAGTCGCCTTACCGCACATCTGCCAGAGACACGTCTTCACACTGGGCCGCCAGTGGCCACCAGTCCTCGACGTGTCGCATTTATCCGCCTAGCGTCTTAGGACGCTAGCCGCACGTCGAACTCGATCTTAACTTCGTCTTTCGCACGCACGCCCGCTTTGCCAGGAGGCTTGATCCCGAAGTCCGTCTGCTTCACGCTGGCTGTGCCAGTGTATCGGCCGTCCTTCAGTGTCACTAGCACCGTGACCGGTCGCGTCTGCCCCCGCAGCGTCAGGTTCCCGCGCAGAGTCCACCGCCCTTGCCCGGCAGGCTCCGCGTCTGTGGACTTGAACACAATCTCTTGCTGCCGCTCGCTATCGAGCACTTCTGGCCCCAGCATCGTCTTCTGCACTTCAGCGCGATCTTTCTCGGGTTCGTCCTTGCCGATTACGCGCAGCGCCCGCGCATCCACGTGCACCTCCACCGCAAGATGCGACCCCGTGTCCGCCGTGCCGCTGTGAATTGGCGCGCGCACTTCGTGCTCGTGTCCTAGCCCTGAAAATATGCCCGTCTTGCCGACGTGGATCGTTAACGTGGAGTTCTGCGTGTCGATATTATGTTGTTGCGCGCTCACGCCGAGCACGCACACCAGGCTCCCTGCCGCCAGGAACACGGTTCGCCTCATCACTCACCTCTCAACCGGAATTTCCATGCAAAACGAACTTGCCCGTCTCAAAAGAAAGTGTCTGTTCACTTAGGGACACCGCGAGCGCGGCCACTTCTCCGATTACGGCGTCGGGCACTTGGCTACTTCCGACCTTCCGCAGGCGTTGGAGAAAAACTGTGGGCTCGCCGTACGCATTTGCTCTTTTTTGACCGGGTACGATCTGCAACAGCAACAATGCTAGGACGTTCACGAATGGAACAAACATGAGGATAAGGGCCCATCCCGGCCAGCCAATGTCGTGGAGCCTGGACAACACAGCCTTCAGCGCCAAGATTGATGCAGCTATAAAGATGAGGGCTTGTGGCAACGGGTGTGGGTAAGGTCCAACCGTGGTGCCCGTAAGCGTAGCCACGATCACCAGCATGATTCCAGCGCCAAGAACTGACGCGCCGTACCAAAACAGAAGTTCGAGTCTGCCGATCCGGTTGGCCATCATGATTTGTGTATTCGCCTTCTAGCGCAGGGCCACACTTTAACCCCGAAGAATCGCAAACCGAATTTATCACGGATTGCAGTCAGTGCCAGATAAGTCGCCAAACCGTACAAGTCGCTTCAGCGTGAACACTTCATCAGACGAAGCCGCCGAAGAATCCTGCTAAGGCTTCACCACCCGAGTGTCCTGCGCCCCGACCATCTGCCAACGGCCGGAACGCTTCACAAAAATGCGGGTGAGCCGAAGGTCACCGCCCACATTCTGCCCCTTGTAGGTTTCCACAGTTTGGTAGCGGTACGTCATCACAGCGAAGTTGCCGTAAACTCGCACTTTGTCGTCCTGTCGCTTGTAAGAAATAACTTGATCGTCCCTGATTTGAATTCCGCTAGAATCTGCCGCTTATCCATCATCACGCCGTCGGAATCGATATAGTTGTAGTCCTTTGCGAGAATGCGATCGATCGAGGCAACGTCCCGTTTGAGATAAGCACCGATCAATTCGTCCTGAAGCTTCACGATCTCCAGTTCTGGCCCACTCCTGCCACGATTGCCAACTGTCTGCTGCGAATAATCGGCAGGTATGACAATCAGCAAACACAAGAGCAAAAGTAAGATTTTCATTCTGTCCGCTGCCTTTCACATAAAGTACGATTGCTCGCGCCAAGCGCAAACTTTAAAACTCGATGAACTTTGGGGAAACCTTGTGGCGCTGATTATGCCTGTTCTTGGGCTTACCAGGGAGTTAGCGCGCCCCTGCTATGGCCGATTGTGGATGATCGTCACTTACGGAAGCAGCCCGAACACAGTAAATGTGTATTGGCCACCGATGTAGACCTTGCCGTTCGCCACCGTCGGCACCGTAAATTTCACCGCGGGGCCGGCCGCTCCCGAACCACTCCCCGGACTGCTATAGAGCAACGTTGAAACGTTGGTGGCGTCGTAAGCATCCAGAATGGCAGCGCCGTTCGTCTGCCACGCCGTCAGATCCAGAATCCAGACGACACCGTTGGCGGTGCCGGTAGCAGAGACCACGGGGGTTGCGCCGCGAAGCGGGAACTTGTTCGTGGAATTCGCAGATTGCGGCGTCACAATGGCACCGTTCGAAATCTGGAACTGGCTGAGCGGGAAGCTAACTCCGGCAGTATAGATATTGCCATTCCAATAGGCGGGCACACCAAATATGCCGCCGTTGCCACTAGTCGTATTAGGGGGTGGGACTGGGATTGCTTCTTGGACATCCTTGTTACTCGTAGAATTGAACTTGCCCATGTTCGTCTGATCCAGAAGGTAAAGAATTCCGACCTTTCCCGTCGCGAGGGCCAAGTGCGGATGCATTGTGGAACCCACAGAATCGGGAAGAATAATGACCCCTGCCGAACCCAAGTCGACATCGTTTGCCCGAAACACTTCCTCATTGAACGGAGTAAACCAGTCGAGAACGGAACCTGTGGGCCCTAGCTTCACCGCCGAGTCTCCCCAATTACTCGACCCGTCATAGGCGCCGTTTCCAGTCGAGACGTAGACATTGCCGACAGCGTCGGCCGCGGGGCCTGCGCCACTTTGCCAGATACCACCTGCTCCCAGATCCCCAGATAAACTACATCCCGTGGCCGGATTGGTAAGCGGCCTCACAAACACTTGAGCCAACGTTAACGCGTTATAGCCCATAACCCAACCATAATACGGGCACAAATCGCCGTGGGAACCGAAGGCGAGATACACCGTGTTGTTGGCCAAAAGCAGTGCGGGCCGCTGCATATGCCACAATGAGTTGAAGTTCGCGGCGGAGATGGCCACAGGTCCGCCAAACTTCTCCGCTCCGGTGATTAGATCCAGGGCGTGCAAACGGTGGACGAAACAAGGCGAACCCGTGGTGCACGTTTGGCCGTTCACGGTGCCCACGGTTTCTTTGGTCTTGGGGGCAACGTAGAGGGTGTTCGTCGCCGGGTCAATCACCGGCGTCGAGGTAATTCCAATCTCAGGAATGACGTCGGTCTTGCCGCCGACGTCGGATGGCAGAAGCGTGGTCACGCCGGTTCCGAGGAAGCTCACTTTCCAGAGCTGGACGCAAGCGGGCGAATCCGCGTCAAACGCGTAAACGCTATCATGTTCGGTAGCGACGAACACAACATTGCGGGTCGTCGCGCCAAACGTCAGGTTGGCCACCCATAGTGGTTGCGCGTAGGCGAAGCCGTCAACCGGGCAGGAGAAGAGCTTGCTAAAAGTGGCCGAGTTTACGAGCGCGGGAGTCAGCCCATATTCTTTCAAATTTTGGCCCGTCCGCTGTGGATCGTTGTGGTGCAAATACACGCCCGTCAGATCCGTCACGGCAACCATGGTGGAAGCGCTGACGGAAGCATTCGCGTTGCTGACGGCGGTTACGGTGTGCTGTCCGGGCTGCGTTCCGGGCGTGAACAGACCCGTGGCTGAAACTGTGCCCGTGGCGGCGTTGCCGCCGTTGCTGCCGTCCACCTGCCAAGTTACGCCCAGATTCTGCGGATCATTGGCGACCGTGGCGGTGATCTGCACGGTTTGGGAAGCGGACATCGTCACGGCAGCGCGGTTGGGATGGACAAGAACGCTTAACACCCCTTGCGTTACGGTGACTGTAGCCGTGGCCGTCTTGGTGCTATCCGCCACCGCGGTCGCGGTCAAAGTTACCGTGGCCGGGCTCGGAACGTTCGCGGGGCCATTGTAAGTGACGGATGTAGTCGTCACGTTTGTCAGCGTGCCGCACGCGCTCGCGGTGCAACCTGCGCCGGAGAGGGACCAAATCACTCCCTGATGGGAAGAATCATTCGCCAACGAAGCGCTGAAGTTTTGTGTTCCGTTTCCTGTCGGAACGCTGGCGGTCGCCGGCGTGACGTTGACGGAGATAGGCAGCACGACGCCGTTGGCCGCTCTGAACGCCGCCAGTACAGCACCCCAGTTGTCTGATGAAGCGAGCGATGCGCTAACTGATGCTGTTCCAGCTGCCAGCTGTATCTGATCCTCGGCGATCAGCTTGGTGCCCGGCTCCGGACCAACAAACTCCTCGATGGTGTAGCCACTTCCCGCTGTGAATGCAGCAGGATTGGTGGTCGCGACCGCGCCCAGCAACAAATCTCCACTCGCGGTCGTGGTCATATTTCCGCTATTCGGCGATGTGCTCGTCGCTGTCGCCACTGCGGTTACGTCCCGGGAGTTCGATGTCGCAACACCCGAATATTCCAGGATGGCGAAACGCAGTGGACCCGAGACCGACTGTGAAACCGTGATGGTGTTCGCACCACCCTTGATATTCTCCGCGTAGTAGATTGCTAGCGTCACTGCGTTTGGAGTGAAACCCAATTGCGATGCCTGCTGGTATGAGTTGCCGATGGAATCTGTGATCGTGAATACCTGCAAACTGGAAAAGCCACCGCGAATACAGACTGCTATCCAATTCCCCACGGTGTTGTTTGATTTGAAGGCAAGCGATCCCGACGTCGTTGCCGTAAGGTTGAGGCTCGTGTGTTGAACGAGCGTGATGTTTGCCGCGACGCTGGCAAGGTTGGTTAGCGAGAAATTCGCCGGAGTGGAAACGCCGGAAACCGATGCCGTCACCGTGTAGGGACCACCAACGGTGGCGTTCGCCGTGAAGACAGCGGCGGTTGCGACTCCCGATGCGTTGGTCATGGCAGTGTTGATACCACCAGCGAAGCTGCCGCTGGCTCCACTCGTGGGAGCTGTGAATGTCACCGTTACGCCACTCACCGGATTGTTGAAAGAATCCTTCACAGTGGCCTGTAGTTGCACGGCAAATGCAGTGTTGACCGTTGCACTCTGTGGAGTACCCGCCGTAGCGGCAATGCTCGCCGCTGCCCCTGCCAGGTTTGTCAGCGAGAAATTGGCCAGAGTCGAAACCCCGGATACTGATGCGGTAACCGTGTAAGCACCCGCGGCCGTGTTGGCGATGAAAACTGCGGCAGTTGCGACTCCGGAGGCGTTGGTGGTTGCGGTAGTCACGCCGCCAGCAAAGGTGCCGCTGGCTCCGCTTGTGGGAGCACTGAACGTCACCGTCACGCCACTCACTGGGTTGTTGCCCGCATCTTTCACGGTCGCCTGAAATGGCGTCGGATAAGCCGTGCCGATGGTCGCACTCTGCGGGGTGCCCGCGGTTGAGGTGATACTTGCCGCCGCGCCCGTCAGGTTGGTCAAGTAGAAATTGGCTGGTGTGGCAACGCCGGAGACCGTGGCCGACACCATATAAGGACCGCCAGCAATACTGTTTGCGGTGAAGACTGCCGAAGTGGCGACGCCGGACGCGTTGGTGGTTGCCGTATTCACGCCCCCCGCAAAAGTGCCGCTGGGTCCACTCGAGGGTGCGGTGAACGTGACGGTCACACCACTCACCGGATTGTTCCCGGAATCCGTCACGGTGACTTGCAGTTGCACGGCAAACGCTGTGTTGATGGTCGCACTTTGTGGCGTGCCCGCAGTGGCCACGATGTTCGCGGGCGGGTTCCCCAAGTTCGTGAGGGAGAAGTTGGCTGACGTGGCAATGCCGGAAGCTGATGCTGTCACCGTATATGGACCGCCGGAGGTGCCGTTGGCGGTAAAAACTGCGGCGGTGGCAACACCTGAAGCGTTCGTGGTTGCCGTGTTGACGCCACCGGCGAAAGTACCGCTCGCTCCATTCGTGGGCGCCGCAAACGTTACCAAGACTCCGCTCACTGGATTGCCGAAAGAATCCTTTACCGTGGCCTGCAGCTGTGTGGCGAAGGCGGTGTTGATCGTGGCGCTTTGCGGTGTGCCAGCAGTGGCCGTGATGCTGGCCGCCGCACCAGTCAAGTTGGTCAGCGAAAAGTTGGCCGGAGTGGAGAGACCGGATGCGGAAGCCGTCACCGTGTAAGGACCACCGGCAGTCGTGTTGGCTGTAAAGACTGCCGCAGTTGCAATGCCGGACGCGTTCGTCGTGGCCGTCTTCACGCCGCCTGCAAAAGCGCCGCTGGCTCCGCTGGCAGGAGCCGCGAACGTTACGGTTACGCCGCTCACCGGGTTGCTGAAGGAATCCTTAACTGTGGCTTGCAGCTGGGTAGCAAAGGCCGTGTTGACGGTCGTGCTCTGAGGTGTGCCGGCAGTGGCTGTGATGCTTGCCAACGCTCCGGCCAGGTTGGTGAGCGAGAAATTAGCCGGGGTAGAAACACCGACTACTGACGCGGTGACAGTGTAGGGGCCACCGGCACTGGTGTTGGCGGTGAAGACCGCCGCGGTGGCGATTCCAGACGCGTTCGTCGTTGCGGTGTTGACACCGCCAGCGAAAGTGCCGCTTGCCCCGCTGCCCGGGGCGGTGAAGGCCACCGTAGCGCCGCTCACCGGATTGCTGAAGGAATCCTTAACTGTGGCCTGCAGTTGCGTAGCAAAGGCGGCATTGACTGCCGCGCTCTGTGGCGTACCTGCAGTGGCGGCGATGCTCGCCGCAGCGCCCGCCAGGTTGGTCAGCGAGAAGCTGGCAGGAGTGGAAACGCCGGACACCGACGCTGTAACCGTGTAAGTACCGGCGGTTGTGTTCGCAGTGAAAATCGCTGCCGTCGCGACTCCCGACGCATTCGTGGTTGCGGTAGTTACGCCGCCCGCTAAGGTGCCGCCGGCACCGCTGGCTGGTGCGGTGAAGGTCACCGTGGCGCCGCTGACCGGATTATTGAAGGGATCCTTTACCGTAGCTTGCAGTTGCGTAGCGAAGGCAGTGTTGATGGTGGCGCGGCCGACTGGATCCGGTCTTCCCCGATGTGCTTGGTGCTGGGCTCCGCGGGAACAAAGTCGCGAATGGTGTAGGCAGTTCCCGCAGTGAACGTGGCGGGGTTGGTCGTGCCAACGGTAGCTAGCAACAAGTCTCCAGCTACCGTCGTGGTCAGGTTGCCGCTATTCGGCGTTGCACTCGAGCCGGTAGCTACTGCGGTTGCATCAAGAGAATTCGCTGTGGCCACGCCGGAATATTCCAAAACGTCGAAACGCAACGGGCCGGAAACGGTCATGGAAACGGTGATGGTGTTGGCGCCGGCCTTGATGTTTTCGGCGTAATAGATGGCGGAGGTCACTTGGCTGGCCGTATAACCGATCTGCGCCTCTTTCTTGTATGTGTTGCCGTTGGAATCGGTGACGGTGAAGACCTGCGAACTGGAGAGACCGCCCCGAACTGCAACAGCGATAAAGTTTCCGGCAGTGTTCGCGCTGGTGAATGCCAGCGTCGAAGTAGTTGTCGTGCCAGCGTCCTTGCCGACGTGCTGCACCAGCGTAATACCGGCGGCCTGCGCCTTCCCAAATCCTCCTCCGAGCAAAAGGAGAAGCAGCAGAGCAAAGAGGCGAGCAATACGAACACGAAACGCCGAAGAATTGAGGCGGCCCAAGCTGATCACCATTGGACATCCTCCGCCGGCATAGGAGAAACTCATGTTGCCCACAGTCATACCTAAGATTGTCGAAGACAGAACAAACCCCGCCCCCGTTATCAGCCGGAGTTGCAGTTTAGCAAGCGGCAGCTTTTCGGAGACACACTCCGACCCCCCGTGGATGCGAGCAATCTGCCTTCCAAAACGATACGGTGTTAACCGCCTGACAAGGCAGGGCTTAGATGCAATGCGCGGGGGACGAAAAAGAGTGATGAGAACTAGGGAGGAGATACTAAGCATGCCGTTTCCGCTTGGAACCTCCCCACCTTCCAAACCATGTCGAACTGAGATCCATGACCTAATCGTACAGGGGCGACGTGATGGGGTTGAAGCTACTGACCTTGTTGGTGAGTTAGAATCGCTTACTGCCACGAGTTCCCGAGAAAGCTACAAAGGAAGAATTCGAGAGGTCTCGCCGAGAAAATCCGGAACGCATAAGCGATAAACTGGCGCATCAGAAGTTTCCAAACCAAAGGAGAACCAATGCGTTCAGACCGGCGGATTTCGACATGGGTAGCTTTCTGTTTACCTGTCTCCGATGGAAAACGCAACATCTAACAGCTGCAGGAGAATCCCTTGTTTAGCCCGCTGCGGGCTGCCCGGGGGAATTCCCAACTCCTGATTTAGTCGCCAAACCGGACATGTGCCACGGTCAAGTTTTTGGGGTGCATTCCACTTCTACGAGTATCAGGACCTGACCGAATCGGGTACACGATTTCTCAGTTTTTCGTTCCCAGCGACTCATAGGTCGGAACATTAATCTGGGTACGGAGTACGCCAGCATCACCTGTGGTCGCATTCTTGGTCGCGATCGCAAGCTGATACGTACCCGGTGCGACGGGAACATCCAAATGAGCAGTCAGGGCGAGCTTGGAATCGGACTTATCGTGCATAGCAACGCCCGCGACCAGCTCCGAGGTCGCGACAACCCAACCCGCCGGCTTGCTAACGCGGACAAACAGAGGGTATTCGGCAGCGGTTTGGCCATCAGGGGTACAAGTTTCGCAAGGAATTTGAATGTCGATTCGCACCAACGTGGTCGCATGCGTCGCTGCGGCGAATTCGATTCGATCGCTGAATTTCACTTGATCGCGGACCACGCGGGAAACCACGAGGGCTTCCAAATCTTTGAACCTTATCTTGGGAGGCCGTTCGAGGCCGATGCGCAGGCCTATGTTTTCCGGCGTCACCGGGAACGGGTCGGGATTCGGCTCGGCCTGACCAACCAAATCTCGATCAGCGTCTGGGAGAACGTAGTCGTCATAACGGGTGGCGTACTCAAAGTGGATTTGTACGTTTTCGCCGATCCCTTTGATGTAGTGGTAGTGCCACGTCTGAATTGAATGCGGGGCAGCTGGATCAGAGTTTTCATCCACAGACTCGGGTGGCCCGAAGATCACATAGAGTCTTCCACGGTCCGTGTTCCGTCCGGCGAGTAGTTTGCTGCCATACTTTTCATTGGCGAAGACAACGCGGCGGTAGAACTCAGTTTTGTAGTCGTAATCCAGCGAAATGGGATCGACGGAGCGGCGATACCAAAACTGCTCAATGAACTGCTCTCTCTCTTCGTCGGTATTCAGGCGCAAAAACGCGCAACGTTCCTCTGGCGTAATGATGTAAATGGCATCTTCTGCCAGCCAATAACGAGTACTCTCGGGAAGTCGACGAATCGCCTCCTTTGCGCCATTCGGTTGTTCAAAGCAGGCATGAGGCGGCTTCTCCTGCGCGAGGAATGGCTCCGCGCAAAACAAAGGAAACAACAACAGAGCTGCGCGCATTGTGAAGTGAAAGATAGACATGCTCAAACGCTTGTTGTCAGTAGAGATTCGCTGTCACCGATTTAGGTTGTTCAAGATAGCTAGCTCCCGGTTAGTCGGTTACCGGACAAGTCCCGTTCTAGCACTCCACTTCTCCAGTTAGCGCTGCGGGACTCTAGCATTTTGCCCACGGTCAACCTGACGAATGTTGTGTTAGATTCGTGTGTGGTTACGGCAACGGGACTCCTGGAACCGCTCGCCGCATAGTCTAAAGAATTGAAACCGCCTACCAACGGGATTCTCGCGATTGCAATCACCGCATTTGTTTGGCATCACTATGCGTCCGCACAAGTCGAACACAAACCAACCAGCAAAGATGGGTCGATGAGTGCCTATGCCAGTTGTTATGAGGAGTCAAGTGGGAGGTTGGTCGGATCAAAAAGGTCGCGCACTTCCGTGCTCATGTCACCTGACGGGCTCTACCGGGCATACGCTGAGAGTGAGGCAGTTGTGTCTCAAGCCTCAAACGCCAGCGCGGAATGCCAGAACACGTCGAAATTGTTTGTCGCGGGCCCGAAGAGCCAGGAGTTCCGTTCGGTCCTAGTTGTGGCGCCTTCACCAGAAGCGCTAGGAAACAGCATTGATCTTGTCGATTGGTCTCCCAATGGACACCGCCTCCTGTTGGCTCAAGGAGTCTGGCAGTGGGGCTCTGATGCAGGCGGAATGATCGTGCGGATTTACGATGCTGAATCTGAGAATTTGTCGAGAGAGTTTCTTGTCGACGAAGCGTTTAGCAAACATCTTGGCAAGAACTGTGCTGGTGTCTTCCATCCAATAGGATTCTCTTCAAGCGGAGACGTTGTTGTCAGAACCGGTCCCTTTTTCGACGTAGGAGAGGACAAGCCCGTGGAAGACTCCTGCGTTCAGAAAGAGGGATTCTGGCTTATCGACACCGTAATTCCCGCAGTCAGTCAACTTCCAGATGATTACAGAGTTGAGCACTACGCCAAAGTTGCGCCTTGAGCCTCGCGCCCACAGCGGGCGAGCCAAGTCGCCTAACCGGACATTGAGAATCTGGCCTCTCGGAGACGCCAAAGGGGAGTCTCATATGGCTGGTCGTCGGGAGGCGGCCAACCATGAAGCGCAAACTCAAGAGCGGGAATACCCGACTGAAAACAAAGCTCGGCCTTCCCGATTTGGAGCATGCCAAGGTCGCCGTGATCGTAAGCTTGAGATCGTTCGA
>WNFA01004639.1_pt1 | contig 13403 bp, 12 predicted proteins | sample 5400481 | NCBI WGS metagenome assembly WNFA01 (sample SAMN13153340, study PRJNA577476) | soil metagenome | isolation source: 120 cm saprolite under Douglas fir tree site 2 hole 1 replicate 2 | place: USA:California | collected 2015-04-18 | reverse complement strand
CTTTGGCGGGGCCGTGGCGGCGCCCGTCTTTCGGCGGGTCGGGGAGCAGGTGCTCAACTATCTTGGTGTGTCCCGAGAAGACACTGTGAAAATCGCACTGGCGATGAAGGACCACTAAGAGGCCATGGCGCGCGATCTCATCACCCTCACGCAGTTGCTCGCGGCGCTCCGTGGGCAGGTCGAGATTCTGGAGCAACGCGGCGATGTGAGTTGTCCGGTGCATGCGATGTGGCATCAGGGCCGTTACCGCTCGTGCTGGTGGCTGATTCGCGCAAGGCGCTCGGTCTTCTCGGCAGCCGGTTTCATGGGGATCCATCTGCCCGCCTCAAGATGATTGGCGTGACGGGTACGAATGGAAAGACGACGACGACGTATCTCTGCAAAGCGTTACTGGAAGGGATCGGCCGACGGGTGGGGTTGATCGGCACGGTGGGGTACCAGATCGGGCAAGAGACGCTTCCGGCCTCTCACACGACGCCCGGCGCACTCGACCTTCAAGCACTCTTGGCGAAGATGGTCGAGAGCGGACTCACCGCCGCAGTGATGGAAGTGTCGTCCCACGCCCTTGCATTAGACCGAACATCGGGCTGCGAGTATGACGTGGCGGTGTTCACGAACCTCACACAGGATCACCTCGATTTTCATCACACGATGGATGAGTACTTTGAGGCGAAGTTGCGACTGTTTACCAGATTGGCTGGGGGGCAGAAGATCGGGAAGCTCGCCCTCGTTAATCTGGACGATCCCCGCGGGGAAGCGGTCCGGGCAGTCTGTCCCGTGCCGGTCTGGGGCTATGCCGTTAAGAACCAGGCCGATCTCAAAGCGGAACGAGTGCACCTCTCGCTTACCGGGACTGCCTTTACTGCGGCGACTCCCGCAGGCTCGTTCTCCGTTGAGAGCCGATTGGTCGGGGAGCACAACGTCTATAACTTGCTGGGAGCGATCGGAGTGGCGCTGCACGACGGGGCGACGTCCGATCAGATCTGCGAAGCGGCCGCCCATATTACCAATGTCCCAGGTCGCTTCGAGCGGGTCTCTTCCGGGCAGGATTTTACCGTCGTCGTCGATTATGCCCACACGGAAGATGCACTCCTCCGGTTGCTGACGGCAGCTCAGGCGTTGAAGACCGGGCGGATCATTACAGTCTTTGGCTGCGGTGGTGACCGAGATCGAGGGAAGCGGCCCAAGATGGGTCGCGCTGCCGTGGAATACAGTGACGTGGTGGTCTTGACGTCCGATAACCCTCGGACCGAGGATCCGATGACAATCCTCAGTGAAGTAGAGGTCGGCGTGCGCGATGCGCTGGAGCGCCGCAGTCATGTGCAGTATCACTTGGTGCCGGACCGCCGTGAGGCGATCGGCGCCGCCATCCGCGAGGCGCGCCGCGGCGATATGGTGCTCATTGCTGGGAAGGGGCATGAAGATTATCAAATCATCGGCACCAAGAAGTTTCATTTTGACGATCGTGAGGTGGCTCGCGAGGCGATTCAGCAATTGCAGGATTGCGCGTGAGAGTCCAGGCCACAGCCGAAATCGCGCAGGATAAGGAATCGATGGGACTCTTTACGGTCGAGGAGTTACGAGAAGTCATCAGCGTGAAAGTTCTCGCGGGGCAGGACTCGTTATCGGGGAAGCACAGGATCAGACAGATCAGCACGGATTCCCGATCGGTTCGCCGCGGTGATCTGTTTGTGGCACTCAGGGGCGATCGGTACGACGGGCATGAGTTTGTGCCGGCCGTACTTGCTCAGGGTGCAGTGGGAGCCATCGTTCACGATGAATACCGCCTTCCTCCAAGCTCCGGAGCGGTACACTGGATCGAAGGCCGACCTGCGCCCTTTCTTTTCGGAGTGCGGGATCCGCTGTTTGCCTACCAACAGTTGGCGACGCATCATCGCTGTCGGTTCCATATCCCCGTCGTGGCGGTGACCGGGAGTAACGGCAAGAAGACCGAGGGGAATTTCAACAATCGGATCGGCGTACCGTACACCCTGTTTCGGCTCACGGCTCGCCATCAAGCGGCCGTCATTGAGATGGGGGTGGATCAGCAAGGGCAGACGACCAGGCTCTGTGAGATTGTCAGGCCCACGATCGGGGTGATTACCAATATTGGGCCGGATCATCTCGAGTTCTTCGGTAGCATGGAAGGATCGGCGCAAGCCAAGGCGGAATTGTTGGACCTGCTTCCGGTCGATGGCATGGCGGTTGTGAACGCCGACGATCCCTACTTTGACTACCTCGCCGCACGCGCGCAATGCCGCGTCATGTCGTTCGGATTCTCAGAGATGGCCGATGTCCGCGCGAGCGGGGTCACGTCCGATGTTCGCCTAGGAACGACCTTTCGCTTGCACCTTCCTGGAAAGAGCCGCCCCACAATTGTTCGAATCAAGGTGCATGGGACACACAACGTCACCAACGCGCTCGCGGCTGCGGCGGTGGGTGCTGCGTTGAACCTGTCCGGTTCGATGATTGCCCAAGGGCTGAGCCGATTCCGTCCTGCCGCGATGCGGTCGCAGGTGGTGACCCACCATGGCGTCCATATCATCAACGATTGCTACAACGCCAACCCCGCTTCGATGAAAGCGGCGCTCCAATTGCTTGCACAGTGGAGTCCTGCGCGCGAACGGATTGCCGTGTTGGGAGACATGCTCGAACTCGGCTCTGAGACAGGTCGGATGCACCATGACGTTGGACAGTTTCTTGCCACACAAGGGCTGTCGCGGCTGATCGTCTGCGGGACGTTGGGTCGGGACATTGCGGAAGGAGCCCGGCAGGGCGGGATGGCAGGTCCGCGGATCGACGAAGTGGTCGATGCGGCTGCTGCGGCTGATTGCCTCAAGAGGATCGTGCGGCAGGGTGACGTGGTGTTGGTGAAGGCCTCTCGCGGCATGAAAATGGAGCAGGTTGTGCAGGCTCTGACGGGGATGAAGGCAGTCATCAAGCAGGCATCGTAAGGAGTCGGCGTCCATCCGACACAAGAGTCGGTCAGACGGGCAGGCTCATTTTTTAAGGTAAAGCCCGTATGCTCTATAACTGGCTGTACTCGTTTCATACAGAATATTCGTTTCTGAACGTCTTTCGGTATTTGAGCTTCCGGATCATCTATGCGGCTGTGACTGCGTTCTTGATCGCCTTTGTGCTGGCCCCGCGGGTGATCAGGAAGTTACAAGACATGAAGCTGGGTCAGCAGATTCGCGGCGACGGCCCTAAACATCACCTGGCGAAGAGCGGCACGCCCACCATGGGCGGGATTCTCATCCTATTCGCCGTGGTGCTCTCGACGCTCCTCTGGGCCGACATCGCGAAGCCCTACGTCTGGCTTGTGCTCGCTGCCACGTTGGGGTTCGGGGCGATTGGATTCGCCGATGACTATCTCAAGTTCATCAAGGCCCAATCCAAGGGGTTGTCGGTCTGGCAGAAATTCACGGCACAAGTGGCACTGGCCTTGGCGATTGCGCTGGTCCTCTATTTCCTGCCCGGCTATACGACCAAGCTCAGCATCCCGTTTTTCAAGAACGTCGTTCCGGATCTCGGCTGGTCGTATGTCGCCTTTGCCGTACTCGTCATTGTCGGGAGTTCCAATGCGGTCAATCTGACAGATGGTCTCGATGGGCTCGCGATCGGACCCGTCATGATCGCGGCTTTGGCCTATACAATCGTGGCCTATGTCGTCGGCCATCGAATCATGTCGGACTATCTTCTCATTCAGCACATCGAAGGCGCGGGTGAACTCGCGGTGTTCACCGCCGCCATCCTGGGGGCGAGTCTGGGATTTCTGTGGTTCAACACCTATCCAGCTTCCGTGTTCATGGGGGATGTGGGCTCGCTTCCGCTGGGAGCGGCGCTGGGCACGGTCGCGGTGATCAGCAAGCACGAGCTACTGCTCCTGATGGTCGGCGGAGTGTTTGTCATTGAAGCGGTCTCGGTCATTTTTCAGGTTATCTCGTTCAAGTCGCGCGGGAAACGCATTTTTCTCATGGCGCCCATCCATCATCACTTTGAGATGAAAGGATGGGAGGAGCCCAAGGTCGTGGTGCGCTTGTGGATCATCGCCATCCTGTTGGCCTTGTTGAGTCTGAGTACCTTAAAGCTTCGGTGATGGCATGGTGGGAGAAGCGGCTGTGGAACTTGCGGGAGCACGTGTCACAGTAATGGGGCTTGCCAGAAGCGGCGTGGCGGCTTGCCGGTTGCTCCAGGCGGCGGGAGCACGTGTCACGGTGGCCGATCGGAAGGAACCGGCAGAACTGACATCGGTCCTCGGCGGCATCGACCGCGATCATGTCGGCGTGACCGTCGGGGCGCGGTACGAATCGTCGCTCGACGAGGCGGACCTGGTGGTGATCAGCCCTGGAGTGTCCTATCGGTTAGCCTCGCTCGAAGCGGTGCGTCGGCGTGGTGTGCAGGTGATCAGCGAATTGGAGTTGGCCTCGCAGTTCTTCCGGAGCCCACTCCTTGCAATCACTGGTACCAACGGTAAAAGCACGACTGTGACCCTAATCGGCAAGTTTCTCGCCGAGAGCGACAAGCGGGCGTTTGTCGGTGGAAACTTGGGCACCGCCTTGAGCGAAGCGGCGGTGGAAGACCTTCGCGCCAGCCAGTCAGGGAAGCCGAGCCCGTATGACTATCTCGTCGTGGAGGTCTCCAGTTTCCAACTGGAAACGATCGATCGATTCCATCCCTGGATCGCTGCCCTGCTCAACGTGACGGTCGATCACCAGGATCGTTATGAGTCGCTGGATGAATATCTCGCGGCTAAACAGCGGATCTTCGAGAACCAAACCGCGTCCGATTTCGCCCTGTTTAACCTTGACGATGACCGTGTGGCCGCTCTGCGACAGCGGGTCCGTGCGAAACGCCTGGGGTTTACGGGCAGGTCTACGATCAGCGCCGATATGTATGCTGGGACCTACCTCGAAGGTGATGTGATTGTGACGACGGTTACCGGGGTACGGCAGGAGGTTTGTCATCGAAGCGAGATTCGCATCATCGGCAACCACAATGTGGAGAACGTCATGGCGGCCGCGACCTATGCCGTGCTGTGCGGCTGTCCTATCGACGCGATTCGTCGCGTCCTCGCGACGTTTCCCGGACTCGAACATGCCCTTGAAATCGTCCGCGAGCGTCGGGGGGTCCGATTTGTGAACGATTCGAAGGGTACGAATGTCGATGCCACGCTCAAAGCGCTGGAGAGTATCGATCAACCGATTTGGCTCATCGCCGGCGGACGGGATAAGGGCGGCGATTTTTCTCGACTCGCACAGGCGGTCGGCCAGCGTGTCACGCGGGTGATTCTGATCGGAGAGGCGGCGCCGCTGCTGCGACGGGCTTGGGAGCGTGTCGCTACGATGACCGAGGCGGGCACCCTGCGGGAGGCTGTGGATCTTGCGGCGCAGGGGGCATCGCCGGGTGACGTTGTGTTGTTGTCTCCGGCCTGTGCCAGCTTCGACATGTTTGCGGACTATCAAGACCGTGGTCGTCAATTTAAGGCATTGGTTCATGCTTTACCAGCCTGACGTGCAAGGCGAGGGAGGGGCGGTTCTGAGCAATGGCCTATCGATCAGCGGGGACTCTGACCCTTCCATGGTCCCAGACCAGCCAACGATCGGGCACGCAACGGGTGGCGGCGGACCACACGCTCTTGGCGATCACCATGACCCTGGCGTTGGTGGGACTCGTCATGGTGTTCAGCGCGAGCGCCATCGTGGCGGGCAACCGGTTTCAGGATTCTGGGTTTTTTCTGAAGCGGCAGATCGCCTGGCTCGCGCTCGGGTTTCTATTGATGCATCTCACCTCGCGTATCGATTACACGTTCTGGAAGAAGCTCTCCATTCCGATGTTGGCGTGCATGTTGCTGCTGCTCGTCATGGTGCTGGTGCCGTCGCTCGGTGTGGCGGCCAAGGGGGCTCGGCGATGGTTGCGGTTGGGGCTCATCTCGGTTCAGCCGGCGGAAATGGCCAAGCTCGTAGCGGTCATCTATATGGCGGCGTATCTGACCAAAAAAGGGGGCAAGATCACGGTGTTTCGCGATGGTCTGCTGCCGGCTCTGATCGTGATCGGACTGCTGAGCGGACTGGTGCTGCTGGAGCCGGATCTTGGGACGGTTGTGGTGCTCGGACTGGTGACGGTCGGGATGTGTTTTCTCGCTGGGGCTCGCATCTCCCATCTCTTGGCCTTAGGCCTCTGCGCGATTCCGGTCGTGCTGGTGCTGGTCCTGGGTTCCAGTTATCGACGCCAACGGCTCATGACGTTTCTTGCTCCATGGAAGGATGCGTCGGACGCCGGGTTCCAAATCACGCAATCCTTCTTGGCCTTCGGCAGCGGCGGTCCGTTCGGGGTGGGATTGGGCGAGGGCAAACAGAAGCTCTACTTTCTCCCGGAAGCGCATACGGATTTTGTCCTGGCGCTGGTCGGCGAAGAACTCGGGCTCATCGGGACCGCCACCGTGATCCTGCTGTTTGCATTTTTTGTCTGGCGGGGGTTTCAGATCGCCGCGCGTGCGCGGGTGCCGTTCGGCCGTTATCTGGGCATAGGTATTACCTTGTTGATCGGCGGCCAGGCGCTGGTGAATGCAGCGGTGGTGACTGGGCTTTTGCCGACGAAAGGGCTCACCTTACCGTTCATCAGCTACGGAGGGTCGTCGCTGGTGGTCAGTCTGATCGGCGTGGGAATCTTGCTCAGTATTTCCCGCGACAGGCATGCCGGCGGGTCTCGAGGTGGACGTGGTGGGTCGGATCACGAATGACGATCATCATAGCAGCAGGAGGAACCGGTGGCCATCTCTATCCGGCTGTGGCGTTGGCGCGAGAGTTTCTCCGGCGCGACCCCGCGACCAAGGTGCTCTTCGTAGGGACGGCGCGTGGACTTGAGTCGAACGTGCTTGCCCACGAGGGATTCGACCTGGCTTTGATCAGTGCCAAGCCGGTGATGGGCAAGGGGCTGTTCGGGGCGGTGACAGGCTTGTGTGCTATGCCGGTCAGTTTGCGGCAGTGTCTGCGGATCCTGCGAACGAGACGGGCGGATCTGGTCATCGGAGTCGGCGGGTATACGAGTCCGATGATGATTCTTGCTGCAGCATTGGCCGGGGTGACGCGCGTGATTCTTGAGCCGAATGCGAATCCCGGCATGGCGAACAAGGCGGTGGGGCCGTTCGCTCAACGCGTCTTTCTCGCATTCGAGTCGGCGGCGGACTCGTTCAATCGTTCCAAGGTACGCGTGGTGGGGACCCCGATTCGCCAGGCGTTTCTGGAAGGTATTGAACTGAATCGGGAGCAGTCAGGGTCGCCACATCTGCTGATTTTCGGGGGAAGCCAGGGGGCGAAGGCGATGAACGCAGCGGTGATGGAAGGATTACCCGATTTGATGACGCAGCTGCCACATCTCACAGTGACCCATCAGACCGGCGAGTCCGACCATGTGCGGGTGGCCGAGGCCTATCGTCGCGCCGGCATCGAGTCGCAAGTCATGCCGTTTCTCTATGACATGCCTGTGGCACTACGGGAGGCGGATCTGGTCGTGGCGAGAGCTGGCGCCATGACGGTGGCGGAACTCACGGCGTGCGGAAAGCCGGCCATCCTCATTCCGCTGCCGTCCGCCATCTACGACCATCAGACGCGGAATGCCAAGGTGATGGAAGCAGCCGGGGCCGCCGTGGTGCTCTCGCAATCTGTGCTCACCGGCCCCCTGTTGGTCCGCACGGTGGCGAGCATTCTCAGGGACCCGGAGCGATTGCGGGTGATGAGCGAGGCCAGTCTATCTCTGCGGCGAATCGATGCGGCCGAGGTAATCGTCCGCGAATGCTACGCACTTATGGGGGGTGATCATGATGTTAACCGGTCTGTCGGAGCGGCAGGAGTCTAATGGTGTTGGGCAACGCGGACAGGGATCACAGTCGTATCCACCGGTTGGTGGAGTAAGGCGCGCGCCGATGTTTCGCAAGACGCAACAGATTCACTTAGTCGGAATCGGGGGATCGGGGATGAGCGGTATTGCCGAGGTGCTGTTGACAATGGGGTACAAAGTGACGGGCTCGGACCTGCAGGCCTCCGATACGACGCGGAGATTGGAAGAACTCGGCGGGCGCATCTTTGTCGGCCATCAGGAATCGAATGTGGGGGAGGCCCAAGTGGTGGTCATCTCCTCCGCCGTATCGCTGCAGAATCCTGAAGTGATGGTGGCGAAGGCGAAGCAGATTCCCGTGATTCCTCGGGCAGAGATGTTGGCGGAACTGATGCGACTGAAATTCGGGGTCGCCATTGCCGGCGCTCACGGAAAGACCACGACGACGTCTATGGTGGCCAACGTGCTGGCGCAGGGCGGGTTGGATCCGACGATGGTGATCGGGGGAAAAGTGAATGCGCTGGGGAGTCATGCTCGCCTTGGTCGAGGCGATCTCCTCGTGGCGGAAGCCGATGAGAGCGACGGATCGTTTCTCCGTCTGTCTCCGACCATCGTCGCAGTCACGAATCTCGACCGGGAACATCTCGATCATTACGGCAGCATGGAGCGCATCAACGAGTGCTTCCTCGAGTTTATCAATAAGGTGCCGTTCTATGGGTTGGCCGTGTTGTGTGCGGACAATGATCGGCTCAGGGCGCTCTTCCCGAACATCGTGAAGCGCTATCAGACCTACGGGCTCAGTGAACGTGAGGGAGTCACGCCGGACTTCATTGCGACAGAGATTAGCTTGAACCAATGGGGCGGCGAGTTTCGGGCGCAGTACCGTGGGCGCAATTTGGGCCCATTCCGCCTGGCGGTGCCCGGTCGACACAATGTCTCCAACGCGCTCGTGGCGATTGCGATCGGGATCGAATTGGATGTGCCGGTGGACCTCATCAGAAAAGCGCTGGCGGCCTATACCGGGGTAGAGCGCCGCTTTCATCTGCGAGGGGAAGCCAATGGGATCATGGTCGTGGATGATTACGGGCATCATCCGACCGAGATCAAAGCCACCCTGGCCGCAGCGAAGCAAGGCTGGGGGGGCCGGCGACTGGTGGTGCTGTTTCAGCCGCATCGCTATACCAGGACGCGAGATTTGCTGGAAGATTTTGCAAAGGCGTTCGACCAATCGGACCTGCTGTTCTTGACGGAAATCTATGCGGCAGGTGAGCCGCCGATTCCCGGGGTATCCGGAGCCAAGTTGGCCGACATTGTTCATGCGGCCGGCCATCCGTCTGTGACCTTTGTTGAGCAGAAGGACACGTTGGTGGATCAGGTGCTGCCCCATCTGAAATCGGGGGATCTCGTCATCACATTAGGGGCGGGGGATATTTGGAAGACGGGGCTTGGATTGTTGGCCCGACTGACCCCCACCGCATGATGACATGAAGCGAAGAGGTTGGCGTGTCACGACAGCAGCGAGAGTCCATGCGCGATTCACGCAGGCAGATGTGCGGGCTGCGGTGGCAGGTCTCCGGGGCTCCGCGTCCTTCAAGGCTCCGTTGCGAGAGTACACCTCGTTCAAGATCGGAGGGCCGGCGGATGTCCTGGTTGAGCCTGCTGATATTGAGGATGTCTGTCTGGTGGTCCAGCAAGCGCGCGCACGCAAGATTCCGTTGTTCGTCCTGGGTGGGACGAATCTGCTCATCCGGGATGGGGGGATCCGCGGCATGGTGATCAGTCTGGTGCGGTTGCGGGGGATCAAGGAAGAACCGGGGTCCGTCCTCTTTGCCGAAGGGGGGGTCGGAATGCCGACGTTGATCGGGTATGCCATCCGCCACTCCCTTGCGGGATTGGAATGGGCGGCAGGAATTCCCGGGACTGTGGCCGGCTGTGTAGTGATGAACGCCGGGACGAAGCTCGGAGAAATGAAGGATTCGGTCAAGGCCGTTCGTATGGTGAATATGAACGGCCAAGTCGTGGACCTGGAGGCAGCCCAGATCAGGTTCGAGTATCGACGGGCCTTGCTGCCACGCGGCATCGTCGTGGGGGTATGGCTTCAATTGAAGCAAGGGGTCCGATCGGAGATTGAGCGAGTGGTCAAAGACTGCCTTCACTCTCGAATGGATACGCAACCGCTCACGATGCCGAGCGCTGGTTGCGTATTCAAGAACCCGCCGAACGATTCTGCCGGCCGACTGATCGAGGCAGTTGGCCTTAAAGGTGCACGCGTCGGCGATGCGGAAGTATCGATGAAGCATGCCAATTTCATGGTGAATCGGGGGCAGGCGCGCGCAACGGACGTGATGGCGCTGATTGGGAAGGTCCGCAACGCTATTCGCCGTCGGGCGGGTGTGCGGTTAGATCTTGAACTCAAAATCGTAGGAAAGACGTAGCGGTATGAGCGAGCCGCATCTGAAAGAGAGACCCCTTCTGACCCGCGCCCGCATCGGGGTGCTGATGGGTGGGCAATCGGTCGAGCGCGATGTGTCGCTCCGGACAGGCGCCGCGGTGCATCGATCGCTGGTCCGTCGTGGATACAACGCGGTGGCCATTGATGTCGGACCGACGCTCTCTCAGGATTTGCACGACCAGAAGATCGGCCTGGTGTTTCTCGCGTTGCACGGACCAGGTGGTGAAGATGGCGCGATTCAAGGGTTCCTGGAGACCCTGGGAATTCCCTACACCGGATCCGGCATCCAGGCCAGTGCGATCGGCATGCATAAAGTGACTACGAAAACGCTCTTGGCTTCAGCGCGTATTCCTGTGCCGGCCGGCACAGTCGTAAAGCGCGGGGAGAAGGTCTCACGCGCCACGGTGATGCGGGCGGCGAAAGCGCGCTGGCCCGTCGTGGTGAAGCCTGCGTCGCAAGGGTCCACGATCGGCGTCACCATTGTGCGGAAGCCGGCGCAATGGCGTGACGCCCTGGCCTTGGCCCATCGCTACGACGTGGATGCGATGGTCGAGGCCTACATTCCGGGGCATGAGGTCACGGTGTCGATCATTGGGAGGCACCATTCTGCTCCATTGGTGCTCCCTGCCGTGGAAATTGTTGCGCCGGGCGGCTTTTACGATTTTGCGGCGAAGTATGAAAAGGGGAAAACGCAGTATCTCTGTCCTGCGCCCTTGGCCGCGGCGGTGACCCTGCAGATTCGGACGTTGGCGCTGCGCACCTATGAGGTGCTGGGTTGTGAAGGTGCGGCCCGGGTCGATTTCCGTATCACCCCGCGTGGCCGTCCTGTTGTGTTGGAGATTAATACGGTGCCGGGCATGACCGAAACAAGTTTGCTGCCGATGGCGGCGGCGCGGGCCGAGATTGACTATGACGAGCTGACCGAGCGGATTCTCGAGTCCGCACTCGTTCGCGCGGCCCGCCTCGACCATCCGTCAGGGAAAGGGAGCAAGCCATGAAGGTGCTTTTGCGGAAGCGAGCGGTGCCTGCAATCGGCCCTCGGCTGAACCACTGGAAGGACGCGCGTGCCAGTCAGATCTCGGATAAGCGCCAACAGGCGCGTCGGGAGAGACTTGTCTCGGGTGGACGACGAACGCTGCGCGTGGGGCAATGGATTGTCGGTCTTGCGGCGTTGGCTTGGGGGCTAACCATGGTCACGCGAGAGATGGGACCGGTTCTTCAGGGCTGGCTGGAAATCCGCGAGGTAGAGGTTGAGGGTATTCACCATGTGACGAAGCGGGAAGTGCTGGACCGGCTCGTCTTGAAGCCCGGGATGGGGCTCCATCAAGTCAGCACATCGTTTCTTGCCGAGCGAGTGCGGACGCATGCCTGGATCAGGGAGGCGACGGTCGAACGCAGGCCACCGCATCTGCTGCATGTCACCGTATTGGAACGCACGCCGGCGGCCATTATTCGGACGGGCGCGGACCATTGGTTGAGCGATGAGAACGGATACCTCCTTGCCAAGTTGGACAGGCAGGATGCCCAGACGCTGCCATTGTTGATCGGGCTGGATCTTCAGTCCCTTCAGCGCGGTGAGGCAGGCGTCCGCAACGCGGTTCAGTCCGGGGTCGTGCTGGCCAAGCTCATCGCCAATACCCTCGACGGGCGGGTTGAAGTCGATCTCACGAATTCCTCGAATGTGGTGGCGTCAGCCAATGGGGTGCGGTTCCAGTTTGGTGACGATTCCCTGGTTGATCAGTGGGAGCGGTTCCGGAACGTGAATCCGTCATTCAAAACTGCCTCAGACGATGATCGGAAGCGCACGGTGAGCGAGATTGATCTGCGTTACGACAACCGTGTCATTGTGCGAGAAAGGGTGTGAGGGCTGTGCCGAAGCGTGATCAGATTCTTGTGGGGTTGGACATCGGGACCACGAAGATCTGCGCCATAGTTTCGGAAGTCACCGATGAGGGGGCGCTCAACATCATCGGGGTCGGATCCAGCCCGTCGCGAGGGCTCCGCAAAGGCGTCGTGGTCGATATCGAGAGTACCGTGGAATCGATCAAGAAGGCGGTCGAGGAAGCCGAACTGATGGCGGCGGTCCAGATCAATTCCGTCTATACCGGCATTGCCGGTAGCCACATCTCCGCGGAGAACTGCAAGGGGGTCGTGGCGCTTAAAAAGGCAGAAGTCACACGGGAAGACATCCAACGTGCGATCGAGAGCGCGCGGACTCTGGCGGTCATCCCCCATGAACGACGGATTCTTCATGTGCTGCCTCGTGAATTCATTGTGGATGGGCAAGAGGGGGTTCGGGAGCCGTTGGGTCTGTCCGGCAACCGCCTCGAAGTCAACGTGCATGTGATTACCGGCGCCGTGACTTCAGCGCAGAACATCATCAAGTGTGTGAATCGCGCGGGGCTTGATGTCGTGGATATGGTGCTGCAGCCCTTGGCTTCCAGTGAGGCCGTCCTCAGCCAGGAAGAGCGAGATCTGGGGGTCGTCATGGTCGATCTCGGTGGTGGGACGACCGACCTTGCGATCTTCCTTGATGGGAGCATCAGGCATTCCGCGGTCTTGCCGATCGGTGGGCAGAACCTGACGAAGGATCTCGCCATCGGGTTGCTGACCTCTCAGACCGAAGCCGAGAAGATCAAACTGCAGCGCGGGATCGCCCGAACAGGATTGGTGCAGGGCCATGAAGCGGTGGAGGTTCCGTCGGTTGGGGATCGTCCCGCACGGACGTTTTCGCGCCGTGACATTGCCGAGATTCTCGAGCCGCGGGTCGAAGAAATATTCGAGCTGGTTCGTCGGGAAATTACGCGCGCCGGCTATGAGGGCATGCTGGGGGCAGGGGCGGTGATTACAGGCGGAACGTCGTTGTTGGAAGGGATGCCTGATGCGGCAGAGCAGGTCTTAAATCTTCCGGTTCGCCGTGGCGCGCCCAGTGGGATCGGAGGGCTTCGCGACATCGTCAGTAATCCCATACATGCCACGGGTGTCGGCCTGCTGCTCCATGCCCGGCACCATGTTGAAGAGATGGTCATAGCTGGTCTGCGCAGCGGACGGCCGCTGCATAAGGTATTCGATCGTATGAAGTCCTGGATGTTCGAGTTCTTTTAACCATTGCGCG
>WNFA01003293.1_pt1 | contig 13403 bp, 10 predicted proteins | sample 5400481 | NCBI WGS metagenome assembly WNFA01 (sample SAMN13153340, study PRJNA577476) | soil metagenome | isolation source: 120 cm saprolite under Douglas fir tree site 2 hole 1 replicate 2 | place: USA:California | collected 2015-04-18 | reverse complement strand
TGAATAACTACAAAGGCGCTATAGGCTCCAACCAGGCCAAAGATAGCTCCAGAGGCTCCCACGCTGACATCTTGCGGCGCGAAGTAGAAACTGGCAATCGCGCTGATTACTCCTGTAACCAGGTAAATTATTAAAAAACGTAAATGCCCAAAAATGCGCTCAATGAAGATGCCCAGGACAACCAGGTTGAGCATATTCAGGCCGATGTGCAGGATATTAGCATGCAGAAAGATAGGCGTCACAAAACGCCAGTACTGTCCCCTCACAATCGCGTCATTATATTTTGCTCCGTACGCGACTAATACATCGTCGTTCTGGCTATTCGAAAATACATTTGCCACAATATCGCGTATGCTATGGGCTCCAGCGGCAAGTGCTACCTGGTAAGCAGTCAGGCACCACATCGCAACGGTGCCCAGTGTAATTATCCACGTGACCCAGGAGATACGCTCAAACAAGCGCACTCGCTTGTGCCAATGAATCGCAGTTCTATAACTTAACTGGATACGCCCGGTACGAGATTCCCCAGCATCTTGTAAGGGTGCTTCTTGTAATTGGCCGGCACCACTATCAGAACCTCTGAAAACATACCCTTTGCGACTCTCCACTACTATTTTTAATCATCGCTTTCTGTATATTACTATCATGCTCTACAAAATATACGTTCAATCAAGATCAAGGTTTCTTCAATCCTCTTGCGCTGCGCATCATTAATGTGTGCAGTAAGAACAATAAATGACTTTTAACAACTTAATCCGCATACCGAGACAGCCAGCGAGGCCGATACATCGGCGGTGGCCGCGATAAATCGGGTCCTACGGATGGTCGGAGTATTTTGTTAATCTGCATCTATTGGTGCCAGGCCGACAGGGTCGATGATAGTGAAAAACGTCACAAAAGTCCATATCCTGAAAACCCTAGCAAACAGCCCTCGGGTTTTGTGTATAGTATACCACCCCGAGGGCTTACCAGCTTTTTTCGACTACACGAATACACTCTCCCTCCCCCAGGGCGGTCGCCCTGGGGGGGATGCGATGTGTCGGGGAGAGAGGCAGCCCATCCACAGGGCGACCCTCGTGGTCGTCCTGTGGATGGGCTGCGGATAAGTGGCCCGACCAGTATTCTCCCTACATGTGTTTGCCCTACATAATTCTACGCCCTACGATAATAGTAACGATCGCGGCGACGCCATAGACCATACGTCAGCAGGTGCCAGAGCGCTACCAGTATCATTGCACCGATCAGCGCCCGAAAAAGAGGTACACCATCGAAGTAGATATCACCGATACCCGAAATGATTATCACTTGTGTCATCAGCCAGATGCCAACCAGCGCAGCGATAATTGCACCGATGATACCAAATGGAAGCCGCCAACCTACAATTCCCTCTGCTATAAAACCTACAATAGCCGCAACGATCAAGTAAATGATCAGGTTGAGCCCAAAAGTCCAAACATTATCACCAATCTTAATCGTTACACCATCTGCTAAGACAGTCGTAAAAGCTAACATATACTTCTCCTTTGCAAGGTTACCAGGCATGTATTAGATTGGACAACTAGAAATGTATCCAATTTGAACATACCTGTAATCTATATAAAGAGCAAGTCAGCAATAAAAAGTCTCAGCTTTTTTTCAGTTTATGCTCAGGTTTCTAAGGTTACTTACCTGTATCTGTAGTAGCGGCGGCGTCTGCCGTAAAGTGGGCGGGTCAGAAGGTGCCAGAGAAACACGAAGATAATGGCTCCGATCAGTGCTCTGACAAGGTCAATTGGCGGAGAAGTATTGAGCCTGAAATCAGGTATGCCCGAGATGATTATCACCTGTGTCATCAGCCAGATACCAATCAATGCGGCAATGATTGCGCCGATGATACCAAATGGTAGCCGCCAGCCAACGATAAACTCCGCTATTAGGCCTACAATAGCTGCAACGATCAGGTAAACTATTAAATTGGTGCCAAAAGTCCAAACATTATCGCCAATTTTAATGGTGATAGTATCCGCGAGAATCATGCTTAGCATTAGCTTGAGTCCTCTCTTGCTATAACAGCGTGTCTAATATAGGAAACGTACCTGGTTAGAGAAAATCCGCGCATCTATTTTAACATAAACGCTGCTGAGTATAAAGTATCCAATGACCTAGTCCTTAATTGGCTTTATGCGCTATAATCAGGTATTAGCTAGAATACGGATTTATTAGGAGGCATCTTATAATGAATAAAGCTATTCGCTATGCGATCATTTTTGCCGTTGTGCTCCTGGTGCTGCTTATCGTGGGCTTCATCCTCGCAGGAATCTTCAACGTCCTGCTGCAGGTGCTCTACGTTGCTTTGATCATTTTAGCTTTCTTTGTCTTGCTTTCGACGTTTCTGCTCATCTATGCCTTGCTGATGCTCATTCAAACGATTACTACCGTACGTAATGAGATAAAGCCTCTGATTGCATCAGTCCAAGATACTGTGGGATCAGTCAAGGAATCAATGGAAGAGACTGTTGAAGTGGTGAAGGATACAGCAAAGAGCGCAAGCCAGACAGCAACTTCCTTTAGTAGCACTGTTAAATTAGCTAATGAAATTGCGTTTGCGCCAAGCGTGCGCGCAGTTTCTCTCCTCGTTGGCACGCAACAAATGATTCGTGTATTCCTGCGAAAGGGTCGATCTCGTCATCGTTATGAAGAACGGCAGTTGGAACAGAAGGAGTTGATTGAGCTGAATTCTACTGCTAGAGGAGAATGATCATGCTACATGTGCTGGCAAGTAACATCCTGGCTCCGCTGGGACAGGCTGCTGCTATCATCCTGGCTCTCTACATGTTGGTCTTCATATTGATCGGCTTGGGATTCTGCTTGCTGTTCATGTATGGATTGACCTGGGTACGGGAAAAAGCCGAGTTGGTGAAAAAACTGCGTCCCACTGTTGATAGTGTCAATACAACCATCGAATCTGGAACCAGTGAAACACTCCCTGCTACTGTAGACCAAAACAATAAGCTAGTGCAGGCAGTACATAGAGTTCAATCGGTACAGGTGGTGCAAAAAGCGAAAGTCGCTCAAAAGCAAGTCGAAAACATAGAAGAGAAGGTTGATCAGGGAACAGATCGTGTAGCCAACGCGGTAATTGAGTTTCGCGCTCGCACTGTCATGGTACAAGGCATGCTCAAAACCTTTTTCTTGCCTGGTTTGGAGGGAGAGAGATCTCGCCGCAAGTCTGTATTGCTACAAACAGCGCTTGGTATCAGCGCGCCAGTAAACGCTATTAAGCCTGTTGGTACTTCAGGCTCACCAGGAGAATCCTCAAACGTGGTGATTGCCCAGCCGAACCTCCCAGAGGGGTTAGCCCAACCTGTAGGGGCAGGACAACTCAAGCCTCTAGTGAGCGCAGGAGGCGAACGAGCTGACGATGCACCTGGTAGTTGAGTATGTCCAGCAATTCAGGCGCTTCCAGCGCAATGCCCAGCTCTATCTGATTAACAATGTCCTGAGCGGAGTCACGACTGGCATCCTGCTCGTACTCTACAACCTCTATCTGGCTTCTTTAGGTTACCATGCTGATTTTATCGGTGCTGTCCTATTCGCCGGAACCATAGGCGCCGGTCTTGCCATCTTTCCTGCTGGTGCATGTGTTGACCGTTTCAGTGGCAAGTCCATACTGATCTGGTCAACTGTGCTGATTGGCGCGGCTGGAGCGGGACAAATTCTTTTTCGCCAGCCTCTCCCCCTGTTAATAAGTGCCTTTATAGCAGGCGTTGGTATAGCATTTTACTTTGTTATAAACGCTCCATTTTTAACAGCGAACAGTACACCAGAAGAGCGTCCCCATCTCTTCAGCATGAATATTTCATTGGGCCTTGTAACATTAGTACTGGGCGAGGTTCTCGGTGGAGCCTTACCCACCTGGTTTCGCACACTTCCTGGGCTGATGGCTCCTCTCCCACCCTGGGCTGCCTCACTGCTGGCAAGTCAGCCCGATCCACGCTCCTATCAATTAGCCCTGCTTTTTGCCGGTGTAATTGCTGCCCCGAGCTTCATTCCCCTCTTCATGATGAGCAATGATCGCCCCCAACAAAGCAACCACTCGAGGGCAAGTTTTTTGGAGGGGAATCGTCAACCGCGTAGGGACGAAGGCGGTGCGGATGCGGGGAAGGAACGCTTGCGCGGCACTGTGTCGGATTCTGTATCTCCTGCATTGCACCTATTCCAGTGGTGGAAAAATATCTCTTTGCCGTCTATCATGGAAAGCATCAAAACACTTCTGCCCAGCCCGTTCTTTTTTCTGGTGCTGGTCTACGTACTGACAGGATTAGGCGCAGGTCTATTCATTCCATACTTCAATATCTACTTTGTCCAGCATCTAAATGCCTCTCCAGCGCTTTTTGGCCTGATCGATGGTGGGGCGAATGCCATGACGGCACTGCTCACCTTAATTGCGCCCGCGCTGGCTAAGCGTACCGGCAGGATCAACACAATTATGTTGACACGCCTGGTGAGCATTCCACTCTTGCTCACCATTGGACTGACAAGCATCTTGCCACTTGCAGCATTTCTCTATCTATTCCGCCAGGGAACAATGGACATGTCGGCAGGTATTCTCCAGGTCTTTTCGATGGAATCGGTATCTAAGAAGTACCGGGGGCTTGCCAACAGCAGCTATCAGGTTGCATTTCAAGTTCCCTCAGCATTATCAGCTCCACTCGGTGGCTTGATCATTGTGCACCTCGGCTACTCCCCCATATTTCTCCTGGGAGCGTTCTGCTACAGCCTAACGATCATCATCCTCTGGAGCAAATTTGGCTGGAGAAGAGGTGGGAGATCAGATGGTATTGAGGTAAAAAATGCTGACACTCCGATTCCATTGGCCTCTCAAGCCAAACAGGATTGAATCGAGAGTAGACAGTTCGACATTCTACAATAATAGTAACTGTTCAGGTCTACTCTCTATAATTAGCACATAGATGCGAGGGTATCATGCCAGACATCTCATTCGTCGGATTGCTCATCGTCGCTATCGAGCGTCATAAACAGATTATTGAGCCCTTCAGCCAGGGTTGGATGTGTGAACGTGCCTTCTTTTAAGGCTGTGTAGGGCAGCTTCCCCATCATCGCCACCTGTATGATGGTCATAATCTCGCCGCCTTCCACGCCCAGGATGGCGCAGCCCAGGATTTGTTGTGTATCGGCATCGACGATGGCCTTCATGAAGCCGCGCGTCTCGCCAGTTTCCAGGGCACGGATCACGGAATTCATGGGCATTTTCGCCACACGGATGTTGCGTCCTTGTTTTCTAGCTTCGTTTTCGCTCATGCCAACACGTCCAAGCTGGGGATCGATGAAGATGGTATAGGGGACCATGCGATCCTGAGTGCTGGCGCTGCCATGCTCAAGCAGGTTGGTGCGCAAAATGCGGAAGTCATCGTAAGAGACGTGGGTGAAAGCTGGCCCACCTTTCACATCACCAAGTGCGTAGATGCCAGGAACGTTCGTTTCCAGTTGCCCATTGACCTGGATGTAACCCTCCTTGTCCAGTTGTATGCCAGCAGCTTCGGGTGTGAGATCTTCGGTGTTAGGTACGCGACCGGGTGCCGCCAGCAGATGCGAGCCGGTAAGCTGCTGATCGCCTTGAGGCGTGCGCACGGTCAATTGAATGCGCCCGGAGCTTTGCTGCTCAACTTGTTGCGGCGTGGTTTTGGTCAGGACCGTGATCCCATCCTCGCGCAAAATCTTCGCTATTCCGTCACCCACGTCTTCATCCTCGCTCATAAGCAGGCGTAGATTGTGCTGAATGATCGTGACCTGACTGCCAAAGCGACGAAACATCTGTCCGAACTCCAGCCCGATATAGCCGCCACCGATGATTAACAGATGTTCGGGGACCGTGTCCAACTCCATGATCGTGGTTGAATTGAGCACGGATACGCTCTCGACGCCTTTGATCGTTAGTTGCTTTGGCCGGTCACCGGTGTCGATAAAAATCATTGGCGCTGTGATCTGTTGCGTCTCGCCGCTCTTGAGATGGACCTCAAGCGTCTTTGGGGCGATAAAATGGGCCTCGCCCATGAGCAGATCCAGCCCTTGCGTCGCTTCGATACGGCTCTCGAAGGCGAGGCGCGCGCCCTCGACGATGCCTTGTTTGCGTGTGCGCACGACCTGCATATCGACCGAAATGGGGCCAGTGTGTACGCCGTAGTCAGCGCCACGCCTTGCCAGATAGGCGACGCGTGCGCTGGCGACCATCGTTTTTGTGGGGGTACAGCCCACGTTGACACAGGTACCGCCTACGTGGTCGCGCTCAATGAGCGCCACTTTCCGGCCTGCCTTCGCTAATGCGATTGGGAGGAGTCTGCCGCCCTGACTGGTACCGATAACAATCGCATCATAGTTTGTGGCTTGTGGCATCCCAATGTTCTCCTTCTTACTCCTATGAGCACGAACAGAATCGTTTCTCTCGTCTCACTGAAGAGCTTTCACCAAGATTGTGCCAGCGTCAATGTATCGGATAAACCACATTACATCTATTGGTTCCACGGTGACTGGAGAACCAGGTCGCAGAAGTTCGGACGTGTGTAGCCGGGAAGGGAGCGCTCGCAGACATCCGAGCTGATGTTGCCAAACGTCGTCTCTGGTTTGTGTCCGAAGCCATCGAGAAACGCATGCAGGATCTGGTGCTTGAACCCGTCGCGGGGGAAGGCAGAGACGACCTGATGGCGTGTCTGCTCGGAGAGTTCCTCAAAGCGATCACCCATAACGTCGAAGCCAACTCCGTGATAGAGCAGCGCAACCACCGGTTCCTTGTGTTGGGCCACGCCAATGGTTTGATGGAGCGCGATCGCGTCCCAGACAAGCTGTGTGGACTCTTTGGAGAGACCATGTTGTTCAAGCAAGCTACGGGCCGCATTGGCTCCATCTACCTCGAAGCGTTTGTCCGCACTCCTGTAATGCCTGGTGAGTCCAAGATCGTGAAATAAGGCGCTCATGTAAAGTAACTCCGGATCGTACTTCAGGTTCTCCTGACGGCCGAGCAGTGATCCAAAGAGGAAAACGCGGTGCGAATGGTTCCACAGCAGCGGGGTGCCGTATTCGCGAAGGGCATCCGCTGCTTCGGTGCTCAGTTTGCTCTCGGGAATGGCAATCCCTGCAATCCTTTTGGTCATGATGATGTGCTCCTTGCGACTTCTTGACTGCTTGTTAGGCATGGTTCACATGCACGTGACAGTTCCTCACCAACGGCAAGACCCAGCCCTGTCATCCTGAGCGCAGCGAAGGATCTCGCTGCCGATCGCGACAGACCCTTCGCGGAGTTTACCCTGAGCGAAGCGCATGGGCTCAGAGCCTGCCCTTGAGCGAAGCGAAGGGGTGACACTGTGTGACTGTTCAAACGGTCACGTACAATTCGTCCAAATTGAACCTTGCCTTAAGTTCCAACACAGAGATGAAAAGGTTTCCTCACGCAAAGGCCCACCCTGCAAGATTGCGGGCTACTCCTCAGGTGACGCACCTCGCCCTCTCTGCTCCTAGTATAAGCAAGAAGCGTCATGAAAGCGTGATGAGCAGCGTCACGGGCAGTGGCTTGAAACGCTGGGTAGTGGCTCACCTGAGCAGAATGGCTCGCTCTCTATCGTAGCGATGAAGAGAGAGGAGCAGACAGGCCTCGTGATTAGCCTGCAGCACCAGGCGCCTCAACGCCCGCTCGGCTCCGCGTGATCTTGCGGGACCGGGGAGGCCTCTGTGTAGACCACATCGCGCATCCGTTCGCAAAAAGGATGGTTTTGCTCTTGCTTTCTTCATTTTTCTCGCAGCTTTAGTTCTTCACCGATGAAGAGCGCAAGAGCATTGCTTTTTCGCAACACAGCCCTTTTTCATACACACGAAAATTGATCACGCAGTATGTCGATTTGGAGTAATGCCGTTCGTTGTTATTGCTGAGCGATGAAACAGTTCGCATGATTCTGTTCCAAAGGAAGGATTAACCTATGCGTTACGTGCTATTGATCTATGGCAGCGAAGCGCTGGCCCAGGAGGAGCGCGCCGCGATCATGCGAGCACATCCCGCGTTCTTGCAGGAGGTGCAGCAGCGCGGCCTCCTGATCGGTGGAGCGGCGCTGCTGCCGACCAGCAGCGCGACAACCGTCCGCGTTCGCAACGGCAAAGCAATGATTACCGATGGCCCCTTCGCCGAAACGAAGGAGCAGCTCGCCGGCTTCTACATCCTGAATTGCAAAGACCTGGACGAAGCTATCGCGATGGCGGCCAGGATCCCCGACGCCGTAACTGGCTCCATCGAAATCCGCCCGGTCATCGAGTTCTAAGCTCATGCTTGCAAATCAACATTGACAATCTGCAAGCAACTTGTAGCACCATCATGAAGGTAGAGTACCGTCAACAATAACGATTTGATTGCATTCGAAAGGAGACACATCATGGCTCACGCGGAAGAACGTATCACTATTAACCGGCCAATGGATGAGGTATTCAATTTCGTCCTGGACGGGATGAACAACCCACGCTGGCGGCCAGCCGTCATCGATATTCAACAGGTGCCCGGCAAACCTGCGGGTGTCGGAGCAGTGTACAAGCAAGGCTTGAAAGGGCCGGGCGGCAGACGCATCGATGGCGACTATGAGATCGTCGAATTGCGCCCGAATGAGTTGATCGCGTTTCAAGTCATCGCCGGCCCGGCCAGGCCCACCGGCACGTACCGCTTTGAACCTGTTGGAGGCGCAACCCGTATCACCTTCACCTTACATTTTGAGCCCAAAGGGCTGGCCAGGCTCATGGACCCGATGATTACTTCAACAATGCGAAGTGAGGTAGCAACGCTTACCAATCTCAAAGCACACCTGGAGGGTTAGTCGTAAATGAATCTGTGCTGAGCTCGGCTTTATCCCTATTACGCGGCAAAATCGAAGCCTCGACGCAGCCGCAACGGCCAGAGTTAGGGAGCGTGCTGGGTGCTGTTCACAGGAATGTCCTCAATCGCCCCCAACGCGCGCAACGTCGTCTGCTGCGCCTCGGTCACTCCCCTGATCCCCGTGATATTGAGTCGCTCGTAAGGCCGGTCACGCCGCAGTGTCCGTAGATGCTCGCCACTCTCTAGATCCCATACCTGAATGGTATTGTCGTCCCCGCAACTGGCCAGTCTCCGGCCATCGGGGCTCACCCTGAGCGACTGGACCGCCCCCTGATGCCCCTGCCGGAGCGCCAGGCACTCCCCGTGCTGCGCGTCCCACCAGCGCATGCTCCCATCGCTGCCGCCACTGACCAACACCGCTCCGGTCGGACTCCAGGCCAGCGCGTACACGATCGCGTTCGGCTCGCTCCAGGCCTGCAGGCGCTCCCCACTCTGCACATCCCAGACGAAGAGCTCCCCGCCGCCTCTGCTTCCGCCACCACTGGCCAGCCGCGTGCCATCGGGGCTCCAGGCTACGCTCAGGACTATGCCACGATGCCCCTGGAATTGCTGTAGCAGTGTGCCGTCGGGGGCCTTCCACAGGCACACGCTGCCATCATCGCCGCAACTGGCCAGCCGTGTGCCATCCGGACTCCACGCCACACGACGGATCCTGGTTGGCTGCGCACGGCCCACCCACCGGCGGGTGCCGGTGGTCATCTCCCACACGTGCAATCCCTGCTGATAGCTCGCACTGGCCAGAAACTTCCCATCCGGACTCCACGCCACGCCATAGAAGAGGGCGTTGACGTGGTCAGGGTCCCGCAAAATCTGCCGAGCCTCTCCCGTGGTCGCATCCCACAGCCGGACAGCATTGTCCAACCCGCTAGTGGCTAGAAACCTCCCATCCGGACTCCACGCCACCCCAAACACGAGGGAGCGATGACCGCGCAGCAGCCTGGGTGGGGTCAGGCCCTCCACCTCCCAGATGGTCACCAGCGTATTCGAGCCTGCACTGGCGAGCTGAGTACCATCCGGACTCCAGGCGACGTCGTAGAGCGAGACCGCGTAGCCCTGCATGATGTGTACACACTGCCCCCTCTCCACCTCCCACACCCGCAAGGTACCATCTTCACTGCCACTGAGCAAGCTGCGGCTGTCAGGTGTGAAGGCGATATCGTATACACCGGCGGTATGCCCGTGCAGCCCCGCCCGGTAACTGCCCCGATCGACATCCCAGAGCCAGATCGTTTGGTCAAAGCCACAACTGGCCAGGAGGCGCCCATCCGGGCTCCAGGCCACCGCCCGCACCCGGTCTGTATGCCCTGTCAGCGTCTGGCGCAAGCTGAGGCTTTCCACGTCCCACAGCCTCACGGTGTCATCCCAGCTTCCGCTGGCCAACTGTGTGCCATCGGGGGCAAAAGCCAGTCCCAACACCCAGTTGGTATGACCCGCGAGCGTCCGCACACCGGTGCCTGGCTGCGCTTCCTCTGCCCCCGAGAGCTCCCACAGTCGAATGCCTCCATCGACGCCCCCACTGGCGAGCAGGCTCCCATCGGGACTCCAGGCCAGCGCGAACACCGGGCCGCTATGGCCGGAGAGCGTCTGGCGGTGCGCGCCTCCGTGAGCATCCCAGAGCTGGACGGTGGCATCATCTCCGCCGCTGGCGAGTGTGCGTCCATCGGGGGCAAAGGCCAGGCTTTCGATGTTGTCGGTGAACCAGCTCGTCCAGAGCAGGGTACCGCTCTCTATGTCCCACAGCTTGATGGCACCATCCCAGCTCCCAGTAGCCAGCGTGCGTCCATCCGGGCTGAAGGCGAGGGCGCGCACCGTGTCGCTATGCGCCTGCCAGACCAGGTGCAGGAGCCTCCCTCCCTCTTGCCACACGCGTACTTCCCCCCGCCTGCTGCCCGCAGCCCAGTACTGCCCATTGGGGCTTGTGGCCACCGCCCAGGGGATATCAAAGGCCTCGTTAAAGACCGTCTCACGCAGGAGAGCCTCGGCAAGAGAGGCATCTTGCATTTCGACCCCTTGCAGAAACGCACCGCGAATGGCGAGCTGCGACAGATCCAGGCCGCGCAGGTGCCCGCGCTGCTGGCACAGCAGCGCCAGCACGTTCGCCGGTCCGTAGCCCTGAGCGTAGTCAGCCCGTGCACGCAGGTGGTCCAAGAGCGAGAGCAGGCGCCCCTCCACTGCGGCTTGCTACGGGTACGTGCTGCGCACCTGCGCAAGCAGTGGAACCACGATGAGCCGCTCCTGGGCCTGCCGTACATATTCCTTGGCGGTGGCCAGTTCCAGACCATGCTCGATGAGGCGAGCCAGCCGGCCCTGCTCGATCTCGCTGGCCGCCTCCGCGATGAGCCGCGCGGTCGCATATTCTAGCACCACCGCTTGCAGCGTGAAGCACCCCGGGCGTTGCCCTCGCTCGATCAGGCTGCGCCGGCGCAGTGCCTCCACGGCTTCCAGCATCTGCCCACGAGGCTTCGGTGCGCCCGGCAGCGCCATCAGCTCCTCCAGGTTCACCGGCTCGCGTACAATCGCCAGCCACAGCAGCACGCTCTGCTCGAGCGCCGAGAGACGGACGAATTGCTCGTGCAGCAGCTCCCGCACACTGCCAAAGACCACCTCGCCCTGTTCCAGGAACGCAGCAATCTCGCCCCCGAAGAGCTCCACGATGGTTTGCGCCACGATGTTCAAGGCCAGCGGGTTGCCTGCATACACCTCCGCCAGGCGCGCCCGGTCGTGTGCGCTGCCCAGCAGTTCCCGTTCCTCTAATAACTGCTCACTTGCCACGGCATCCAGTCCGGCGAGGCGCAAGGCGCGCACCGGCTTCCGGCTGCCCTCCAGCAGCGCGAGCGAGCTTGCTTTCTCCCGGCTGGTGAGCAGCAGGCAACTCTGGTGCGCGGTCTCGCCCACCCGGTGCAGCAGCTGCGCGTATCCCTCGTAGCCGGGACGCATGCGACCCGTGCCCTCCCCTTCCTCCAGCAGCGTCTCCAGGTTATCCAGCACCACGAGCGCACGCTGGACACGCAAGTGCTCCATCAGGAGGCTGAGGCGACGTTCAAGGGAGGCCGGCACGAGACCCAACGGCTGGGGTGCGAGCAACTGGAGGAGGCACTCATCCAAAAGCGCTTCACAGGAGGGAGCATCGCGCAGGGAACGCCAGATCACCACCTCGAAGTGTGGAGCAATCTGGTGCATCACCCTCGTCGCGAGCGCTGACTTGCCGATGCCGCCCATGCCCTCTATGCTCACCACCCGGCAGCGCTCCTCGACCACCCACTGGGTCAACACAGCCAACTCCCCCTCGCGCCCATAGAAGCTCGGCACATCCAGCGCGTCGCCCCAATCGACCCGCGGCTCACCCCCAGCAGGAGGAGCGCTGTCGTGCTCAGCACCATGGGTCTGCTCGACCGGCCGTGGCGCCACGAGCGCAAGCCGGGGACGCTGGGTACCCAGCAGCCCCTGGAGCCACGGCTCATCGAGCGACACCTTCTGATGCGCAACTTGCCAGAAGGCACGGACCTCCTCCTCTTCGCGCCCGGCAGGAAAGGCGTGCTGCCCGACGGCGAAAGCCAGCAATGCTTTGAGATGCTCGGCCTTGGGATAACTGCTGCCGGCCTCCCATCTGCCGATCGCTTTGCGTGAGACACGAAGCCTCTCGGCTAAGCCCGCTTGCGTCAGCCCGATGGTGATGCGCAGGGTCAGCATGGCCTGACCAAAGGCGTAGTCCTGCTCACCGTAGGAGAACCGCTTCATGAGCGCACTCCTTTCTGTGTGACCTGAAGGAGCGCGCCATGGGACATGACGGGAGTGATTGGGACACGATGGGAAGTGACATGGGACACAATGGGCCCTGACTTTCCCGGGCATTCCCGCTATACTTAGGATGTTGGATGCGCTCCACGCGGGTCCACGCTGTTTGAGGCGGGTCTGGGGGAATAACAAGTGACTCCAGACCCTTCCTCTGACTTCGTCCCTCTATGATAGCAGATGTGCTGACGGATGACCAGAACCTTATGGTAATCTAGACATGTGGAGAGCATGCCTGTCACCCTGAGCGCAGCAGCCGAAGCCCTGAGCGAAGCGAAGGGGAAGGGTCTGGCTCGCCGGACGCAGAGATCCTGCGCTGAGTTTACCCTGAGCGAAGCGAATGGGCTCAGAGCTTGCCCTGAGCGAAGCGAAGGGATGATAGCCAGGACACCGCTCAAGGAGTTTACCCTGAGCGAAGCGAAGGGCTCACGGGAAGCCTTCTCTCCAAATGTCTACTGGTAATCTGGAGTTCTTGTAGAAAAAGTGAACGGGACAATCTCACCGATTGACCCAACCAACACACCCAAAGGAGTACACTATGACAGTTCTCACAACCCATGAACAGCAAGAGATCGACCGCGCCAACACCGAGGGGAAGCAGCCGGTCGTATTTGTCCACGGCCTCTGGCTCCTCGCCAGCAGTTGGGACCGCTGGCGCGCGCTGTTCGAAGAGCAGGGCTACACGACGCTCGCGCCGGGCTGGCCC
>WNFA01013156.1_pt1 | contig 13419 bp, 9 predicted proteins | sample 5400481 | NCBI WGS metagenome assembly WNFA01 (sample SAMN13153340, study PRJNA577476) | soil metagenome | isolation source: 120 cm saprolite under Douglas fir tree site 2 hole 1 replicate 2 | place: USA:California | collected 2015-04-18 | reverse complement strand
CCGCTCACAATGCGCCAACCGATGCCCATCCGTCGCCACCATCGTGATCGACTCCGGCTTCAGCAGCATCAGCGCCCCATTCAGCGTATAGCGTGATTCCTCATTCGAAATCGCAAACCCGGTCCGCGCAATCAATCCGCGTAACACCTGTGCCGGAATTTTTACCACGCCCGCGGTCGGAAACGCCGGCAGACTGGGGAAGTTCGACTTCGCCATCCCCACCATCTTCGTATTCGACCGCCCACACCGGATGCTGACCCAATGATTCTCCAGCAGCTTGATCGTGATATCCGCGTCCGGCAGCAGTTTCACGTAATCATGCAACTTGCGCGCCGGAATCGTGCACGACCCTTCCTTCTTCACCTTCGCGTTGCACGAAGTCCGCAGGCTCAGATCCAGGTCGGTCGCAGTCAACGACAACCGGTCTCCGCCTGCCTCAAATAAATAATTGGAAAGAATTGGAATCGTGGTCTTGCGCTCGACCACACCCTGTGTGGCAGTCAACTCCCGCAACAATTCAGCTTTGCTGACTGTGATCTCCATCGTCCCCGCTGCAACCGCGGCTTCGACCGGCATAAAGTACGTCTCCCCTGTTTGCCGTGCTACTTCTATTACTTCCTTATATCAAATGCCAAACCTATTAAACCAGCAGTAACAGTAGGCCCCGCGTAGAAGTGGAAAACCTTGCCAACCCGCCTGTTCTGACCACGTTTCCCCTTACACCCTAATGTTACAAATCGGTCCCGAACTCTTCGGACTCCCTACTACAACTTGTCCCAGTCTCCGATTCCGCCCGCCCCATTCACAACTTCCACACCAAGTTCACAGCCTATGCGAAGGAAGACCGGACCGCTGCGTGGAAAACGTCGAATCCCCGCGATTCACCCACCCAACTGCTCGGTCAATTTGTTCAGCAGCCTGTTCAAATCCTTGTCGTTCTTGCGAACCTCTTCAATCTTCTCGACCGAGTGCAGCACGGTAGTGTGATGCTTCCCGCCAAACTGCCGCCCGATCTCGGGCAGTGAAGCCTCCGTCATATGCTTCGCCAGATACATCGCAATCTGCCGCGGATAAACAATCGCCCGCGAATTATTCTTCGCCTTGATTTCAACCAACCGCAGCCCAAACTGTTCAGCTACCATCTTCTGGATCGACTCAATCGTCACCTTCCGCGCCTGCGAGTCGATAAAATTCTTCAATACCTGCTGCGCGTAAGGTAGCGTAATCTCCGCCCCAATCAGCGACGAGTGCGCCACCAGCCGGATCAGCGCGCCCTCCAACTCCCGCACGTTCGATCGGATATTCTGCGCCACATACAGCGCCACGTCCGTCGGCAGCGTCACCTTCTCCTGCTCCGCCTTCTTCTGCAGGATCGCGACCTTCGTCTCCAGATCGGGCGGCTGAATGTCCGCGATCAGTCCCCACTCGAACCGGCTACGCAACCGGTCTTCAATCTCCGCCAACTCCTTCGGCGAACGGTCACTCGCAATCACGATCTGCTTCATCGATTCGTGCAGCGCGTTGAAGGTGTGGAAGAATTCCTCCTGCGTCCGCTCTTTCCCCGTCAGGAACTGGATGTCGTCGATGAGCAGCACGTCCACATTCCGGAACTTGTCGCGGAAGCTGGTCATCTTGTCGTAGCGCAACGAGTTGATCATGTCGTTGGTGAATTTCTCACTCGACACGTAGCAGATCGCCGACTGCGGCGTCCGCCGTTTGACCTCGTGTCCAATGGCCTGCATCAAGTGGGTCTTGCCCATACCCACGCCGCCGTACAGGAAGAGCGGGTTGTAAGCCTTCGACGGCCGCTCCGCCACCGCCTGGCAAGCCGCATGCGCAAACTGGTTGCCAGAGCCGATCACAAACGCGTCAAACGTGTACCGCGGATTCAGTTGTGCCGCACCATCCCAATCGAATCGTGCCTGTGAAGGCGCAGCCGCTGCCGCCGCCGTGGCCGCCGAGAGTCCACCATCATGCCGCACCGTTGTGGACGCCGGATCATCCTCGGGCGTGACGAACTTCACGTCATTGAAGTCCAGACCAAGGTTGTCGATCGCTTCCTGAATTAAATCTGCATACTTGTCGCCGGCGTGACGGAACTCCACCGTCGGCACGCGCACGAACAGCACGCCTCCACTCGAGTGGCTGTAACGCGTCGGTTTGAGCCACGTGTCGTAGGAATGACGATTGATCTTTTTTTCCAGCGCATCCAAAATGCGCAGCCACGGATTGGGGGAAACCGTCGTAGAAGGAACTGACATATATGAAATGCTCGCCTTGGCGCTCCAGTGGCTGGGTTGAGAGCGCCTGTTCTAAAACTGCCGTTCACCTAGCAGCGGATTGAACTAACCAAAGTTTACGCGGAATGCGCCAGTTTTGCCGTGCGCGGTTGCCAAAAATGAAAAAGATTCTAGAAAGATGAACCGTCCGGCATACTAGCACAATTTTTTTTGTCGTGTGGAAAACTTCGGCTGGAACTTTTCCTTGAAGGCTTATTCAGAACCCCAATCCATCGCCCTGTCAAGTACCGTGCATGTAACTGCCGCACGCAATGTGCAATGTGTCTCGCGCTTAATGTGGCGCGGGCGCCTCGCCCGCGAAACGATTCCACAAGATGCGCCATCGAGCGAGAGCGATCGGGGGTCCTGCCTCCAACTCAGCGCACTCTGCGGCCGTTCTCCGCGACCTCTGCGATTTAAGATTTTGCGTCGCCCGAATACCTGATCAGAGCCTGAATTACCGAAACCACCGAGAACGTCGGGAGAGCGGCCGAAAACCCTGCGGGCCAAGAATTGAGACACGACAGCGGAGGCCCCCGACTTGGTACTACCGCGCCCCGTCATTTATACTCATCGTTTGCCTTAATACCGTCGACCCAATCAGGAGCACCGACTTTTCATGCCCAAACGTACATTCCAACCCAACCGGCGCAAGCGATCCAAGAAGCACGGATTTCGCACGCGCATGAAGACCCAGGGCGGCAAGAAAGTTCTTTCCCGCCGTCGCGCCAAGGGGCGCAAGCGGGTCTCAGTAAAACCAGGATTCCGCGAATAATCGTGTGGCGCGGACACTCCTGTCCGCGTTCCCGCGTGCCGCACCAGCAATCGGGCACCAGCAATCGGAAAGACAAGCCGTGAACGCCGTAGCCCCCAAGGGAGACTCTAACGCCAGTGTTGATGCGCGAGGCCAGAAGCGCCGTTTCCCGCGAAGCGTCCGCCTCCTGCGCCACGCCGATTTCGAACGTGTCTACAAACAGGGCCGCCGCAACTTTTCGACATCGATGACCGTGTTTTACTTACCGCGCCAGGAAGCAGCGCGCCCGGAAGCACCAAAGGCCGGAACTAAGGCGCCATCGGGCCTTCGCATAGGCTTTACCGTAGGCCGCGCCTTGGGCGGCGCAGTCCAGCGCAATCGCATGAAACGCCGTTTGCGCGAAGCAGTCAGGCTCTGTCGTCCGGTAGCTGTACTCGATGTGGACGTTGTGATCAACCCGAAGAAGTCGCTACTGACGACCGATTTTTCGGTAGTGTTGAACGAAGTAACCCGCGCCTTCGCAGTCATTGAACAAAAGCTGTCGCGGAAACAGCAGGCCCCAGAGAACTGAATTTGCCGTAGAGAGCCGACCTGCAGATTAAGAGGCGGCGTGTAGCTAAGGCAATCCAGCCCCGACAGGGGCGGCATACGTTAGCCCAGGGCGTAAGCCCTGGGTAAGGGTAGCCAGAGAGCGAGTCCCGGAGGGACGGCACCAGCACGCACGTTCTCGGCACGAGGTTCATATTTTCAAACATGGATCGCATCGCAAAACTCGTTCCGTTGCAGCTGCTGCGAGCCTACAAGTGGGCGCTCTCGCCTCTGTTGCCACCGGCCTGTCGCTACGTTCCCACTTGCTCCGAATACGCAGAAGAGGCGATCGATCGCTACGGCGTTCTCCGCGGAGGCGCAATGACGATCCTCCGCCTGCTGCGCTGCCATCCCTTCGCAGAGGGAGGCTACGACCCGGTCGTAAAGAATTCAGCCGAGCTGCACGTGCGCGCACATGTGACGCAAAGAATTAGACAAGCTCCGTAGGAGCGAAAGAATGCAGCCCACCGCGTAAGCCGTGGGAGTATGCCAAAGAAATAATCAGCCCCAAAGGGCCGAAAGAACCTAAACTTTGCCAGACTTTCAAAACCCTCACCAGGAACCCGGCAACGAACGGCGCCTCCTGCTCGTCTTCGTCCTGACATTCATCGTCATCCTCGCCTTCCAACCCTTACTAAAGAAATTCGGCCCGCAAACTCCCCCGCCGCAGTCCCAGACCCAACCCGCGCAAAGCGCCCCCACGCCCACTCCATCACCAGTCGCCGCTGCAGCTGCTCCCGCCCCCACCGTTCCCCTCGGAGTCACCAAGCAAGCCGCCGCCGAAACTGAAACGGTGATCGAGAATGATCTCTACCGCATTACCTTCACCAACCGCGGCGCCCAGGTGAAATCCTGGATCCTGAAAAAATTCGACAACGAAGCGCAGAACGGCCTCCTCGATCTCGTCAATCCAATTGCCTCACAAAAATACGGATATCCGCTCTCGCTCTGGACCTACGACGAAGCGCTGCGCAACCGGATCAACTCGGTCCTCTACGTTGGTTCCGGTGAAGCCAAACTCACCGCGCCGGCGACCGTGACTTTCGAATACTCCGACCAGGAACTCTCCGTCCGCAAGACGTTCCATTTCGACCACTCGTACCTGCTGAACGTCGAAACCGCCGTCACTTACAAAGGCAGCGAGGCGACTTCCTTTCCCGCGTGGCCCGCCGGATTCGGCGATCAGGTCACGCCCGCTTCCTATGCTGCCGGACGCATCGACTACCACACCGACGCCTCGACCGACCGCACTGCCCTGATCTTCTCCAATTACGTTTTGCGTCTTGCCGGCAAAAGCATTATTGGCGGCAACACAATCAAGGGACCGTTCGAGTGGTCGGCGGTTGCCGATCAATACTTCTCCGCAGTCTTCATACCCGACAATCCAGCGGACGGCGCAGCCGTCACCCTGCACAATCCCCTCCAGGTTCCTAAAGATCCGGACAAGCCCGACTCCAAGGAAACCACCACCGGCGACGTAGTCGGCATCGCCGTCGGCAGTCTCCACGGGCCCACAGTCGAGCGCATGTACGTTGGTCCAAAAGAATTGGCCGTCCTCGAAGCGGTGCGAGTGCCCACCATCAAGAACGACAATCCCGATCTCCGCGGCCTCGTCGACTTCGGCTGGTGGGGCATCATCGCCAAGCCCCTGTTCCTCTGGCTCAAGTGGACGTACAACCACATCGTTCCCAACTGGGGATGGGCCATCGTCCTCCAAACCCTGATCATCAGCATCGCGCTGCTGCCGCTGCGCATCTCGCAAATGAAATCGATGCTCAAGATGCAGCGCGTCGCGCCGCAAATCAAATCCATTCAGGAGAAATACAAGAAGTACAGCCTGAAAGATCCGCGCAAGGCCCCCATGAACGAGGAGATCAGCGCCCTCTACAAAAAGGAAGGCGTCAACCCCGCCGGCGGATGCCTGCCCATGCTGATCCAGTTCCCGTTTCTAATCGCGTATTACCGCATGCTCGGCGTAGCGCTTGACCTGCGCCACGCCCACTGGCTCTGGATTCACGACCTGTCGGCCCGCGACCCCTATTTCCTGCTACCAATCTTCATGGTAGTCAGCATGCTCGTCACCCAGAAGATGACTCCGCAAGCCGGCATGGACCCGGCCCAACAAAAAATGATGACCGTGATGATGCCCCTGATGATGGGCTTCATCTTCTTTAACCTGGCCGCCGGCCTGAACCTGTACTACGCCGAAAGCAATTTGATTTCGATCGTGCAGCAAGCCATCATGAACCGCACCACGCTAGGCCGCGAAATGCGCGAAATGATGGAAAAACGCGCCAGGAAGAAGGACAAGTGAAGCTTCTAGCTGCTAGCTTCTAGCTTGAAGTCAACACACACCTGGGACGAAGAATTCGATTCGAGCGGCAGTTGCGTGATGAAATTCGAAGCGACCGCCCGCCCAAGAACGAACGATTGAGCTAGAAGCTAGCAGCTAGGAGCTAACGCAGTGCCCATTCCCGACAAACTCGCCGCCGCCAAAAAGATCAACGAATTCCTCCAGACCGTAGTCACCCACGGAGGCCTCCACCTCAAATACCGCATCACCGTCGACCCGCCCCTGCCCGAGAACCGCGACTGGGAGCGCCCCGAAATTCTCGTCGACCTCGCCGGACCCGACTCCACTCTTCTCCTCGACCGTGGCGGAGAACTCCTCCGCGCCCTCGAACTCCTCGCACTCGAAATGCTTCGTCTTTCCAGCGGCGAGCACGAAAAGATTTCCTTCGATTGCCAGAATCACCGCAGCATACGCCTCGAAGAACTCCGCACCGCCGCCTCCGTCGCCGCCGAAAAAGTTCGCCACACCGGAACCCCCTACGAGTTTGCCCCCATGTCCTCACGCGAGCGCCGCATCGTGCGACGGCATGCGCCGCTGCGTAGTCGTCTACCCCGCCGACTACAAACCAGCCGCCGGCAAACCCGCGAAACGAACCATCCCCTGAAGCAAATGTGGCGCGGGCGCCTCGCCCGCGTGATGGCGAACCGACGCGCCATCCATTTGTCATACCGAACGAAGCCGCGCGGAATCGCGCGCCGCAGTTGAAGGATCCCTGCGCGCTCTTCGCCGCCCTAGCGGAAAATTGCTTTCCTTTGTGCCGCCAAACGGTTACAGTCGTGAATCAATCTGGCCGTCCTCCCGGCGAAGTGTAGCCATCGACCCCAGATCGATTCCCCTGCATTTGGCTCCGTAAAAAGAGGTTCCTGTGAATTGGTTCCGCCAGCTTTGCGGTCTCGTCCTTCTTCCTTTGCTGCCCTCCGGATTGTGCGCCCAGCAAGCCCCTGCCGACCCCGTCCTCGCCGCCATGCAGCAGGAGTTGAACCGCTCCACCCAGAATCTGAAAAAGACTCCTCTCGCGCCCTACTTTCTCTCGTACCAACTCACCGACAACCGTGCTATCCAGGTTTCAGCCTCTTTCGGCGCGCTGACCGGGAGCACCGACCAGAACACCCGCCTGCTCGACCTCGACCTGCGCGTCGGAGACTACTCCCTCGACAACACTCATCCCCTCCGCGACTCCGGCCCGGCGATGGACTTCTCCGATCAGCTCGAGCGCCAGAAGATTCCCCTCGAGAATGATCCCGACGCTCTTCGCGTCGCCCTCTGGCACGAAACCGAGCGGAAATACCGCAGCGCCGTGCAGCGCCTTCAGCAGGTGAAGGCCAACGTCCAGGTCAAGGTCGAGGCTGAAGATCGCTCCGGTGACTTCTCTCACGAAGGCGCCGAGACTTACTTCGAACCTCCTGCTCCTTTTTCTTTTGACAAAGCCGCCTGGGAGCAGAAGATGCGCAAGTTCACCACTCCTTTTGCCCAGCACAAGGAAATTATCGAGAACAGCGCCGAAGTCATTGCCGAAGTTGAAACCCGCCGCTACGTCAACAGCGATGGCAGCCGCATTCAGATTTCCTCACCCTTCTACCGCATCATCATCTCTGCCGCCGCCAAGGCCGACGACGGCATGGAGCTCCCCCTTCACCAAACCTACATGTCGTTCAGTCCCGACAAATTACCCGACGATGCTTCCATCCTGAAAGACGTTAATCACATGGTGGACGTGCTTCTCCAGCTGGTGAAAGCCCCTCTCGCCGAACCCTATACCGGCCCTGCCATTCTCTCCGGACGCCCCAGCGCCGTTTTCTTTCACGAGATCTTCGGCCACCGCATCGAAGGTCAGCGCCAGAAGAACGAAGACGAAGCCCAAACTTTTAAGAAGAAAGTAAATCAGTCCGTGCTCCCCGACTTCCTCAACGTCTTCTCCGATCCCGGTCTCAAGTCCTATGGCGGAACCGAACTCGTTGGCTATTACCCCTACGACGATGAAGGCGTAAAAGCTCACCGCGTGCCCGTAGTCGAGAAAGGCATACTGAAAAACTTCCTGATGTCCCGCGCCCCTATTGAGGGCTTCGATCACTCCAACGGACACGGCCGCCGCCAGCAGGGCTTCCACGTAGTCGCACGCCAGTCCAATCTCGTGGTCGAGTCCTCGAAGCAGGTTCCGCGCTCCGAATTGAAGAAACTCCTGATCGAGCAGATCAAGTCCGCCAACAAGCCCTACGGCCTCCTCTTCGACGACATCGAGGGAGGCTTCACCTTCACCCAGCGCATCTTGCCCAACGCCTTCAACGTCCGCCCCACCGTCGTGTATCGCGTCTACCCCGACGGCAAAGAAGAACTGGTCCGCGGCGTCGACCTCATCGGCACTCCTCTCATCGCCTTCAGCAAAATCATCGCCGCCGATGATCAAGTCGCTGTCTTCAACGGTGTCTGCGGCGCCGAGTCCGGATGGGTCCCAGTCTCTGCCTCCTCGCCCGGCCTGCTAGTCTCCCAGATCGAAGTTCAACGCAAGGAAAAATCCCAGGAGCGCGCCCCAATCCTCCCGCCTCCCCCAGCCGTGGAGCAGAAATAGAAATGAAGACCACACCTCATGTAGCGACAGCCGCCTCGGCTGTCCAGCCGTGGCGAAGCCAGGCTGCCCTAATACTGCTGATGCTAGCAACCGTAGCCCAAGCCCAAGCCCAAGATATCCCCATGCAGGCCATGAAAGACGAACTGGCCCGCTCCCTCGCCCAGCTTCAACTCCAGAAGATGGACAAACCCTACTTCCTCGCCTACCGCATGGACGACATCGACCACACCTCCGTCTCCGCCATGCTCGGCAGCCTGACCCAAGAGCAGCCTACGCACATGCGTCTGATCGGAGTCGAAGTCCGCGTCGGCGACTACGCACTCGACAACAGCAATTACATCTCCCTGCGCAGTTTCGCCGGCGGAATGTCCGGCATGTTCAGCAGCATCAGCCAGGCCCCGCTCGACGATAGCTATCAGCAGATCCGCCGCGACTTCTGGCTCGCCACCGACATGCAATACAAAAAAGCTTTGGAGGATCTTTCCGCCAAGCGTGCCGCCCTCGAAATGCGCAAGCACGCCGACGACATCCCCGACTTCTCCAAGGAATCCCCCGCCACCGAATCCAATCCCCCCGCCAAAGTCCAGGTCAGCTTCGAAGAACTGAAATCCCTGGCCCGCGAGATTTCCGCCGTCTTTCGCAGCACTCCCGACATTTACAACTCCTCCGTCGATCTCGAGTTCCGCAACTTCTACACCCGCTACGTCAACAGTGAAGGCTCTTCCTTCACTCGCCCCCAGCCCCTCTTCAAATTACAAATCAACGCCCACACCCAGTCCCCCGACGGTCTCCCCATCTCAGATTCCATCGAACTCTTCGGCCGCACCTTCGCCGACCTTCCCCCCAAAGACGTCATCATCTCCCGCACCCGCGCCCTCGCCGACCGCGTTCTGAAACTCCGCTCCGCCTCCTCCCTGGAACGCTACAACGGCCCCGTACTCTTCGATTCCCAGGCCGCCCCTGAGATCTTCACTCAGCAGTTCGCTACCGGATTGATGGCTGTCCGCACCCCCTTGAGCGACGATCCCCGCTTCGAAATGTTCTTCAACCAATTGATGTCCCAGATGGGCGGCGGAGCTTCTTTCGCCGACAAAATCGGTGGCCGCGTCCTCCCCGAATTCCTCACGCTCTCCGACAATCCTCTCCTCTCCGAATACAAAGGCACCAAATTACTCGGCACCACTACCATTGACGACGACGCCGTCAAAACCCGCGAGACCAAACTCGTCGACCACGGCGTCCTGAAGACTCTGCTGGCTACCCGCGTCCCGGTCCGCGCCGTCCAGCACAGCACCGGCAACCGCCGCGGCTGGGGACCCACCCCCACCAACCTGATCGTCACCTCCGAAAGATCCCTGAGCCCCGACGATCTCCACAAAGAGCTTCTTCGCCGCGCCAAAGACCGCGGCCTCGATTACGCCATCGTGGTCCGTCACGTCGGCGGTGGCGGAGCCGCCTCCTTCATGAAGATGGCAATGCGCATGGCCCAGCAGGGCGGCGGTCAAGCCGGAGACTCCATCGCCGAAGTCTACAAACTCTATCCCGACGGTCACGAAGAACTTATCCGCGGCGCCGCCATCGCCGACATGACCGCCGCCACCTTCAAAGACATCGTCGCCACCGGCGACACCCCCTCCGTCTTCACCGACGAATTCATCCCGCGCGCAGGCGCCCTCTTCTCTCTAGGCCTCTCCGCATCATCGGACGTCCCCATCGTCTCCGCCGTAGTCCCGCCTCTGCTCTTCGAAGAAGTAACCGTGATAAAAACCGAAGGCCCATTCCCCAATCCCCCAATCTCTCCCTCCCCTCTCGCCAAGCAATAACCCGGATCAGGAGACGAAACTTTTTGCTTGAAGACGATGTCAGGCACCACCGTGGAAGAGCGTAAGAGCAGAAGAGCAGAAGAGCAGACGCACGGTCCACCAATCCTGATCTGTCATAAGGGCACAGCAACGATGTGTCACGCCGAGCACAGCATCCCTACCCAACCACACCGCTCGAAAGTCGCCACTTCAGCTCCACCGTCATCTCCGAATGTTGTCATCCTCAACGAAGCCGCGCGGAATCGCGCGGCACAGTGAAGAGCCTGCCCCGAGCGAAGCCGAGGGGCCCCCCTGCCCCCCTTGCCCTCAGAACCAGCCGATCCGTGCGGCAAGGTTCCCTTCAGAAACACGGCCTTCGCTGTTGGTGGAAAACTTGATTGCGGCTCTGTTTGAAAGGTGGCTCAGTTAGAAGGGCGGTTCTGTTGAGAGTCGGTTCTGTTACAAGGACGGTTCCGTTTGAAAGTCGGTTCTGTTTTGAAAGGGCGCGGCTTTCTAGCCGCGCCGTAAGTGGCGCAAATTCAACCGTGGCTTTAGCCACTGAGGCAACATCCGGTCTGCGGGTGACCTTCTCAGCCCTGCTGGATGACTCTGCATGAACCGGCATCGATCTGCCCTCCCGCGACAACACTGTTCCGAAAGTGACCAGCAGCAGCGGCCAGGACGCCACCAACATCTGCTGCAAGAGATGATTCATGCCATGAGCCTGCACACCCCGCGAGACCGCCAGCACGAAAGCAGGCAGCACCCCCAGCGTCTCCGATCCGTTAGCCCCAAGAACATGGCCCAACCAAGCAACCGCCCGAGCCAGATTCTCATAAAGGACAAACATCCCGAGTGCAACGAGGACCGCCCCCGCAATCGATTGAGAACTCCGAAACACTGTCCGCCGCCTCGCCATACCCGCCTCCTCCGGCCCGTTCGTTCCAGCCTCTACTTACACGTCGAAGAAGCCGCAGCGAGATCGACAGCATCGGAATCTTTCCGCGAAGGTGTGGAAGGACTCGCCAAGGCAACTCTCAGGGCAAAGTGCGCAACAAGCAGCACCACACGAGCAGCCCCGGAGGGGCGGCATACGTTAGCCCAGGACGTAAGTCCTGGGAAAGGTCACAAGAAAGGAACCAAGTCCCGTTAGGGACGGCAGAAATCCCGCCACCACCCTCTCCCCATTTGTCATCCTGAACAAAGCCGCGCGGAATCGCGCGGCGCAGTGAAGGACCTATGGACCCTACCCCTCGCTCATATCAGGAGTCCCCGCGGACCTATCGGCACGGCATCAGATAAAGGCCACCTCCCCCGGTGGCCAACCCGGCTTCCACACCTCCGACGTGCCCCGACTAAGCCGAGCACCCGCGTTAATCTTCGGAGAAGTCGACCGATTCGTTCCTTCCACGGCCGCGCAACTCTAGCGCGGATTCCGCGCCCGCGTAATTTGCAAGTTTGTTCTAGTGACAAACCGGGAAAGGCACGACCCCCAGAGATTGCGGGAAAAAGTCGCTGCGACGTCTCTTTGAAAGGGCGCGGCTTCAAGCCGCGCCGCTAAGTTCTAAAGTATCAACCCGGCTTTAGCCGCTGAGGGACGCCCCAGAATCAGACCAGCTAACCCCGCCAGCAACCGCGGACTCGTCCCACTCGACGCCCCGCCAAGCCATAAGCCAATCCCTTCCCAAGCCAAACCGCCGGACTCGAAGTGCCTTTCCTCCCACGGTAACCATCCTGATTCCCCGCCAACACAAAACAAAAGGCGACCCACTAGGCCGCCCCGTATGACCAACGACTATCGACGAACGACCAACGACTAGTTCTTCTTCCCCCTCAGCGCATCCACCACCCGCTCATAATCATCGACCGTCGAATACTCAATCACAATCTTCCCCCGCCCCTTCCGATCCTTAATCCGCACCCGCACCTGCAGCAACCGCTCCAACTCCATCTGCGCCGCGCGCACATTTGGATCCACCCACCGCGCCCCGCTCTTCTTCCTCTCCTCACCCGGCAGCCCCGGCACCGGATCGAGCCAGCCCGTCATCCGCGCCACCATGGTCTCGATCTGCTCCCACTTCATCTCTTCTTTCACCACGCGCTCCGCCGCCTGCTCGATCCTCACCGGATCCTCCAGCTTCAAAAGTTCCCGAGCCTCAGTGAATCGGATCCTCCCGGCGAGCACATGCTCCATCACTGGCTTCGACAGCTTCAGCAGCCGCATGTAATTCGACACCGACTCGCGCGACATCCCCACGCGCTCGCCAATCTGCTGCTGCGTCAGATTGAACTCCTTGCTCAGCACCCGGAACGCCTCGGCCTGCTCGATACAGTTCAAGTCCTGGCGCTGCAGGTTTTCGACGATCGTCATCTCGGCCGCCTGCTGCGTCGAGACCCGCCTCACAATCGCCGGCACCGTCGTCTTCCCCGCCATCTTCGACGCCCGGCAACGCCGCTCACCCAGGATCAGGATGTAGCGCCCATCCTCCCCGGGACGCACCACCACCGGCTGCACCACCCCATTCGCCCGAATCGAATCCGCCAGCTCCTCCAGCATCTCCGGATCGAAGTCATACCGCGTCTGATAAGGATTCTTGTCAATCTCATCCAGCAGAATGTTGACCACAAGATTCGAAGGCGTCCGCCCCTCAACCGAAGCCTGAATAGAAATCGTCTCGTGTTCCAGGTCCTGTGTGGCGCTGAAGGCTTGTGTGGGGACAGCCGCCCCCGGCTGCCTGCCCTGAGCGGAGTCGAAGGGTCCAATCGAGCGCAGCTCGACATCCAAATGTGGAGCTGGGAGATGTGGAGCGGGCGCCCCCGCCCGCGAAACGGCGTCCATGTCCACAACCGCTTGAATGTCCGCCACGACGGTCGGAGAACCGTTGTCATCCGCACTCAAAGGCTTGTCATTCCGAACGGAGTGAGGAACCTGCTGTCCGCCGGCAGCGCCACTGTCGTGAACAGGGATACCACCGACGCCCGCCCGCGGCACAGTCGTCCCCGCCACCACCCGCGGCCCCGGCAACAAAGACTCCAGCCCTCTCCCCAATGCCCGCCGCTTCTCCACCTTCTCTTTT
>WNFA01011681.1_pt1 | contig 13420 bp, 15 predicted proteins | sample 5400481 | NCBI WGS metagenome assembly WNFA01 (sample SAMN13153340, study PRJNA577476) | soil metagenome | isolation source: 120 cm saprolite under Douglas fir tree site 2 hole 1 replicate 2 | place: USA:California | collected 2015-04-18 | reverse complement strand
GATATTCTGGGGGTGCCGCAGGAGAAGATGAGTGAGAATGGAGTGCAGGCGACGATTTTGGGGGGGAAAGTCGTGTTTGGGGAAGTTTAAGCCCAAGTTGCATGGCGAAACAATGGAGTGATACTATGAAACGGCTTATCAGAGCGAACCCGACGTGAATGGCTGAATAGGAGGTTTGCCGTGCACAAAGATATATTGGAGGACTCCTGGGTAGTACAAGAAGAGAGGCGGGAAGGAGCATTGCGAGGGCTTCATCAGGCTCTCCTGGCTGTTGTCCAGGCACGCTTTCCTGAGATAGTAGACTTGACGAAGAAGCAAATCGATGGCGTTGTGGATCCACAATCATTACAGGACTTGCTTGTCGAAATCAGCCTCGCACAGAACATTCAAGACGCTGTTCAGGCCCTATTCGCCTTAGACAAGACAAAAAGGGCAACTGACGCAGATTATTAATGAGCCAACAGTGAGTCTAGCAAACAGCGTACAGTCCTGATGTAGGTCCTAAAGGGTTGTTTTTGAAAGAAGGATGTGCTATCTTGTAGACGAAAAAGTTACACATACGATCTTCATCAAAAACACCCTGATAGCGAACAGTCAGAAAAAACACATGGAGGTGGCGCATGGCTTCAACACAGACGCGTTGGCAAATCGCAGCAGACTATTTCGAGAACTGTAATTGTACTGTAGTGTGTCCTTGTCTGCTTTCCCCGAACCAGCCTTTGACCTCTATGCCGACAGAAGGGGCTTGTGAGGTCGCCTTTGCCTTCCACATCAATAGTGGCAGCTATGGCAACGTCACGCTTGATGGCTTGAATGTAGTCATGACTGCACGTTCACCGGGACCCATGGCCGAAGGAAACTGGTCTGTAGCGCTTTACGTTGATGAGCGAGCAAATGATCAGCAGCGCCAGGCTCTTGAGGCGATCTTCAGCGGCTCTTCTGGTGGCACATTAGGCGCCCTTGCCCCTCTCATTTCCACAGTACTCGGCGTGAAAACCGTACCGATCACCTTTAACGTAGCAGGCAAACGCCGATCCGTCGAAATTCCCAACATCATGCACCTGGCTGTCCATCCACTTCCAAGTCTCGACCCTGACAACGAGATATGGGCGCTCAACGCGCATCCCTTTTCCTCCAAACTGGCAATGGCAGTCGGTGAGCAGGACAGCACCTGGACGGACTACGGCATGCGCTGGGATAACTCTGGCAAGAATGGCCACTACGCAGCGATCAACTGGTCCAACGCCTAGAAACTGTATCGAGTTCATCTCAAGAGGAGAATGCACGTGGCTAATCCTACCAGCCATATGCTGCAACGCGAACGCTACCTGATCCTGGGCGGACTCCTCGCCCTGTCGGCCCTTGCCTGGACGTTGCTCATCTGGCAATCAAGCATGATGAGCAATCGGGCAATGGGCCTGACGATGGGCATGAGCGCGATCGTGTTCATTGCCATCTGGATCGTCATGATGGTCGCCATGATGTTCCCCACCGCAGCACCGATGATCCTGATGTTCACCAAAATCTACGCCGGCAAGCGGCAGCAGGAGCACCCTTTTGTCCCTACCTGGGTCTTCGTCAGCGCCTACCTGCTTGTTTGGTCGTTGTGCGGAGTAGTGGCATACCCTCTTGCTATGGGGATCGAGCAGTTGGCAGCACCATCCATGTGGCTCATGGAAAACGCTGCCCGCCTCGGTGGTGTCGTCCTGGTGGTGGCGGGTCTATATCAACTCTCACCCCTGAAGGACATCTGCCTATCGAAATGCCGCACGCCGTTGCAATTCATCCTTACTTCCTGGCATGATGGGTATGGGGGAGCCTTCCGCATGGGGTTGGAACATGGAGCCTACTGCCTGGGTTGCTGCTGGCTCCTGTTTGTGATCCTCTTTCCGCTTGGCCTCATGAATATTGCGGTGATGGCGCTGGTGACCGCGCTGATCTTCGCTGAGAAAGTGCTGCCCATTGGTCGGCAGATCAGCCAGTTCGCAGGCGTAGGGTTGATCATCTATGGGGTGCTGGTCCTGTTCTTGCCCGCTGCGCTCCCTGTGGGGATGTGATGACAGGACAGAGAGCAGCTGTGCACGATAGAGAACCTGTAGCCGGAGCAAGTCAAACTTCCCCCTGCCGAATATCTGCCGCTTCTGTAATTGCTGCCACCCTCTCGCTTCAGAAGAAAGGGTGGCGTTTGATTTAGATGCCCTTTATGCTGCCTTGAAAAAGATCCCTGACCAGCGGGATCGACGGGGTCAACGCCATACCCTGGCTGATCTGCCGCTGTATCTCTAACACCAGACTCAGCCAGGGCTCCTACCTAGAGACCCGTGGGGGGTATCCCTATTTGTACTTGAGGCTGTTGCTGCCGCACTAGCCGATCAATCGAGTTGAGCAAATCGTGCACAACATTATGTTGTGAGACTGCTCCTATTGCCGCTGTGATGAGTAGAGGATGCAAGACCAGGCCGACAGCCCCGACTGCAATCTGATCTACCCAGTCCTGAGCACCTACCTTCACCAGCGTTCCATTGTCTAAACGCTGCAAGGAGATCCCAAGGGCCTTATCAAAACCCGTGATGGATCTCAAGACGCTTTCCTTCTTTAATTGTATGATCACCTGGTTGATATCACCAAATTGTTGTGCCTCAAATCCCTGCGCCTGGTACTCAAACACCAGCGCATGAGCGATTCCCTGAAGGTCGAGGTCTCGTGTCTGATAGAAACGTGTTTCCATGTTTCTCCTCTCTGCCTATAGCATTTTCGTCGTGGGAGGTCTTGTCTCCCTTGGTACATATAACAAGAAAAGTCTCCACAAAACTATACGTAGCTGAACCTGGTAGGGTTTTGGCCGATAGGTAATACCTCTTTGCAACAGCCCTGAAATATGGCTCACTCCCGATACTTTTTGGTGTCTCCTGCTCACATTGGTCTGCAATCGCGGCCACATCTATTTTTTGTGTGGAGGAGGTGGTGCTGTATGGCGCGGGACCGGGCGCCGCCCGGTCCCGCGCCATACAGCACCACCTCCTCCACACATTTTTATATGAAGCGACCCTTGGGTCGCCAGTCTCCACTCGAAAAAGTGTCAAGGGAGAGCTGAAGAATGGCGAATACGAATAATATCTGCTATAATGTAGTTACAAATGTGACTACATAGGAGGAAGGTATGAAGACGCTCGGAGTACGCGAATTAAAAGAACGTATCAGTGAGGTTTTGCGTATGGTTGAGGAAGAAGGCGAGACTGTCGAGGTGACTAAACGTGGTGAAGTTATTGCACGTCTAGTACCCGTACGTAAACCACAACAAGCCGTTGAGCAGACTACAGATACTGTTTGGGCTAATCTGGATCGTCTGGCAGCTGAGATTAGTGCTCATTGGCCAGAGGATGTAAGTGCTGTCGAGGCGATACGCGACGTGAGGCGGGAACTTTGATGGATGCCTCAGTGGTAGTGGACGCTAGCGTTTGGGTGAGTTGGTTGATAACTCAAGATGCTAATCATGTCGCCAGTCGCCTTTGGATGGAACGTTATATTGCAATTGGTGGACTTCTGGTAGCTCCTGCGCTCGTATTGATAGAAGTCGCAGCGGCTATTTCCAGGCAAACAGGGCAAATCGGGCGAGCGAAGGAGGTGGCAAAAAATCTGTCCTCTGTTCGAGCAATGCGCTTTGTGCCCCTGGATTCTATGTTAGTTTGGGCTGCGATCGATGTGGCTGCTGATCTGAAATTGCGTGCCGGAGATACTACCTATGTAGCAGTGGCACGTCAATTGAACATCCCGCTAGTAAGTTGGGACAAAGAGCAACTGTGGCGTGCTGGAAGTCTCACCAGAACCTATATGCCTAGCGACTACCCTTTCAAGTAACATAGGTAACCGTAGCATTTTAAATACGGAAAGAAAAACCACACAATGACAATCCTAACGGCTCTTATTCTCTTCATCACCGCAGTAGTCGGCGGCGCGCTCAACTCTGTCGCCGGAGGCGGCAGCTTCATTACATTTCCCTCGCTGATCTTCACAGGTGTTTTACCCATCCAGGCCAACGCAACTAGCACTGTAGCACTCTGGCCTGGTTCGCTTGCCAGCGTGGGAGCGTACCGCAAAGAACTTGCCGCGCAGGATCGAGTGCTGGTGGTGGTGCTCGTCAGCACAAGCCTGGTAGGTGGTGTGCTCGGCGCTGTCTTACTGCTTCGTACCTCGCAATCAACCTTCCAACAACTTATACCTTACCTCCTGTTACTGGCAACACTCTTGTTTGCTTTCAGCGGCCCCATCACCTCGCGCCTGCGCAAGCGGGGACTCGCTGTGCAAAAGACCAGTATTTCCAGGTTAAAGCTTGTGAGCATCTCGTTTTTTCAACTCATCGTTGCTATCTATGGAGGCTACTTTGGTGGTGGCATCGGTATTTTGATGCTGGCATCATTGGGGCTCATGGGTATGGAGAATATTCATGAGATGAATTCTTTGAAAACAGTCTTACAGAGTTGTATCAATGGCGTCGCGGTGATTACCTTTATTATTGCAGGTGCGGTAGTCTGGCTCCCGGCGATTGTGATGATCGTTGGCGCCATCGCAGGAGGCTTCACCGGAGCCTATTATGCTCGCCAACTTGACCCACGTTTAGTGCGCGGCTTTGTAATCCTGGTAGGCATTAGTATGACGATCTATTTCTTTGTGCATAGATAAGTGTATACATTGCCTCTGCTTCTTTCGTCATTAGTAGAAGAGAAGGTAGAAGTGTAAGAACTCCCATAGGCTATAATCTACTCAGGTATGATATAAAGATACTGCGCTTAGAAAACGGACTGACATGAAGCAAAGAAAAACCGGTATAGTCAGCTCAAACCTATCTGCCGGTACCTCCAGCGTACAAGGAAACAATGAAACGCGTCTTGTAGAAAGGGACACTATTCCCAGTAAAGGAGATGAGCAGGAGCAGCCCAATAAATGGGTAGTGTTCGCTATTCTTGCCGTTGGCATCTTTATGGCAACGCTGGACACATCGATTGTCAACATCAGCCTTCCGACCATCGCGCATTATTTTGGCGTCCCACTGAGTGGCGCTATCGAATGGGTGATTATCGCATACCTCATGGTCATTGCCGGGGTGCTTCTGACTGCGGGACGCCTGGCCGACATGATTGGTCGCAAACCGATATGGATTACCGGCTTGATTATTTTCACTCTCGGCTCGGCCATCTGTGGCGCCTCCGTCTCACTTGGCATGTTGATCGCTGCGCGAGCGTTGCAGGGCCTGGGAGGTGCGTTCATTATGGCTGTGAGCCCGGCTATGCTCACCAGTGCTTTCCCTCCGGAAGAGCGAGGGCGGGCGCTTGGAATGAACGCCGTGATTGTAGCGCTTGGTGTAAGCGTCGGGCCAACACTTGGTGGTTTCATCACCGATCATTTTACGTGGCGCTGGATTTTCTATGTGAACGTTCCTATTGGCATTATTGGTGTGATCGCGTCCTTGCGTGTATTGAAAGAGCGCGTGCGCCGGGGCCAGGGACGTTTTGATCCCCTGGGCGCTGTATTGCTCGCAATTGGACTGGTTGCCCTGACGATGGGGCTTTCATTCGGTTACGAATGGGATTGGAATTCGCCATTGCTCATTGGCACGCTCGTGTTGAGTATACTTGCCCTGGTCGCATTGGTCATAGTTGAGCGACGAGTTAAGGATCCCATCATTGACTTCTCATTGTTGAAAAATCGCGTCTTTCTCTCTGCCAATGTCAGCCTTATCTTGAACTTCATGGCCCTTTTCGCCGTCAGCTTTATGCTGCCCTTTTATCTTGAAGAGCTGCGTGGATTCTCAACCCAGGAGGCGGGATTGCTGCTGACTCCGTTACCGCTTACTATCGCTGTTATTGCCCCGTTTAGCGGCGCTCTCGCGGATCGTATCGGCACGCGCTGGCTCGCTGCTGGTGGACTATTAATAGCCTGCATTGGGCTTGTCCTTCTCAGCCAGCTTAATGCTCAGAGTTCTGTCTTGGACATTGTCTGGCGGCTGGTTGTAATTGGAGTAGGCCAGGCTATATTCCAGGCACCCAACAACAGTGCGCTCCTGGGCGCTGCTCCACGAGATCGCCAGGGAATTGCCTCAGGCTTCCTTGCGACCGGGCGCGTCGTCGGTCAAAGCTTAAGTGTGGCGCTCGCGGGAACCATTTTTGCTAGCTTTGGAGGCGCTGCAGCGGGCCAGGTGCTTGTCTCCAGTCAATACTCACATTCGTTATCTCCTGAACAAATTAGCCATCTTCAGCAGACGTTCATCAACAGTTTTCACGCGGCCTTTATCACATGCGCTAGCATCGCTGCAATTGGCGTTTTGACATCGCTCGTGCGTGGTAAAGAGAAGGTATAATTGGTAGAGATGTGTTGAAAACGGTTGTGCACCGTTTTCACAAAATGGGTGCAGCAGACTCACACAGCACGCACCAAATGGTATTCTCGCGCTCCTTTGCGCAGGACAAGATATTGCCCATCAATCAATGACGAAAGGCCAATCATCGCGTGAATGCCTGACACACGGCGATTGTTGACATAGATGCCCCCCGCCTCGATCAAGCGCCGGGCTGCGCTCTTCGAAGTGGCATATCCACAGGCGACAACCAGGTCAATAATAGTTACGCCTTCCCCTTCAAAATTGGCCCTTGGCATGTCGCTGGAGGGCACATCCGCGAAAATGTCGAGTACTTCCCTGGCGCTCAAATCTACAATCTCGCCGCCGAACAACACCTGGGAGGCATGTACGGCCTTCAGGAGGTTACTTTCGCCATGCACCATGCGCGTCACTTCTTCGGCAAGCCGCTTTTGCGCCGTGCGGTTCTCGGGCGAGGTAGAGACCGAGATTTCGAGTTCTGCAATTTCTCGCTGATTGAGCATAGTAAAAAATTTCAGATACTTCACCACGTCCTGATCATCCGTGTTGATCCAGAACTGGTAGAACCGGTACGGTGAGGTAAGATTCGGATCAAGCCAGACCGACCCTGCCTCGGTCTTGCCAAATTTGATGCCAGCAGTAGTCGTCAACAGCGGAAAGACCATACCATAGCTCCTGGCTCCGCGCATCTTGCGAATAAGTTCTGTGCCTGCTACGATATTGCCCCACTGGTCGCTTCCTCCCATCTGTAGCGTGCAACCATAGCGATCATGCAGAACCAGAAAGTCGTAGGCCTGCAGTAGCATGTAACTAAACTCGGTAAAGGAGATGCCGTCTCCCTCTTCATAGCGGCGTCTTACCGATTCTTTGGCAAGCATGTAATTAACAGTAAAATGCTTGCCCACGTCGCGCAGAAAATCGACAAGGCTGATCGAGGTCAACCATTCAGCGTTATTGATTAACCTCGCTGGGTTTGTCTTTGACTCAAAATCCAGGAAGAGGCTGAGTTGCGCTTTGATGCCTTCAAGGTTGTACTCAATCTGCTCTTTCGACAACAATTGGCGCTCCTGTGTTTTGCCGCTTGGATCGCCGATCATGCCGGTCCCGCCTCCTACAAGTGCAATCGGCTTATGGCCATACTGCTGAAGCCTCACAAGCCCCATAATGGGGAGTAAAGAGCCGACATGCAGACTTGCTGCCGTGGGATCAAATCCAATATAAGCTGTCATACTTTGACTTTTCAGCGCCTCTTCCAACCCCTCCGAAGCGTCATAGAGCATTCCTCTCCACTGAAACTCTTCGAAAACGTTCATAATTTGTCCCTCACCTCACTTCACCAGTTCGATAAATGTATTATGTATTCCGCAATACTTAAGCGCATACGCTAATAAACACGTACGGTACATTGTGCGGTAACTTCTGTGGATTGTCAATGAGGCCATAAAAGTGGTAGAGATCGCGCCCACTCAAATGAAAGCAAAAAAAGACGTTCCCCATTCGGGGAACGCTTCATTTTTATTTACAAATAAATTATAACATATTTTTGGATGAAAGTCAAGTCAAATTTGAGCAGCGATTCCCAGCAGGGCCATGTCTCTGTGAGAAAGTAACAGCCTGCCCCAGGGATATATAATTCGGTACTCTCTTTCATAAGTTGAAACCGGCTGGAGATGTTTGACGACCGGAGAGTTCGTCCGTGAGAGCTAAGCCTGTTCTATTCCTGCTGTAATTGGCATGTAGTTCCTTCCAGGTCTCTTCTCCACCGATATGGTAGACGGTAACTCCGGCCAATTTTGCCGGTAATGGGGCGTCTCCTACATAGAGTATTGTTACCGAGTGCCCAGACTGTTTGACTCGCGATAGCGAATCTAGTAAAGGATCACTGACCGTACTTGTAACTATAATGACGGTTGCGCCAGCCGGAAGGCGCGTACGCTCAGCCTGTATCAGATCTTCAATGGAACTTCCGAAGTACGACTGAATACGTGCCAACACCTCCATAATACGTTTACGCTGCTCTTCGTTGCTGGCTGGCGGCAAATGAATACGGCGACGATTCAATTGGTCGGCAACAACTGCCTCCAATTGCTGTTCCTTTCCTTCCCTCTTCTGTGCGGCTGTAGATGCAGGAGCCTCTCCCAGTGAGGATGGCGAATGCGAAGTGGAGATCGACATGCCTACTTCTGGCATATACATAATAGTGTTCGCATACAGACCAACAGCATACCCTTGATTCAGAGCCCAATCAGCTACCGAGGCAGTAACGCAGATTGCCAGTTCCTGCAGTTCGGGACGAATGCTATACCATGCATCAAGCTGTGAGATCACGTTGAGAAATAGCACGAGTGTATAGGTTGTGGTAGCCTGGTATACCTTGCTCTGCAGTTGCATCATGCGTGCCGTGGCTTTCCAATGAACACGCCGCAGGTCGTCGCCATACATAAAGTCACGCACGCCTATCACACGCGATGGATCTTCTAATAGGCGGCGTGGGGCGCGATTATCCCCAAAGGGATAGTGTGAAGGCAGACCAAAACGGGTTAAAGGAACCGCAAGGGGATAGATGAGCAGATACTGCCTGTTAGAGAGTGTTTCCTGTCGATTGAGAAAACCAAATACATCGCCGCTACGTAGCACTGTTGGCCCAAACATATGAACACCACGTGCATTGCAAAGGACTGTATAGGGCCGTGTTACTCGTTCGTACCAACGCAGGCTGAACAAACTCTCCAATACCACCGTGTTACTGCCGATGCTGACTCGCAAATGACGTCCCGTAAAGGTCAACGACCGGGGAACATTATCTTCAATCTCTAGCCATGGGAGTGGTAAAAGCTTGGCATTCTCGACAGAGAAAGAGAACGTTATCTCTTCGCCAAACAGGGCACGCTGCTCGCTAAACTGGCGTTGGTAGCGCAAATCTTGCAGACAATACTTCGCCCAGATGTCCGTTGCTGCCAGGACCAATAACCCTAATAGTCCAATCACTAGTAGTAATGGCTGGTGAAGTATCAGGCCCACCAGGATAATTGCAATGCAAAGGTAATACCACTGTTTTTTCATAACTCTACAGGCACAGAAACACTATGCAGTACATCATCTACGATTTGTTCCATCACACGTCCATGCAGACGCGTCTGGCTAGTGGCAATCATGCGATGAGACAGGACGGGGCGTGCTACACGTTTTACATCATCCGGAATAACGTAAAAGCGCCCATGTATAGCTGCATAAGCCTGTGAAGACCGGTAGAGGGCAAGAGTACCTCGTGGGCTGACACCCAACTCGACCCCACTGTGATTGCGGGTAGCACGCACCAGTTCGACAATGTAGCTTTCTACGGCTGGTTCGACGCGTACCCGGCGAATCATCATTTGCAAGACTCGTAGTCGTTCCCCAGCGAGAACCGGTTGAAGCTCATCTAACGGCTGCTCTTCTTTGAAGCGCTGCAGGATGAGACGCTCCTCCGATTGGCTGGGATAGTCGAGGCGCAGACGCATCAAGAAGCGGTCAAGCTGAGCCTCCGGCAAAGGGAAAGTGCCTTCCAGTTCGATTGGGTTTTGCGTGGCGAGGACAATAAATGGACGTGGCAAGATCATCGTTTCACGTTCAATGCTGATCTGACGCTCTTCCATCGCTTCCAGCAGCGCGGATTGGGTACGTGGTGTGGCGCGGTTGATCTCGTCGGCAAGCACAACCTGTGAAAGCAGTGGTCCCGGACGAAACTCAAACTCACCCTTTTTCTGATTAAAGAATGTGATGCCTGTAATATCTGAGGGTAACAGGTCTGGGGTGAACTGAATACGTTGAAATGTACATCCCAGCGATTTTGCCAATGTTTTTGCCAGCGTAGTTTTGCCAATCCCTGGCACATCTTCAAAAAGCACATGTCCTTCGCACAATCACGCGGCTGGCATTCTGGCGAACAACACGAGCGGCCTCTTGAACCTGGCGGATTTCATCTATCTGCGTCATGTATGATCCTTGAGAGTAGCGAGCAGAGAGAAAGCACTATCGTCGGCACCATGGACTTGAACAATCTGGCCCATACAAATTATACGCACACAGCACAATAGATATCACTTACCCATCAATCCATGGATATTAAGCTTAAAAGGCTTTTTTGAGCTGTTCCAATGGTCTTATCATTGTACAGATAAGCTTTACCCATTGGTCAGCACTTGTACAGTAGCTGGCTGAGATTTTGCTTGTTGACCATTTTGATCTGTCGCAATCGCAACTATAGTTGCTTGAACAAGTTTTTGTCTGAAGCCAGAGACAAGTACGGGCCATGGAACAGTTGCATTACCGGTACTATCTGCTATTTGCGGTCCCTCAGAGGCCCGGTAAGGCTGAACGTTGTAGTGTATCACAAGTTGGACACTCGCTCCAGGTTCACCTGTGTTAACGTCGACATTCACAGTATTTCCATTCACTATTGGTGATTGGATATAAGTGATCTGCGCAGTCAGTGTCCCACTGTTTTGAGTAGTAGTCGCTGTAGGTTGGAGTGCTGGCGTTTGTTGCATCGGAGGCTGGCTACTCTGATTACTTCCATTCCCGCCGCCAGGAGTTGGAAAGCTAGGACGGAGGTCAACTGTACCTGATGGATTAACCCCATACAAATACAATCCCTGCAAGCAGCACCACCACCATTGCAATCATGAGTACTTTATATGCAGGATCTTTCTGCCAGTAATATGCAAGCCTGGCTAAAGTGCTTTTAGGAGCAAGCCCGGTTCGAGGGCGTATGAACTGTTCAGGTCGTAAGTGCCCCTGCTGACCGCCATTATACATGCGCTGTTGCTCGGGAGGAGGCACTGGCAAAACCAGCTTTCCCGACCGAGGTTCCTGGTTCTGCATATCTGGTTGATTTATCATTGGCATCCTCTCCTGTCAGGTGCCTATCTAAAGAGAAGACCTTTACGGCTGTATCTTTCATTCAACATATTATATCAAGTATACGTGATCTTCAATTTCCTGTACAATTTCATGGGCCAGAAGTCAGGGCTAGTCACTTAACAACGGATGAAACAGGCAGCGCCAATCTCTTATAGTATCATTATAAAATCTTAAGAAGATCAGCGCATTTTTCGCCGATCATCATGCAGGTGATGCACGGGTTTACACTGACCATGGTAGGAAATATTGATGCGTCTGCTACTCTAAGGTGGTTAACTCCTTTTACACGCAGTTGTGAATCAACCACTGTTGATGGATCACGGATATCTCCCATCCTGCATGTGCCTGCAGGATGATAAACAGTGTTAGCTGTATGTCGTGCATATTCAGAAAGTTCTTTATCATTCTGGACTTCTACGCCAGGGGAAAGTTCCCTTTTTATCCATTTTTTTAACGCGGGTTGCTCTGCAATTTTTCTTGCAAGCTTAATTCCCTCGAGAATAATTGTTTCATCATAACCCCTTTGATCTGTAAAATAACGAAAATCAATCACAGGAGCATCTTTTGGATTTGTAGAACGTAGTCTTACGACACCTTCGCTCTTCGCTCGCGGAACGTTTGGGGTCATCGAAAATCCATATTTGGCTGTTGGATATCCTAACAGAGAAGTATTCCAATCAAAAGGAACTAATCCAAAATGAAACATTAAATCAGGAAGGGGTGAAGAGGCAAATACCTTTGTGAAGAGTCCAACCTCCCAATATTGTGTCGTTTCCTCTGGAACGGGTTGATTAGCTTCCCAGTTAATAACCCCCTCCGGATGATCAATGAGATGTTCACCCACTCCTGGTAACTCAACTTTTACAGGAATGCCTGATTTGTGTAAATGTTGTCGTGGGCCAATACCTGATAATAAAAGCAATTTAGGAGTATCGAACGCTCCACATGAGAGAACGATTTCTTTGTTTGCGAGAAGAATGGTCGTATCTGTCTCAACAGCATAAGCAGTGTTGTTCTCATCTAATAATATTTTATTAACACATGTATTAGTGAGAATAGTGAGGTTTTTTGCCGCTTTAACGATTGGATGAAGGTACACTTGAGAGCTTGATTGACGCATATCGTTCTTAGTGTTTAACTGCAATATCCCAACTCCCTCATATAACTCCCCATCCTCGTTAAAGGACACAAGATGAAATCCTGCTTGTTGTGCTGCTTCTAGAAAAGCATGGCTTAAAGGATTTATCCTGGGGGCTTTTTCAATATACACCTTCTCAAATACTCTATCAAAGTATTTGGTTGTTTCACTAGCATTCCAGCCCTCGCATCCTAATTGTTTCCAGGTATCCATATCATAATGAGGAGCACGAAATGCTATACACGAGTTATGAGAACTGCAACCTCCCAATATACGTCCACGGCTATGACGGATGAGAGAATTTCCCCGCAATTGCTTTTCAATTCTATAATCGTAATCGAGTTCTGTACCCAACAGATTAGGCCAATTTTTTACTGCTAAGATTTCTGCTTTGGCATCGTCTGTAGGTCCTGCTTCAACAAGGCAGACAGTAATATCTGTATTTTCCGCAAGCCGTGCCGCAACAACTGATCCTGCTGTTCCTCCCCCAACAACGATGTAATCATATTTCTGCTCATGCTTCGATTCCATACGCTTATCCAGGATGTGCACCTAAGAGGTGAACAAAATAACGTACTCGTATTTCAAGTTACCGAGATACCCTTGGGGTCTTCTATTGCTTAATAGCTAGTATACCTGAACCAAAGCATAGAGGACCACTGCCTTCTACAAATCAATAGCTTCCATTACAACATCCACAGACACATCTTCCAGAGTATGTTCATATATCACTTTTGTAGAAGGGCCTACTGGCCGCCAAACTGCAGGATCACTTGGCCCAAAAATCGCTACCGTAGGAACGCCTAGCATTGCTGCCAGGTGAGTAATACCCGAATCATTACCAAGATAGAGCTTGCATTGTCGTATATGACGCGCCATCTCCAATAAAGGCGTATTTGTGAGTATCTTGAGCATTTCTGGCATAGGAGGGGACGAAAGAAGTTGTAGTAAGCCTCGCAGGCGCTCAGTATCGGCCGGCCCCTCAAGCAAAAGGACTGGGTGGTTTT
>WNFA01003285.1_pt1 | contig 13421 bp, 10 predicted proteins | sample 5400481 | NCBI WGS metagenome assembly WNFA01 (sample SAMN13153340, study PRJNA577476) | soil metagenome | isolation source: 120 cm saprolite under Douglas fir tree site 2 hole 1 replicate 2 | place: USA:California | collected 2015-04-18 | reverse complement strand
ACGAAAGTCGGCAACACCTGAAGCCGCTGGGCTAACCCGTGAGGGAGGCAGGCGTCGAGGGTGGGGTTGGTGATTGGGGTGAAGTCGTAACAAGGTAGCCGTACCGGAAGGTGCGGCTGGATCACCTCCTTTCTAGGGAGCGACAGGCTGCTCCACAGCAGCCTTCTATCCCAGGTCGAGACTCTTTCTCAATGAGAGAGGTAAACTTGAAAATGAGTTTGTTGCTGACAGGAGATGATGTTACCCGTATGAAGCCTTACCACTCTTGAGTTGTCCAGGCAGGCATGATAGATGCGACGCATTTCTGGGCTTTTAGCTCAGGTGGTTAGAGCGCAGTCCTGATAAGACTGAGGTCCCTGGTTCGAGTCCAGGAAGGCCCACCTTGTAGCGAGAGAGGGGATGTAGCTTAGCTGGAAGAGCGCTGCCTTTGCACGGCAGAGGTCAGGGGTTCGAGTCCCCTCATCTCCACTAGGGTGTTCTCTTTCGAGAAATGCTCGATCCGATTTAGGATACTGCAAGATTTAGGATACTGCAATGTACATGCGGGTGGGGTGGTGACAATAGCGAAAGGGAAACACCCGTTTCCATCCCGAACACGGCAGTTAAGCCTTTCAGCTCCGACGATACTTTGGGGGCAGCCCCACGGGAAAATAGGGCGTTGCCACTCCACCCGCCTGTAGAGGCGGGTTTTTTTATTTTGCCTGTTTTTCCTCGCTTAGGGTTTCCGTAGCAGGTGGCCTATTCATTCGCAACAGTGTCGCTTTCAGCATAGATCCTTCTCTCCGCGCTTGGGGTTCCTACTGGCAGGTAAAATTAATACTAGTGGATAATCGTTCAACTTCATGGCCTGGTGTCGTCATCGAGGAGGAAGGAACCTGGATGAATAAAGAACTTTTTCGCCAGATCAAGCACGCGCGCAGCATCCTGATCCTGACAATCAGTCTTGGGATTCTGGGTGCGCTAGCGACAATTGCTCAGATGACCTTTCTGAGCAGTATCGTAAACCGGGTGTTCTTAGCACACAAGAATCTTGCCCAGCAAGAGCCACTCCTGCTTTTCCTGCTGGGCGTGATTGTTGTGCGCGCGGGCCTTGTCTGGCTCCGCGAAGTGACTGCTCAACAAGGTGCGCTGCGCGTCAAGTCCGAACTGCGGCAGCGCCTGTTCGCTCACCTGTTACACCTGGGTCCTGCCTACATCAAGGGCGAACGAACCGGTGAACTGGTGGCGACTGCTAGCGAGGGCATCGAGCGCCTCGATGCCTACGTAAGCCGCTATCTACCTCAAATGGCTCTGAGTATTTTGATTCCGTTCTTGATTTTTGCTTATATCTTGCCCCTGGACGTGATCAGCGCAATCCTGTTGTTGGTGACCGGTCCAATCATTCCTCTTTTGATGATCCTGGTGGGCAGCTATGCCGAGGAACACATCCAACGCCAGTGGACCGCTCTCTCGCGCATGAGCGCGCACTTTCTAGATGCCGTGCAGGGATTGCCGACATTAAAGCTCTTCGGTCGCAGCGACATGGAACGCGCACAGATTGCCAGGGTAAGTGAGGGCTACCGGGAAAGGACCATGAAAGCGCTGCGTTTTGCGTTCCTCTCAGGGACGATCCTTGAATTTCTGACGGCCATTGCCATCGGCTTAATTGCTGTCACACTGGGGGTGCGGCTGCTGAATGGCGGGATTGCCTTTGAGTCAGCCTTCCTCATACTCCTCCTGGCACCGGAGTTCTACCGGCCCCTGCGCGAACTGGGAGTTCACCGCCATGCTGGTATGGAGGGCAAGGCCGCGGCGAAGCGTCTCGTCGAAATCCTGGAGACTCCCACGCCGGTACGCACAGGCTCGCTGTCTCCTGGTAGCCCCAGAGGCCCACTCACCATTGAGTTCACCGGCGTGACCTATACCTATCCTGGAAACGACCGCCCGGCTCTCACGGAAATCAATCTAACACTGCCAGCCGGTACCTGTACCGCACTGGTAGGGCAGAGCGGCGCGGGCAAAAGCACCCTGGTAAACCTGCTTCTGCGCTTTATGGATGCGCAGGATGGCACGATTACCGTGAATGGTATCCCACTCATCGAGCTGCCGGTTGAGACGTGGCGGGAATACCTGGCCCTGGTCCCGCAGCGGCCATACCTCTTCTATGGCAGCGTAAGCGCCAATATCCGCCTGGCCCGCCCCACTGCGAGCGACCGCGAGGTTGAACAGGCCGCTGAACTCGCCGGAGCAGCTGAATTTATTTCCCGGCTCCCACAGGGCTATGATACCGAGGTCGGTGAGCAAGGTACGCGCCTGAGCTCCGGCCAGGCCCAGCGCATCGCTATCGCCCGCGCGTTCCTCAAGGATGCTCCGCTGCTTGTCCTCGACGAGCCGACTTCGAGCCTGGACCCTGAGAGCGAGATGTTGATCAGGCACGCGCTGGAGCGCCTGGTGCATGACAGAACCGTACTCGTGATCGCACATCGCTACCATACCATCGCCAGCGCGCAGCAGATCGCCGTCCTGGAAAACGGCCAGCTCGTTGAGATTGGCCCGCGCGCTGCTCTCATAGGGCATAATGGCCCATATGCCCGCCTCGCAGCCGCTCATGGAAAGGAAGAGGTGACAGTATGAAGGTCTTCCTGCGCCTCCTTACGTCTTTGTCTCCGTTCCGCTGGCTGGTAGCGCTGGGTATCTTGCTTGGTTGTATCACAGTGGCAAGCAATATGGCGTTACTGGGCATGGCGGCGTATCTGATTGCGGCAGCGGCGCTTGCACCACTTTTAGTCACACTCATGCTGCCAATCTATATCGTGCGCTTCATGGGTGTTCTGCGGGCTACCTCCCGCTATACAGAGCGCATGGTTTCACATAACGTGACGTTCCATATCCTGGCCCACCTGCGCACCTGGTTCTACAGCCATCTCGAACCGCTGGCACCAGCGCAGTTGCAGGCGTATCGCAGCGGCGATATGCTTGCTCGCCTGGTCGCAGATATCGAGGAACTACAAAACGTCTACCTGCGCGTGGTTTCTCCCATCATCACTGCCATTGTAATGGGCATACTCACATTTGTCCTGTTCGCACTCTTCAGTTCAGAACTGGCCTGGGTGGCGGCGGCGTTCTTTGTCGCTGCCGCCTTTGGCATTCCGCTCCTGGCCTGGGCGCTTGCACGTGGGTTGGGCAAGCGGCAACTGGCGCTGCGAGCTGAACTGAAGGCGCAGATTGTGGATAGTATCCAGGGCGTGCAAGACCTGCTGGCTTGCGGGCGCGCTAGCGATCAGCAGCAGAAAATCGCTGCTCTCGACCGCGAACTCAACCAGGTACAGCGGCGCCTGGCGCTCATTACGGGCCTGCAGCAGGCGCTGAACGATATCTTGATGAACCTGGCGTTGTGGACTATTCTCGTACTTGCCATCCCGCTCGTTGCCGGCAAGGCCGTCGATGGCGTCTACCTGGGCTTTCTTGCCCTGGTGATTCTCGCCAGCTTCGAAGCGCTTCAGCCCCTGGCGCAGGCCTTTCAATTCCTTGGGCACTCGGTGGCGGCTGGTGAGAGGCTTTTCGACGTGATTGATGTTGTCCCACAGGTGCTCGACTGTGCTGCTCCCTTGCCCAAGCCGCCTGGGTGTGTTCTCGAGTTCGATCAGGTCCATTTTGCCTATAGTGAAGCCGAGGTATTGGATGGGATCAGCTTTACAGTGCGCCCCGGCAGCCGGGTTGCCGTCGTGGGTCCCAGTGGCTCGGGCAAAAGCACCCTGGCCAGGCTGGCCGTCCGCTTCTGGGACCCCACCCGTGGCACGATCCGCCTGGACGGCCAGGATATCAGGAGGTACTCCCTGAGCGACCTGCGCAGTCTTATCGGCGTCGTCACCCAGGATACCCATCTCTTCAACGACACTGTGCGCGGTAATCTCTTACTTGCCCGGCCAGGCGCAAGCGATAATGAACTTGAGCAGGTTCTGGAGCAGGCCCAGCTCACCGGGTTTATCCATCAACTGCCAGGAGGCCTTGGGACATGGATAGGCGAACAGGGACTGCGCCTCTCCGGCGGGGAACGGCAGCGTCTCGCCATCGCGCGCGGGCTGCTCAAGGATGCTCCCTTGCTCATCCTGGATGAGGTAAGCGCCAACCTGGACCCACTCACGGAGCAGGCGGTGCTCGATGCTCTTGACAAGCTAATGCAGGGCCGGACTACCCTGGTGATTACCCACCGCCTCGTGGCCATGGAGCGGATGGATGAAATCCTGGTGCTCGACCAGGGCAGGATTATCGAACGCGGCACCCACGACCGACTCCTGGCAATGGATGGCCTTTACCGCCAGATGTTCGAAGTGCAGAATGGTATGCTGGCCCTAGCGTAAGCCAGCAAGGAGAGTATAACATGAGCGATTCTACAATCTTATCGCGCCTGCAATTTGCCTTTACACTTTCCTTTCACTATCTCTTTCCGGCGCTCACCATGGGACTGGCCTTGCTTATCTTGATTCTCAAAACGCTGTACCTGCTGCGCAAAGACGAGTTCTATAACACCTCTGCGCACTTCTGGGCCAGAATCTTCGCCGTCACCTTTATCATAGGCGTTGTGACCGGTGTCCCGTTGGAGTTTGAGTTCGGCACCAACTGGTCGCGCTTTTCCGCTTACGCGGGCGAAATCATCGCGCAGACCCTGGCGATGGAAGGAGCCTTTGCTTTCTTCATTGAATCGGCCTTCCTCGGGATCTTCCTGTTCGGTGAACGCACCTTCGGTCAGCGGATGCACTGGTTCTCGGCTTTCATGGTCTGGTTGGGAACATGGGCTTCCGGCGGCTTCATTATTGCCTCCAATGCGTGGATGCAGCACCCGGTTGGCTACACGATGACCCCCGGTGGCCGTCTTCATTTATCCAACTACTGGGCAGTGCTCCTCAATCCCTGGATCGTACCGCAATTCCTGCACACTATAAGCGGGTCGGTGATCACTGCCTCTTTCTTCATGGCCGGATTGGGTGCCTACTACCTGCTGGCGAGACAGCACGTTGAGTACGGACGGCTGTTTATCACCCTCGGAGTGATTGTGGGGCTGATCGCCAGTATCATCCAGATCTATCCCAGCGGAGACGCGGAAGGACTGCAAGTAGCGAAGTACCAGCCGATCAAGCTGGCGGCGATGGAGGGCCTCTTCCACACAGAGCAGGGAGCTGGCATCGTCATTATCGGCCAGCCCGATCCGGCGACGGGGACGATCGACAATGCCATCATCATCCCCAATGTGCTCAGTTTCCTGACCTACCATCGCTGGAGCGCAGGAGTCAAAGGACTCGATGCTTTCCCACCCAGTCAGTGGCCCGATAACATCGTCCTGCTCTACTTTAGCTATCACATCATGGTCGGACTGGGGACCTTTTTCATCGCCATTATGGCCCTGTCGCTGCTCTTGCTCTGGCGGCGCCGGCTCTTCCAGATGCGCTGGATGCTCTGGATCTTGCTGATAGCGGCACCTTTCCCTTTTATCGCCAACATAGCCGGCTGGTACACAACCGAGCTTGGGCGCCAACCCTGGATCGTTTATGGCCTGTTGCCCACCGCTCAAGGCTCGTCGGCGAACGTCTCTGCAGGGAATGTGCAATTCACGCTGATCGGGTTTGCAGGCGTGTACTTGCTCCTCGGCCTGCTTTACGTCGTCCTGGTGGTCTTTGAAGCGACTCGTGGTCCTAAGCCTGCAGTTGAGGAACACCCACCAGAAGCAGCTCAGGGAATATCACAGGAAGCAAGCTGAAGAAAGATTAGAAAGGCGAGGCGAGAAAAATGCAAACGTTATGGTTTATCCTGGTTGCCCTCATGCTCACAACGTACATCCTGTTGGATGGCTTTGACCTGGGTGCCGGCGTCATTCACCTGTTCGCAGCTAGAAATGACCAGGAGCGCCGCACTATTCTGCGTGCCATCGGCCCGGTGTGGGACGGCAACGAGGTCTGGCTCATCGCCGCCGGAGGCACGCTGTTCTTCACCTTCCCCATACTCTATGCCTCCAGTTTCAGCGGGTTCTACTTGCCCTTGATCATCGTCCTCTGGCTCTTAATGGTGCGCGGGGTCGCCGTCGAACTCCGCTCGCGCGTCCAGAATCCGGTGTGGGCCTCCTTCTGGGACGGGATGTTCTTTCTTGGCAGCGCCTTGCTCGCCATCTTCTTCGGTGCCGCCCTCGGAAACGTCATCCGTGGCGTTCCGCTGGACAGCAGCGGGACCTTCTTCCAGGCGCTGTGGACCGATTTCAACCCGTACAGTGCAAACCCTGGCATCCTGGACTGGTACACTATTTTGATCGGACTGCTGGCGCTCACGGCTTTGACAGCTCATGGCGCGAATTACATTGCTGTCAAGACACTGAACGCGGTCAACGCCCGCGCGAGGCGCATCTCCCGGCTGGCCTGGCTTGCTACCATTGTGCTCGCGATACCGGCGACAATCGTGACGTTCTCGGTGCAGCCGCTGGTGAGCGCAAGCTTCTTCAGCCGCCCCTGGGGAGTGATCTTCCCCCTTATCGCTCTTGGCGGACTGATCGGCATGGGCTACTTCAATTTCAGGCAGCGCGATATGCCGGCCTTTCTTTCTTCGGGTGCATTCATCCTGGGTTTGCTCACCAGCTCGGCCTTTAGCCTGTATCCCGATGTCCTGCCCGCTGTCAAACCTGCCAACAGCCTGACAATCTATAACGCTTCCGCCTCCCAGTATGCTCAGACGGTGGGGTTAGTCTGGTGGCTGATTGGCATCGTCCTCGCCTCCATCTACTTCATCATCACTTACCGCCTTTTCCGGGGCAAGATACGCCCGGCGGATACTGAAGAGGGCTACTAGATAGCGTGGCACGCTCGTTCCCTTCTAAATGCTTCCAGCGAATAGTTGCGGAATGAACATTCCCCTCTATGGCTCGGAAGCAGATGACAGGCCTACTACCAGACGGTGATTCAGCAAGTTCAACATGGAAGCATTTAGTACTGCTTGGTTAGTTGCGATGAAGCAGTACTAGACATGTGTAACCTTTCTACGTATCTTCTTATAAGGGGATTCTAACTGTTTTCGTGTACTGTTCAGTCAAAGGAGGTATCTCTATGCGCATCCATCCATTTCCTGCGCGACCACGACTGCTGGCTGTCGTAATGACTCTTGCCACGCTGCTGCTGCTAGTGCCAGTCGCAGCCTACGCCCAGGCCAACACCGCTAATGGGTTCTATCAGCAGACAAACCTGGTTTCGGACCTTCCCAATATCGCCAAGTTTCAAGATCCGAACCTGCTCAATCCCTGGGGTCTGTCACATGGCCCAACTACCCCCTGGTGGGTGTCAGACAATGGCGCAGGCGTGGCCACCTTGTATAACGGCGGAGGCCAGGCATTCCCACTCCCACCAAGCTCACCGCTCGTGGTCACTATCCCGCCCCCTGCAGGTAGTCCTGCTGGAACTACGGCAGCGCCAACCGGCAACGTCTTCAATGGCACAAGTGGTTTCGTGGTTTCAGAGAATAGTATATCAGGTCCAAGCCTGTTCATTTTTGCCACCGAAGATGGCACGATATCCGGCTGGAACCGCAACGTTGATGTGACCCATGCCATCCTCGAAGTAGACCGCTCGACCATGGGGGCAGGTGCCGTCTACAAAGGGCTTGCTATCGCGAGCCTCGCCTCTGGCACTTTCATCTATGCCACCAATTTCCGCTTCGGAACCGTAGAGATGTTCAATTCAAGCTTTAATCTGGTTGGTTCCTTCACCGACCCGAAGCTGGCGAACACTTGCCCGCTGCCAAACCAGTGTTACGCTCCTTTCGGCATCCAGAACATTGGTGGTAAACTCTTTGTCACTTTTGCCCTGCAGAATGCAGAGAAGCACGACGACGTGTCTGGCCCTGCCCATGGCTTTGTCGACGTCTTCGACACCAGCGGAAATTTGATCCAGCGCCTTATTTTGCATGGCAGGCTCGACTCTCCCTGGGGCCTGGCCCTCGCCCCCGCTGATTTTGGCAGGTTCAGTAATGCCTTGCTGGTCGGCAATTTCGGTGACGGTCGCATCAATGCGTATGATCTGAATACTGGCGAGTTTCTCGGCCAACTCAGAGACCAGGCCAACACTCCCATTACGATTGATGACCTGTGGGCATTGGGCTTTGGTAACGATGCGAATGCAGGCCTACACAACGAACTTTTCTTCACAGCAGGTATCAACGATGAGGCAGATGGGCTCTTTGGGAAGATTACGTTCGTAAGTTGAGTGGATAGCCGTCCCGAACGGATGGCGTGATCCCTGTCTATGAAGAAACGGGAAGGACACTCTTTGCGGATGTCCTTTCTCTTTCTTCAACTACTTGATCGATGCTTTAGGGTAACCAAATGCTTCCAGTGATGAGTTGCGGAATGAGACTGGGGACTAGATGACAGGCGTGGCCGAGACGGCAATTCCGCAAGTTCAACATGGAAGCATTTAGGGGACGAGCGCATGAGCCTGGCTGTTCCCAACATTGTGGTACGTCACTCAGGAGCTTCTACCCAGCCGTGCGCTTTGTGGAAATGCAACCCCTACTGCTTTGCCTCATCAGCCGTCAAATACGGCAGCAGGTGGCCCACCATGCTCTCTCCCTCATCGATGTGTGGAAGCAGTCGTGTGTTCCGCTCCCCTGACGGTTCAGGCTTGCGTAACCAGAGCGAGATATGCGCTGGCTGCATCGTCTCCTGCACGACCGCGATTAAATCTTCACACACCTGGTTCAAGTCCACTTCACCACGTAAGGTTGCACTAAAAGCCTCCACTGTACGTGCTACATCATACTTGCGCCGGTAGAAGCGGCGATCAATGCCTGCCTGGATGCGCTTGCGCAGTGGTTGGAAAAGGGCAGCGATGAAGAGGGTGGAGGCAACGATCGCCACGTCAGAGGTCTGATGGAAGAGTCCACGCAAGAGCGCTTGCAGCCCAACGATGCAGCCAGCGTACACGGCGAGCAAGGTGCCCGTCAGCAGGCCATAGACCAGGGTCTTGTTGATGAGCACATCCACATCCCACAACCGATAGCGCAGGATGGCAATAGCTATCGAAAGTGGGATCAGGAAGCCCGATGTGCACGGACAGCTTCCTCATGTCAGGATCCTTGGGCCTGTGCAGGCTTCTCCAGCAATCTCTTAGCATACCACTTTGTCAGCCTGTCTAGTGTCCAGCAGTACAGGAAGATGAGCAGGACGAGCCAGAGCGCGCCAGCCAGATAGCCAGCTAAGGCATCGGTGAGCCAGTGGGAGCCCTCTAATACCCGCGAAAAGCCAATCAAGAGAATATTCAGCACAGCATAGAGCTGGAATGGGATCAATAGCCAGCGATAGCGCCACTCGCTTACCGGTTTGCTGAGGCTCAGATAGAGCAGGAACCCATAGTAGACCACGTCATTCTCCACGTGACCCGAGGGGAAACTAGGAACTGTCTCGGGCATGTAGATATGGATGGGCGGAGAACTTGGACGTGGGCGTGCCACCAAAAAGCCGATGAGCTGATCGAGTCCATCCAGTGCAACGGTGCCAAGGGAGATAAAGATGGCTGTCACAAACCAGGGCATGGGCAACCCGCCTCTACGCCAGACACCTACTCCTATCAGCGATAGCACGACAAACCATACTACGAAAGTAATAGCCGTAGGAATGGGATTATCCACGATACTGGCCCAAACGATCGGAGTGCTCACCCAGGACGGGAGTTGCAGATTCTGCAGAGTGATGGTGGTTTGCAGGTCGAAAGGCCAGGGTGCAGGATGCAAACGCACGATCACAGAAGCTGCTGCCAGCAGCATAAAGCCCAGCACCCAGAGGAGGAGTACAATTCTCCAGCGTGTCTGTACTGCATCTTGTTGCTTCACGCCACCAGCGACAGTGGTACCATCGGGCGTTTGTTTGCCCGGAAGATCAGTTGTATTGTCCATCTTTCTCCTCCATTCGACCTGGTTTCTAACCTCTCGCATTCTTTCGTCAAAGGCTGCTCCAAGAAGCAGTAAACGTACTACTCTCTCATCAAAATGATCAACGACGTTTCATCCTCAATATTGTATGATAGAGTTTGTGAGATTGAGCTGTTGTGGTCGGCAGGTTGTGAGCAGAAAAAGGTACGAAAGATAAGCGTCATGAAGAGCGAAGCAATAACACTCAAAAAAGGGACATCCAGGGGCAAGCACAGGTGGTCGGGATTGCGATTTCGCATGACCGTCTCGTATGCGTTGACGACTGTTGCAGCAGTGCTCGTGCTAGAAATCCTGTTTTTTACGACGATATGGGCAGTGCTGACCTTTAGCCCATTGGCAGACTATGGGTCTCTTTCAGGCGCAACGCAAGCCGCAAAAGTGTATGCACTCGCAGCGGCTGCTCAAGCCGGGGGAGCAGCTCTTGATCCTCGTACCACGCTTGAGCCTGGTCAACCCTCCTCGATCGCTCTCTCGAAAGATCTTTTTTCTGGACAGGGGAATATTCAGTACAATCTCTCACGTTCCCCTGACATGCAGAACGCAGCATTTGCGCTGCTCATCACCCCGGGCGGCAGCGTGCTCGCCAGCTCCTATCCCGCGCGCTACCCGCTTGGGACGCCTGTCGCTCAATTGCTCCCGAATAGATCCCACCTCATCATGAACGCCCTGGCGGGTGTGCCAGGAAGCGCAGTGGAGCAGACCGCGCAGGGCCGTATCGTCTATGCAGTTGAGCCTGTTTTAAGCCGGGAGAAGGCGATTGGAGTGGTCTATGTCCAGTTTCCGGGATTTTCCGGTGGGGGCATCTTCCCTGGATTTATCGGCGTGGTGCTCATCAGCGCAGTGTTCTGGCTGCTGCTTATGGTGCCTGTCGGCCTGCTTTTTGGGCTGATCACCACACGCGGCCTGGTACGCCGCCTGCATCATCTCATAACCGCCACAACGCAGTTCGCCGAGGGCGATTACACGCAACGGGTACCGATCAGCAGGGCAGACGAAGTCGGGCAACTCGAACAGCACTTTAACCAGATGGCCGAACAACTGGTCGAGAGCATGGAGCAGCGACAGATCTTGATCGAGCAGACTGCGCGCCAGGAAGAGCGCGCCCGCATCGAGCAGGAAATGCGTACAGCTCAGCTCATCCAGCAATCCCTGCTGCCCAAAGACGTACCGGCGCTGGCGGGCTGGCAATTCACACCCTACTATAAACCGGCAAAAGAGGTCGGAGGCGACTTTTATGATTTTATCGCGTTTGACGATGGCCGGTTGGGGATCGTCATCGGCGATGTGAGCGGGAAAGGGGTGCCTGCGGCTTTAGTGATGGCAACCACCCGTACCATGCTGCGCACCGCCGCAGGGGCAACAACCTCCCCGGGCGAGGTGTTAGCGCGTGTCAATGATCTGCTCTCCGCCGACATTACGCCCGGCATGTTTGCCACCTGTTTCTATGCGCTTCTCGATGTAGAAAGTGGGCAACTGCAGTATGCCAACGCCGGGCATGATCCGCCGTATCGACACCACGATGGGGGAGCCTCCGAGTTGTGGGCGACGGGGATGCCTCTCGGCATCATGCCGGGTTCACGCTACGAAGAGTACAACGTGACGCTGGCTCCTGGTGATAGCGTTCTCTTCTACAGCGATGGCCTGGTGGAGGCGCACAATACAAAGCGCGAGATGTTCGGCTTCCCACGCCTGATGGAGCTGATGAGAGAGCAACCGGGCAATGGCTCACTGATCAATTGCCTGCTGAGCGAACTGGCAACCTTTACTGGCGTAGCCTGGGAGCAAGAGGACGATGTGACGATGGTGACATTACACAGAGAGTGACAGGGCAGGGGTTTATTTGCGTTTTCCTCGCAGCCGGGCATACGCCAATCTCAACCCTTCGAGCGGTAAATACTGATTCACGTATTGAATCTCAGGAATAATCGGAGCCATCGACTGTGCCAGGCCGCCATGAGCGATAATCTTTACCTCGCTCTCGTTCGTTACGCCGGGTATTTCCTTGCGCAGGCGGCTGATCAGTCCCTGTACCAGGCCGACGTGACCGAAAATAATGCCTGATTGCATGTTTTCAATCGTATTTTTGCCCAGGGCTGAATGGGGCGGCGTTAAATCGACGCGGAAGAGGCGCGAAGCGGCGCTGCTCAGGGCCTCGGCGGAGATAATCAGGCCTGGTGCGATTGCCCCTCCCAAAAAATCTCCCTCGGCGGAGATGACATCGAAGGTGGTAGCGGTGCTAAAGGCGATGATAATGGCAGGCCCGCCGTACAGGTGATGCGCGGCGAGCGTTGTTGCAATCCGGTCGGAGCCAATCTCCCAGGGATTGTCCACCAGCAGCTTTATTCCAAGGTCCAGGGTATGATCCAGCACGATCGCCTCTTTGCCACAGTAACGCAGCGCCAGTTCCTGAAAAACAGGAGTCAGTGGTGGAACCACGCTCGACAGGATGATATCGTGAATATCAGTCAATTGATGACCGGCGTGGCGGGTCAGGTCGTTCAGCACCATAGCATATTCGTCGGTGGTGCGCTGGCTAGCGGTCGATACGACCCAGTGGTGACTCATGGTAGCACTGTTATAGAGGCCAAGTTTGATGTTCGTATTACTGATATCGATGGCAAGCAGCATATGAGCAAACTCCAATTTTTAGGCGGGTACACGATCGGACCCTGGGAAATCAGACGATCTGCTGCACATTGTTGGCGTACTGCTTCAGCAGGGCAGCAATCATGAAAGTATCACCGAACGAAGCATCGGTGGCAACGACGACCTCGCTATCGGTGCGAGCGTCCAGGAATGCCAGTGTTGTAGGGGTACGCATGCGTTTGCGGCGCTGGCGCGAGACGGTTGGAATAAAACCTCGCCCAAAAAGAAAGCCGACGAGATTATCACCGGGGCGAGGAACCTCACTTATGGCTCCACCGCTGGGGGCAGTACGATCAGGAGGAGGAACGCCACGCGCCGTTACATGGCGTACATACCTGAGCGGTACGTGGATTATTTTTTTACCCTCTTGTTTTACAAAGTCTTCCGGAGTAATGACTATCAGATATTTATCTGCATTCCGCAAACGGCCTATATCACCGATCGTTGCCCAGATACTCCCTATGCCGATAAAGAGCACTACACCCAGGAGTATAGCGGAGAAAATGGCAGCGGCCGGGCCATTTTGAAAATTGTTGGGGATCATAACAGAAGCCATGAGTGCGAAAAGTCCCAGTCCTATAATGGCACCAATAATCCACCCGGCGATGGCGATGGTTACTTTGTTGCGCAAGAGTGGTAAGACAATCCAACCGTGGGGGGCTTCGTCACTAACTCTGGCCTGGTCGAGTATTTCGGCTGATTCCATAGCAGTTTCTCCAATTCTGTGGTAGCGGGGTTCCAGCATAACAAATTATATCAGACAGAATACGCATTTGGCGATGCAACTTTCTCGTGTAACTACACCGTGGTACAATGCAATACACACAATACATCTT
>WNFA01003818.1_pt1 | contig 13422 bp, 11 predicted proteins | sample 5400481 | NCBI WGS metagenome assembly WNFA01 (sample SAMN13153340, study PRJNA577476) | soil metagenome | isolation source: 120 cm saprolite under Douglas fir tree site 2 hole 1 replicate 2 | place: USA:California | collected 2015-04-18 | reverse complement strand
GGCGCGTAGATGCGGACGACTACATCAACCAGCGCGTCGATCCTTGCTTGGCGTGCAACTGCATCGGTCGGCCCATGCTCGTGCTGGTGTACGGTGTAGACGCGAATGCCCCCGTCACGCCGCGCTACACGCAGCAGGCCACTGTAATGCATGGCGTCCAGTAGCTGGGTCGTCGCGCTCGACGAGCCGCCCCAGTTGTTTCTCACGGTGCCGTGCGAGAAATGGTCGTCTACCTCACGCGGGTGCACTGCACCGCGTTCGCGTACGAACTCCAGCAGGAGCTTTGCCTGCTTCCTGCGCGCAGCGGGCCAAGTTCGATCGACGTTTTCGGCAGGGACGCAGGTGTCCGAGCGCGGATGCATCAGCGCCTGTATTTCGCTCGTTACGAAGCCGTAGGTGACGAAGAAGTCCTCCTCGATGTCGAGCTTCGCGTAGCGATGTTCGAGGTCGCCAGTACGGTAGTTTTTGACGCGATGGCGCAGGATCAGGTCCTGAGCCCGCGCCGGTGCGCGGATCGGGTCAGCCTGAACAAAGCCCAGCTTATGAAGTGCACGTTTTAGCGTGGTTGGCTTGAAGAGGCTTTGAGCGACGGCATAGCGCCGCAGGTCGTCGAGGGTGATCAGCATGACCAAATCGAAGTGGTAGTTCCCGGCTTAGGTAACAGCTTCTTCCCGAGAGTGCTTGATGTGCCGGTGCACCCACCACACCACAGCTAATAAACCGACAATGCCGATCACAAAATCAAACCGGTGAAACCAGGTCTTCAACGTGTCGTCTTTGTTCCACTTTTCACCGAGCTTTTGTCCGACATATGCCAGGCCCAGGCACCAAGGCAACGAACCCGCGAACGTATAAAGGATAAAGCGTTTTAGATTCATCGTGACGTGACAACAGGACATAGCGTCCATACTTTTCGATCACTGGTCGGCCGCCATACATCCCCACCCAATATGCGACGAGTGATCCGAGCACACATCCCACAGCTCCGGCGACGGCCACTGCCCAAAGATTTAGTTGACCGGTTGACACCAGGTATCCCGAAAAAGGCATGATGATTTCCGATGGCAGTGGTATGCAGGCTGATTCGATGGCCATTAAGAGTATGACCCCTGAATAACCCATCGCTGAGATAGTGGCTACAATGAAGCCTGAGAGAATTTCAATGATGCGTGCGATCATGCTTTGTTTAGGAGATCCGATTACTGCCGTTCCGACCAACCATGCTGCCCTATCAAAGGTACAAAAGCGCAGCCACCGTGATCTTCTTCTCTATTCCCCTTCTCTGTTTTGATGACCCGGACGAGTCGCTGAGCTTCACGCGACTCTCCCACAGGTACTACCAACCTGCCGCCGAGTTTGAGTTGAACTATTAAAGGCTCCGGGACACTTGGACCGCCTGCGGCAACCAGGATTGCGTCGTAGGGCGCATGTGCGGCCCACCCTAATGTGCCGTCAAAGCACTTCACGGTTGCATTGTAAATTTCCACGAGCCGGATCCGAGCCTGTGCCTCGCGCGCAAGATCGGCTATGCGCTCGATCGCGTAGACTTGAGCAGCAATCTTTGAGAGCACAGCCGTCTGATAGCCAGAGCCGGCGCCAATCTCCAACACGCGACTTTGTCCGTCTAGTTCGAGCAACTCCGTCATTCTCGCAACGATGTAGGGTTGGGAGATTGTCTGGTTCGCGTTTATGGGCAACGCATGATCGCCATAGGCTCGGCTCTGTAGAGCTTCGGGCACAAAGAAATGGCGCGGTACAGACCTCATCGCCTCAAGAACCTTAGGGTCCTTGATGCCGTAATGATCTCGCAGGCGCGCGACCATACGTTCTCGTGGGATGGAATATTCCGGGGATAAATCGGAGCGATGTTTGTTTGCAGGCTGCACCGGAAGAGAGTCCCGCGGCTTAACTCTTGTGGAGTAACTCGGAGTCTTTCAAGTAATTCCAGGTTTCGATTGCCGACAACGCCTGATGGTCTGTCATATCACTCTTCAATGGGGTCACTGACACATAACCCAGATCGATCGCGTAGTAGTCAGTGCCATCAGCTGAGTTTGTATTGAAATACTCTTCACCGATCCAGAAGTAGGGCTTACCGCGGGGATCGATGTGTTCCGTAATCACCGGTCGAGCGTTCTTAATACCTTGCCTTGTAACCTTAATTCCTTTGATCGGTCCCGGTGGGATATTGATATTCAGAAGTGTACCCTCAGGTAAACCTTCGTCAAGAACTTTGCGAGCAGCAACTACTGCGAAGGCAGCCGCCTCCGTAAAATCGAAGTTCTCTCGCGCAACGAGGCTGAGTGCAAATCCTGGGACACCGAGAATAGTAGCCTCCAACGCCCCGGCCACTGTACCAGAATAAGTGGCATCATCTCCGAGATTACCTCCATGGTTGATACCGGAGACACAAATATCAGGTCGTTCTTCTTCGGGCAGGATTTTATTGAGCGCTAGAGTTACGCAGTCGGTAGGAGTGCCATCAATTGCCCAGTGTCGTTTGTCCAGTTGTCGAATGCGCAGTGGTCGAGCGAGGGTTAAGCTATGGGATGCTCCGCTCATCTCTGCTGCAGGAGCCACAACATAGACGTCGCCCACGTCTTTCATCGCCTCTTCGAGCTTGATAAGGCCGTCGGAATGAATGCCGTCGTCGTTCGTCAGCAAGATCCGCGTCATAAAAATATATCTTCCTCACAAGTTCAACTGCCGGTGACGCCTTACAGACTTGTGGTTTGCCAGGCTCGCGCTCTCAGGAGCGTCCACTTCTCGACCATTAGTTAGAGACGGCTGGTGAGATAAGGCTGGGAAGAACTAATTAGTCGCGAGGGATCCGCATGCGGCCTTTTTTCTTGTTGCGTTTGCGCGCGAGAGCCGACTTGAGCTTGGCCTTTTGACCGGGCGGGATAAAGAAGGCATGCTTTTTTGCGTCCTTAATTATCTCCTCCGTCATCACCTTGCGCTTGAACCGCCGCAACGCGCTTTCGATCGACTCACCCTGATTAACAGTAACTATCGCCATTCTTTCTCTGCTTTCCTTTTTATTAGATCCGAGGCAACTGCCTATTTAACACGCCGCCAACGCCCGCGGTCAAGTGCGCAATCGCTCCTACAGTCTTTCGCCAAGCAATCCCCAGTCAGCGTGCGACATCATGACTGCTGACGAAATGAACCCCGCGGACAGCGACCTGTTCGCGGGGTTCTCAGGTAACTACCGTTTGGCTAAACCAATACTGCTTCTGCCGGTTCTTCTTTAGGTCGCCGGCTCAGTCCCTGAATCTGGACGGGTTTATCAGCATCCTTGGTGTCGAGTTGCTGTTTCTTCATCACCATGTCCTGATAAAGTTTCCGCATCATGACTGCTTCTTCATGAGCTGTTTTCGGCCCTTCCATCTGCGGCTTGTTTGGTCGCGCCAGGTCAACCTCATTGAGTATCAGACCATGTGACTTGTCTGCCATCTCAATTTCTTTGCCGCCAGCAAATATTTCGTGACGGCCGTGCTCTTGATACCACTTCGCGACGGTCGCATTCTGGTGCATGTTTTCGATGATATTTCTCCAGCCTATGCCAGTGTTATATGCACAAAAGGAGATCTCGCCTTCCTGAGTTCCGTAAGGGATAATGCACATCTCCGTGCGACGAAAATCATAGTTGAAGAGGTCCTGGAACCACATGCCGGCGATGAAAAGAAAATTCCAACGATCTGCACGACGCTTCTCAATATCGGTCTTGCTACGGTCGCCGCTCACCTTGCCATAATCTTTTCCCGTCAGACCAAACGACTTGTCAAACTTTTTAAAGAGCTCATAAAGCGTAAACTGCGAAGGCGACTTGTAGGGGTTGTAGTGCTTGAGCAGCGTCAGGCCCATCATGATATTCGACATCCACTTGCCGCGCGCCGCGTCGGTAATCTTCTGCATGTCCTTGACAAGGCCAGGGATATTCAAAAACTCCGGCACCGGCCGCATCTCTTTGCTTTCCTTGTCGACCATCACCGCGGTGCCAACGCCACAGTTTGGGTGACAACCGCAGGAGACCTGGCCCCATTCCGCCTGTGGGCCATGTACAAGATCAGCAAAATCAGCAAACGCTCCCATTAACGAAAGCGGAAACCAATCGCGGGTGGGTTCAGTAATGCCAACCTGGTTTTTCACATCATGTGCCAGATGTGAAAGCGTATAGCGCTGTTGCAAGCGACGGTGTTCCGTGATCTCCTCATCCCGGCCGGTAAAAGAAACTGGCTGGAAGGAGAGAAACGCAATCTTCTTTGGATTGTCGAGGGCGAATCGAATAATCGATCCTACCTGATCGTTATTGATACCGTTGACCAAAGTAGTAACAAGCACTATCTCAACTCCAGCTTCGTGGAGGTTGTTGATTGCTCTAATCTTTACGTCAAACAGGTTACCTACCTGGCGGTGACTATTCGCGTCATTTCCGATTCCATCGAATTGCAGGTATACGTAGCGCAAACCCGCTTCGGCAGCTTCGCGACAAAACTCTTTGCTCTTCGCGAATTCAATCCCATTGGTCGCAGCCTGCACACTGTTGTATCCAACTTTACGGGAGTATCTAATTGCTTCCAGGAAGTGCGGTGAGATCGATGGCTCGCCACCTGAGAACTGCACGGACATCTGACGGCGCGGCTTAATCGTGATTGCGTTGTCGAGAATCTCCTTGATGTCGTCCATGCTCAACTCGTGAACAAAGCCGACTTGGTTGGCGTCCATGAAGCACGGATCACACATCATGTTACAGCGGTTTGTAAGGTCGACCGTAAGCACCGCTCCGCGACCGTACTTCACAGTGCTGGAACCGTGATTATGAAGCTTCTCGTCGTTGTGAGCGTCGATGTCGCGGCCGGGAAACATCTTTTCGATGTGGGTCAGAAATTTGGCATCGATTGCCATCATGTCTTCGATGTGACCATGGACCGGACAATCCTTGATCATCCAGATTTCGTTGTCGCGCTCAATAATCTGGGCCTTAATCTCGCCGACCTTCTCATTAATAAGGACTGCCACGTCCTTCTTGCCACTCAGTATCTCTTCTCGCGCTTCAATCACACATTTCGGACACAGCGAATCAGTCGTACGCGGGAAACCGAGAGTAGGCTTTGTCTTCTGCCATGATTTGAGCAGCGGTTTATCAGACCATTTCGGTGTAAAGGATGGATTAGGCTTGTATTTGTTCACAGTCTGAACGGCATTGAAAACACCCCCCGCCACCAGGGTCAAAGCTCTCTCGGCATGCTTAATCGGTCGCATCGTTCCTCCGTCTCGATTTCTCAGTAAAATGTATGAATATTGCTCGCTCGACAGACTACGCCCATCGAGTTTCGAGGGATTCGTTGGCAACGACCGTGCCGCCCTGGCAAATTCTTACTTAAGCTTAACTATTTCTGAAATTAGCTCGCTGAAGCTAACAGTCTTAGCAGACAAAGAGAGGGGATCTGATGTATCGTCGTGGCACATGCTCTCGGCTAATGCCCGACATGTAGCATTTTATCCGTAAGGTCATTGGCGACCTGGGGCGTAATAGCCGATGCGCGCGGAAACCTTAGAATCAGGCTTGATTGTCTCCACTCGAACCCTTCGAAACTGGCCGTCGCGCTTCCGGTTAGAAGGCGCGTAGTACAGCGCGTATTGATGTCGCAGCTCGTTTGCCACTTCAGTGTAGACCGACTCGAGATCGGCAAAGGATTTCGGCCGATACAATCGACCTCCTGTATCCGAGGTTAGTTCCTCGAGGTTCCGTTCACTCGCGGTCAACGCTTCAAGCCCCAGTCGAAGATCCTGAATCCGCAGCTCGTTAAACTTCTGTACTGAACTACTGGCATCCAGCAGATTGGAGAGCTCCTGTTCCTTCTTAGCTCGCTCGATCTGTGTGTTGCTGATGACATAGACTGCGGTTTGCGACTGTAATGCTCCGCGCAACGCCGCCTCAAAACTTATTCCTCGACCGCTGTCGATCCCATCCGTGAGAACAATGATAGCGTGCCTCGCGCTGCCCCGCGGCAACTGATCTCTTGCAGCCAGCAACACCGCGTCATGAAACCTGGTGAACATTCCCGGAACAACTCGTCTCAATGCGCGTCGCAGTTGCATCAGACTTCTGGTCCAATCCTGTAGCAGTAGTATTCGATCGTCGAACTGAATCAGGCTAATTCGATCATCCGCGGCCAGATGCGAAGCAAAGCCCTCCGCTGCTCTGCTAAAGTCGTCGAGATTGTCAGATACTGAAGAAGAAGCGTCGACCATTAAGACGACGTCAACGGGCACTTGACGTAAGCTCAGGTCACTAAGCGTTTGTTGCACCCCATCTTCAAACACACGAAAGTCGTTTCTGGTTAGCCCTTCCAGCAACTGTCCACTACGGTCGCGCACGGTGACGGGAAGAAGAACCTCAGCAGTGTTGACTGAAATTACGTCTTCAGGATCGATCTCCTGATCTTCGGACTTTGCCACAGGCGTAGGAGAGGGTCTGACAGTTTGCGCAGGAACCGAATGGAGGTGAGTCGCGGCGAACAGGATAAAAAGGGAAAATAAGACCTTCGAGGCCCCTGATCGGGTGGACCAGATTACGCGTGGGCCAAATAACATCGCACCTATTTCTCCCTGTCTTGTAGAGGTGCGTTTGGTTTGTTCTCGTTTTCCTTGCCGCCCATTGCCGAGCTCATGGCAGCTATGACTGGCTCAGTGACGCGGCGTTTGTGAAGGTCGGCCAGTTTGGCGGGAGAAAGATCGAATTCTGCAGGCGAGTCTTCGATGCGTTTGATTATCGTGCCTTCTGAGAAACCGGCATCCACCAGACGAATGATTGCCTCGTTATCGAGCGTCGGCGTTCTTTCCAGCTTGGGCGCCGAGCCACCTGCTTCTGTAGGTGGCCTCAGAATTCGGACTGTGGCGCTACCCGTGGTAATGCCATCGTTCTGCATTGAGCCATTTCGGCCACGCGAGCGAACTTGCGACTGTGATCCACCACTGGATCCGAAGATGCCGGTTCCCGGGTCCTGAGACGCGGACGTCCCGCTATCGTTTGATCTCTTATCCGTACCTTTGAAAAAGGCGTCGTCGCTCCAATCATCTGACGCGCCGATGGATTCACCCTGAGACAACATCGCCAGGATAATATTCTCGTTGACACCGCTGTGCTTTAGTTGAATCAACTGTTCGGTATCCAGGTTGAAATGATTAGTGCGACTGTGGATTATGGCGATTACGGTTTTATCTTTGAACCCCGCACGCACAAGTTTGACTATCGCAGCGTTAGTTAGGGGAACATCCGATGCTTGTTGCGCACCTGCGTGAGTGCTCAGAACCAAGCAACACAATATTGTGGCCGTCAGGAACTGGCTCAAAACTCTTGGCGTATTGTGGAGAAGTTCTCGGCAGGTAAAAAAACTACTCATCGTTCACCTACAGCTCCAGTTCCCGCAGCCGCGACCTTTGTCTTTGCCGGTGCTCCGCTGCGGCGATAACGATAGCTGATCCGTTTCACGTACTCACGAGTTTCTCTATACGGAGGAACCTTATGGCCAAACTTTATGACTGCACCCTCACCAGCGTTATAGCTCGCCAGCACTAAATCTACTCGATTGTTGAACCTGTCAAGCAACTGCTTGAGGTAACGGGTTCCTCCTGAAATATTTTGCGCCGGATCATTCGGGCGACGCACACCGAAACGAGCACTGGTTCCGGGCATGAGCTGCATCAACCCACGCGCTCCTTTGGGCGACACCACTCGAGAATTGAAATGAGATTCCTGCTCCATCACCAGGAATATCAGATAGGGATCGACTCCATATCTGCCGCCATTCTGCCTGATCAAGCCGTCAAGCTTCTGACTTCCAGTGCTGAACCCGCGCTCTTTTTTTCCGGAAGATTCCGCTGCTGTTTCCACTTCCTCGGCCTCGATGTGGTCTATCCGGCTATGCTCAACAAAAATGGAGAGGGGACCGCGCTTGTACCAGACGCCCGCCGGTGATTCTCTTGCGCTATCCGCCTCAAACCGCGCACCACCTACGAGATAAATCCACGCAGGTTTGTCGAAGACGCCGGCTTGCGCGGAGGTTGCCAACAGGGGTTTTGGAGTCTCTCCCTGGTCTTTCGCCTCAGGCTCACTACCTCGTTCAATTGCTTTCACGCGGTCTCGCGGTGCGAGATGACTTATTCCACCCTGTTTGTACCAGATGCCCTGCGCGGTTTCCCAGGCGTCGTCTACGACGATAAAAGTGCCATTGGTAAGTCTTAGCTTTGTCTGAACGTTCTTTTTCTGCGAGTCTTCATTGGGGGGCGCTCCCGAATTAGAGGCCGCGCCCGAATTCCGCCTATGCAACCGCCTGGTCTGGGAAAACTCCTGGGTCGAGCAAAGTCCGACAAAGGAACAGAGCAAAAACAATCTGACCAGAATGGAAATGCGATTCATAGTTGGCGCAATCGACTTTCAACTGTGTTTTCAAAAGCACTCTAGAAGGCAACAGCTCACAACTCCAGTGGATCTGCGAGAGTTCTCTCGATCATTGTTTCCTGCGTTTGAGTTGGAGCGAACGTGTGCGACGTTCCGAAATAATTGCGCCAGGCCACGTCAATAACCTGTGGAGTTAGTTCTACCTTGCGGGCTTCAAATAAACAGATATCGGTGGCCCGATCCAGCAGATCACGCGGCTCGCAACCCTTCATCTGCTTCCGCTCGATTCTATACTTATTCAACACGTGATCGAGCACCGACTGTGCGCACACAATACCTCTTTTGTAAGCCTGACTTTTGAAAATCTCACAGTATGCTTGAGCCGTTGGTGGCTCGACCCTTGCCCGATATCCCATGCGACGCAGGAAAGCTTGATCGGCAAGGTCCTTTTCATCCAGGTTTGTAGAGAAGACGACAAGTTGCTCGAACGGAACTTCGATCTTTTTGCCCGTATGAAGCGAAAGGTAGTCAACGCGACGCTCAAGCGGAACAATCCAGCGATTCAGCAGGTCTTGAGGCGCCACGCGCTGTCGGCCGAAGTCGTCGATCACAAGTGTGCCACCATTTGATTTCATCTGAAACGGTGCTTCATAAAACTTGGCGGCTTCGCTCCAGGTAAGATCGGCGTTTTCCAGCGTCAACTCTCCGCCAACTACGACCAGGGGCCGTTCGATCAAGACCCAGCGGCGGTCATACTCGGCCGGCGTAATATCCTCGGAGGCGATGTTGTGGCAATGGGAATCGAAGATGCGGATAATTTGTCCATCAATCTCCACCGCATAAGGAATCCAGATGGCCCCAGCCAGTGCACCGTTGATGCGTTCCGCGACCGCGGTTTTCCCGGTACCTGGGAGTCCCGTCAGAAACAGTGATCTTCGCGAGTTGATGACACAGCCGAGCGTCTGCAATAAAGAGTCAGGCAACACCAGATCATGGAATGCCGCGCGGACAGTTTCCATTGATGCCGGATCAGTGGGGATGGACTGCAGCCGCATCATATGCGAATAGTCGCGCAGAGAAACTGGAGCTGGGCCGGTATACCCGCATACCGACAGGAGTCGCGTAAGCCGGTCCCAGCCATGATCCAACATCGCGTAGCGCGTAGAGCCCACTGCTGTTTGCACACGCACTTCGATTAGCTTTTCTCTATATAGCTTTTGAAGTACCTCTTCAGTTAGCGTGCGCGGCAAATGCAGTCTCTCAGCCAGCGCCGCAGTCGTCGGCTCCGGCAACATAGCGACGTGCTTCAGCGCTAACTCACATATAAACCCTTCGCCAATTCCAGTGTCGGCCAACTCCTCGGGAGGGGGCGGGCCCATGCTCTCAATTTCCAGACGCGTGAGAATTGTCGTTTGCGACATGTTTGCTTCCTTTTCCTTCCGAATCACTGTTCGAAACTGGCCACGCTACCAACTGAGGCTGTTGCACTCGCATTGCGAGCGGCTTGGGACTCAGTCGACTTGCCGACGCGTTGATACAAATCGGCTAGACGTCTGAGCGCGAACGAACAGTTTGGATCGACGCGCCTTGCGGCCTCGTAGTATTTGATCGCATCGTCGTCGCGGCCAAACCTTTCAAGCATCGTTGCAGTATTCAGATTTCCCGTGAGCGGTCCGGCAGCCCGGGCAAAACTCTTGTAGGCTTCATCGAATTTCCCCATGCGACACAATGCGAGACCGAGATTGTTAAGAATACGCTCGTCGGTTGGAGCCAGTTTTGCGGCACGCTTCAAACGATCAATTGCCGCCCTGTAGTTCCCGTTCTGATAAAGAGAAAATCCCAAGTTGTTGAGAGTTTCCGGATCTTGTGGCTCAGCCTTCACGGCGCGTTCGTAAGAGTCTTTGGCTCTTTGCGGCAGCCCTTTTTGATCATACGCAACGCCCAAAAGTTTGTGAGCCTCGGTCAGTTTAGGATCAAGCGAAGCGGCCGTAGAAAGTTCAGCGATTGCCTCATTGAGGCGACCACTCAATAGATATTCTCGACCGGCATCGAGATGTTGCTGCGCGGTAGCGGACATATCCATCTTGGCGCCAGCGTTGCTCCCGTCGTCGACTCGTGTGACACCAGCACTCTCAAACTGTTCTGCATCCTTCTCTGTCATGCGCTGGAGTTTCTTGTCATTCTTGTGCCCAAACAACCTTCCAAAAGCCTTGAAAGGCGCGGCTAACGCTTTGACGATTTTGTTTCCAGCCTTCTTCGGCTCGCTCGTTCTGCCCGCAGTTGAGCCAGAATCTTCAATTACATTCGCATCCGGATCTCCTTCACGTTCAATGGTGGCTGCGCTCCACATGCCGGTTGCAGCAATCGTCAAGGTAAGAGCTATTAGGACGGCAATAATTCTTCGTTTGTTCATTGGACCAACTCCTTTACATCTTGCCAAGCGTATCCATCAACGTGAGAACGGCAGGGCCGAGAATAGCGATGAACAGGGTCGGAAAGAGAAAACAGGCCAGCGGGAAAAGCAGTTTTACTGCCGCTTTCTGAGCAGCCTGTTCAGCTCGCTGCCGACGCTTTGTTCGTAACGAATCGGAGAAGACTCTAATAGCGCGCGCGATGGAAGTTCCGAAGCGATCGGTCTGAATGAGCATAGCCACGAGACTGTGTAAGTCTTTGACTCCCGTTCGCTCGGCGAGATTTCGCAAAGCCTCCTCGCGTTCACGGCCCACGCGGATTTCAAGGTTGGCCAGCTCAAATTCCTCGCTGATGTCCGGATGGACGTCCTTGAGTTCGCTGGCGACCTTCATCATCGCCGCGTTTAGACCAAGACCCGCCTCGATCGAGATCACCATCAGGTCCAACGCATCCGCGAGTCCCCAACGAACACGCTGCTGTCGACTGAGGATCATCCGTTTCAGCGAGTATCTCGGAAGGGCGAAACCGATTACGAAAGCAGATAGGATCCAGAGCGCTGCGCTGCTGGGAGCACGGCCAAACAAAGCACAAACGATCGCTACAACTCCGGGAAAAGCGACCAGAGCAGCGAGTTGAATTGCGCGATAAGTAATTGGTGCACTGGGGGACCGAAATCCGGCTTGCATCAGTTGCTTTTGCAGCTTTTTCGCTTCTGCCGCCGACGGCGGAAGCATCCGGTTCAACGGCGATGCGATACGCTCCGCTAGTTCCGTCGAGAGCCGGACATCGCTTGTCAGACTAGGACTTGGCGCTCCAGTCGCAGTCGTTGCACCGAGCCGTTTGAGACGTTCAGTGGCAGCGCTTTGAGGTCGATAGAGTAGCCAGTAAATTCCCAGCAAGCCAAGCGAGATACAAACAAAGGTTGAGATTGTGATGATGAAAAGCATGTCAGTAGTCGACGGTCGTCTGTTCCAGGTATATGGTCAGTAATCAGTAGGCTGATGATCCGGTCTATGATCTATGGTCCGGCTAATTACTTATTACTGACAAGTGCCCACTCAAATCTTTATGTCCAGAATCTTGCGGACAATCAGCATGCCGGTTACTTGCATGAACATAGCAGCGGCGATCAAGTAATGACCTCTCGTGTCTTTCCAAAGGATACTCATATATTCCGGGTTCATAACGGTGATAACCAAGGCAACAAAAATCGGCAGCGCACAGAGCAACCATGCAGACATTCGCGAACTCGTCGTTAAAGTTTTGAGGTCACCCATGATGCGAAAGCGTTCGCGAATCGTATAGGCCACCTTCTCCAGGATCTCGGCAAGATTGCCGCCAGTCTCGCGCTGAATCATGACTGCGGTGACGCACATGTGAAGGTCCAGGAGCGGGATTCTTTGTGTCAGGTTCTCCATTGCAAGCTTCAGTGAGAGACCCAGGTTTTGCTCCTCGTAAGTTTTTCTAAACTCGGTCGCGATCGGCTCGGGCATTTCCGTCGATACCATATGCAGCGCTTCGGAAAATGCGTGCCCGGCGCTTAGGGCCCGGCTTACGAGATCCAGAGCATCTGGCAAGAGTTCAAGAAATTGATCAAAACGCTTCTTGCGGGTCCACCATACATGTGCGAATGGCAATGCCGCGGCCGCCAGCCCTCCGACAAACGTCAGCACAAGCGACCCACTGACGACCATAGCGGCCATCGCCGCCAACATGCCGGCCATTGCGGAAAACATTACCAGTCTCGACGGGGTGATGTGCAGATCCGCCTGGTCCAACATCCGTTTCAGCTGCATCGCTGCCTGAAGACGAACAAGGGAGCGATTCAACCAGGGAATCTCGCTCATCAATTCGTTGCGGGCAAGGATAACTTCTACATCTTCAGTGTGTGCCGAATGAAGTAAGGCTTCACTAACGCGTTGCTGCAACCGAGCACGCTTCGCGTCAGAACCGTGCGTAGCAAACAGATAGGCGCCAAGCACGAGAAAAAGACCGAAAAGGAACACTATGAATGAGATCAGCATTCGGTTTATTACTCCTCGAAGAAAACTCGGGGCAGCTGCAGACCGCAGGCTTTGAGTCGTTCTGCAAAACGCGGACGAATACCAGTGGCACGAAAGCGACCGATAACCTGTGATTGCGCGTCAATTCCAGTACGCTCGAACTGGAAAATCTCCTGCATTGTGATGGTGTCGCCTTCCATTCCAGTTATCTCAGAGATTGAAGTCACTCTACGAGAGCCGTCTGACAAGCGCGCCACTTGCAATACCAGGTTAATTGCCGAAGCAACCTGTTGTCTCATTGCCCGGTCCGATAGACGCATGCCGGTCATCTGGATCATCGTCTCGAGCCGCGCCAAAGCATCGCGTGGCGTATTGGCATGGACCGTAGTTAAACTACCGTCATGACCTGTGTTCATGGCCTGTAACATATCGATTGCTTCACCGCCACGAACCTCACCAATGACAATTCGGTCAGGCCGCATGCGGAGGGCGTTCTTCACCAAATCTCGCTGAGACACTTCGCCTCGACCTTCAATATTCGGAGGCCTTGTTTCAAGCCTTACAACATGGGGCTGCTGAAGTTGAAGTTCCGATGAATCC
>WNFA01007127.1_pt1 | contig 13425 bp, 9 predicted proteins | sample 5400481 | NCBI WGS metagenome assembly WNFA01 (sample SAMN13153340, study PRJNA577476) | soil metagenome | isolation source: 120 cm saprolite under Douglas fir tree site 2 hole 1 replicate 2 | place: USA:California | collected 2015-04-18 | reverse complement strand
TCTTCGGATATCGCCGCTGACTCAGTGGATGACATCGTGACGTGTGCCGCCTGGGCAGGCTTTTGGCGCAGCAGCTCAATTCGCAGATTGGTTGGTGGGTGGGTGGAATCGATGCTTGTCCCCTGCCGGGCATCGAGTCTCCGTAGCCGTTCCCATTCCTTGGCACTCAGATCACTCAAGAACCTGCGTTCCGCCGCCCAGACATCGGGTTGCTCGCGCTGGGCGGCGAAGCGAATAGCAAGGATGCAAAGGCGCTCGAGATGTAAATGGTCCAGGCAGCCAACCATGGCGTCCCTCGACGCCACCCCGGCAGCCAGCCAGTCCGCGTAGTACTCAGCTCGCTGCTGCGAGTGAAAGAGGAGGGACAGTTCAAGTCGGAACACAGCGCCAACGACGAAGCTCAGCGCGCGCATTGCGAGGCTGGCCAAAAGCTGGCCCAGCCGCTCCACCGACTCGAACGCGTTGCTGACTGGGCCTCGCTGCCAAGTTCGGGCGTGGAGTATCGCCATCCAGGTTCCCAAGGTTCTCAGTGCGGTGCCCACCACCAGACCGTGCGTGAGGTCGCCGTTCACTTGGTGAGCCAGCTCATGAGCCAGTAAGCCGACGCGCTGTTGATCGTCGAGGATGTTCCAGAGCGATAGTCCAATCCACAGAACGCGCCGCCGGCGGACGCCGACTTGTCCGTGAGCGGCGTTGAAATCTGGCTCAATCGCGATCACGTCGACAGGCCTCGCGCCCAAATTTGCCCCGATTCGGTTCAGCACCGCATAAAGGGCGGGAGCATCGCCAGGGCCCAGGGTCAGGGTATCCCGCTCCAATCGCCCGAGCTGAGGGCGGAGTACGAGGCCGACCAGCAGCAGCGGGATCCCGAAGACAAACATCGGAAGACTGAGGAAGCTGGTTACTACGAAGTACAGGCCGAGAGCGAAGACGGCAGCAGTCGTCAGATGTATTGCCAACGCAAGCACGAATGAGGCATTTCGCGCACTGCTGTTTCCTGGCCGCAGCTGGTCAGACTGCCTTAAGTCCAGAAAGAGTCGCTCTCCCTTGGCCTTGGCGCGGGCCGCTCTTCGTTCCTGACGGCTGTCAATCTCTGGCTTTGAACCAGCGTCCAGGTTCCAGTCGCACTTGTCGCACCAGACCACGTGGCGCTTGTCAATCGCAATCGTGCTGCCACATTGCGGGCAGACTGTAGTTTCGACTTCAGCCATCGAAGCCTAACTTGGCCGGAACGTGAATTCCTAGAGCTTGCCTGGGAAGTGGCACGCCGCGACATGCCCGTCCGCCTTCTTCTCCAGCGGCGGCTCGACCTCGCCGCAGATCGGAAACTGCGCGATCGGGCAGCGCGTGTGGAACCGGCAGCCTTTCGGCGGGTTGATCGGCGATGGGATCTCGCCCTTCAGCAGGATGGGCTTGCGGCGCGCCTCGAGCTCGGGGTCCGTGTAAGGGATCGAGCTCAGCAGGACCTTGGTATATGGATGGAGCGGATTGTCGTAAACCTCTCTACTGGTCGCGACCTCGACGATCTTGCCGAGGTACATCACCGCCACGCGGTCGCTCACATGACGTACCACTGAGAGGTCGTGGGCGATGAACAGGTACGTGAGCTTGTACTCGTTTTGGAGGTCCTCGAGCAGGTTCACGATCTGGGCCTGAATCGAAACGTCCAGAGCTGAGATCGGCTCGTCGGCGACGATCAGGCTTGGGGTCAAGACCAGGGCGCGGGCGATCCCGATGCGCTGCCGCTGCCCGCCCGAGAACTCGTGCGGATATCGGTTCGTGAAGTTGGGGTTGAGCCCGCAGACCTTCATGACCTCCTGCACGCGCTTCTCGCGCTCGCGCTTGTTGCCCAGGCCGAAATTCTTCAGCGGCTCGGCGACGATGTCGCCGATGGTCATCCTGGGGTTGAGCGAGGCATACGGGTCCTGGAAGATGATCTGCATCCGCTGACGCACCTGGCGCAGCTCGTTGCCGCGCATCTTGGTCAGCTCACGGCCCTCGAACTTGATCGAGCCAGAGGTGGCCGGCTGCAGCTGCATGATCACCCGCCCGAGGGTGGACTTCCCGCAGCCCGACTCGCCCACCAGGCCCAGCGTCTCGCCTGCCGCGATGTCGAAGGTGACCCCGTCCACGGCCTTGACGACCGCGCCACGGCCGAAACCGCCACCGGTCGGAAAGTGCTTGTAGACATCGGTGACCGAGACCAGGGGTCCTACCCGTTCCGAGGGGACGATCTCGAGCTGCTGTTTCACGTCCTTACTGCTTGCGACTCTTTCGAGACATTTCTCATGAGCACCCAGCAGCGCGCCTCCTGGTCGGCGGCAACTTCGACCAGCGGGGGCTCTTCGCGTAAGCAGCGCTCGACTTTGAACTGACAGCGAGGGTGGAACGTACAGCCCGTCGGCAGCCGGGAGAGGTCCGGCGGCATGCCCTGGATGCTTATGAGCCGTTCGTGCCTGCGCTCATCGACGCGCGGCACCGAACGCAGCAGGGACCAGGTGTAAGGATGCTCCGGGTGGTCGAACACCTGTCGAGTCGGCCCCGATTCGACGACCCGGCCGGCGTACATCACCATGACTCGCGTGCACAGACTCGAGATCACCGCGACGTTGTGGCTGATCAGGATGATCGCGGTACCGAGCTCGCGATTGAGCTCCTTCAACAGCTCCAGGATCTGCGCCTGCACGGTCACGTCGAGAGCCGTGGTCGGCTCGTCGGCGATCAGCAGAGAGGGTTCGTTGGCGAGGCCCATCGCGATCATCGCGCGCTGGCGCATACCCCCGCTGAACTGGAACGGAAAGTCGCGCGCGCGCTGCTTGGGGGAGGGTATCCGAACGCGTTCCAGGAGCGGGATCACACGCGCCTTGGCCTGCCGCTTGTCGAATCGCGAGTGCGCGCGCATCGCCTCCTCGATCTGGAAACCCACCCGGAGGACTGGGTTGAGGGAGGTCATGGGGTCCTGAAAGATCATGGCCACGTCGCCGCCGCGGTACTCGAGCAGCTCGCCGGAGGTCATTGTGACGACGTCGCGGTTCTTGAACAAGATCTGACCGCCGGAGATCTTGCCCGGTTCGGGGACGAGGTTGAGGATCGAGAGCGCCGTCATCGATTTGCCGCTTCCCGACTCTCCGACGATCCCTAGCGTCTCGCCGGAGTCCATCTCGAAGCTGACTCCGTCGACGGCACGGACAGTTGCGTCAGAGGTGCCGAACTCTGTCGTGAGGTTCTTGACTTCGAGGAGCGGGCCGGCTATCGACGCATCCTCGGGTCGATCGCGTCACGCAGGCCGTCTCCGACCCAGTTGAAGGCGAGCACGGTGAGCGAGAGGGCGGCGCACGGCATGAGCACGATGTGCGGCGCGAGCTGGATCGCCTTGTATCCCTCACTGGCCATGGCGCCCCAACTGGGTGCCGGCGGCGGGACGCCCAGTCCGAGCAGGCTCAGGAAGGCTTCGAAGATGATCGCCGCCGGGACCAGGTACGTGGCCTGGACGACGATCGGGCCGAGCGCGTTGGGCAGGATGTGGCGAGTCAGGATCTTGCGGTTTTTCGTCCCAATGGAACGGGCGGCCTCTACGAACTCACGCTCCCGGAGGGCCAGGGTCTGGCCGCGGACCAGCCGCGCCATCCCCAGCCAGGCGGTGATCGATATCGCGAGGATGATGTTCTGAATGCCGCGCCCGATCAGCACCACCAGGATCAGCGCGATGAGCAGGTCGGGCACCCCGTATGAGATGTTGATCAGCAGCGAGATGACCACGTCGATCTTGCCGCGGTAGAAGCCCGCCAGCAGGCCGAGAATGATCCCGATCGCGGAGGCGAGCATGCTCGCGCCGACGCCTACGGAAAGGGCGATCGCGGCGCCCCCCATAACCCGGCTCAGGATGTCGCGGCCGTAGTCGTCCAGGCCGAGCGGATGGAGGAAGGTCGGCCCTTGATAGGTCGGTCCCAGCGCTTGGCGCCAGGTCGGGTACGGCGTCCAGACAAGGGAGAGAATCGCCGTGACGAAGAAGATGCCGATGATCACCAGCCCGATCACCGCCATGCGGTTCCGTTTCAGCCGGCGCCAGGCGTCCTGCCACAGCGTAACCTGCTCCGGGAGGACGTCCACCCCGATGACGTGGAGTTCCTCGGGAACTTCGATGATCGTCGGAACTACTGTCGCCATCTCTTTACTCCCTGACCATCAGTAGCGTATCCGAGGGTCCAGGACCGGGTACAGCAGATCGACGGTCAAGTTCGCCAGCCCTATCAGGGCCGCGTAAAAGGTGAAGACGCCGATCACGATGTTGTAATCCCGGCTCAGTATGCTCGTCACGAACTCCTGGCCCAACCCAGGGATGCCGAACAGGAACTCGATCACGACCGACCCGGTGATAATGCCCGTGACCAGCGGGCCGAGGATGGTGGCCACCGGGATGAGAGCATTCCGCAGTGCGTGCCGAAGGATCACGACCCTGGCGCTCAGACCCTTCGCCCAGGCGGTGCGCACATAGTCCTGGCGAATCGTCTCCAGCATGCTCGCCCTGGTCAGCCGGGCGACGATGGCGGCGTAGGGCAGCCCCAGAGCGAGCGCCGGAACAGGGATCTGCTCCAGCTTCCCCCAGCCGATGTCCTCGTAGATCGTCCCCCCAGTCCAGGCATAGAAACCGGTGACCGTGAGCAGGATGAGCAGGAAGGCCCAAACGAAGCTGGGAACGCTGTAGCCGACCACGGCAGCAGTCGAGGCCGCGTAGTCGACCCACGTATTCTGTCTGATCGCGGCGAGGACCCCCAGCGACATGCCGACAAATATGGTCACGAAGACCGCGGCGAGGCCGAGGGTGACGCTGGTCTTGGCCTCACGAAGGAGCAGCGGCGTGATCTGCGTCCCCATGTTGACTAGGGACTCACCCAGGTTGCCGTGTGCGAGGCCCTCGAGCCACAGCACGTACTGCTGCGGCCACGGCAGGTCCAGGTTGTAGTGGTGAAGCAGCGCCTGCTCGGTGGCGGGGTTGAGCCGGCGCTCACTGGCGAGGGCATTGCCGGGGAGCTGGTGGACGCCGATGAACACAATCGATGACACGACCAGGGCCGTGAAGGTGATCAGCAGCAAGCGCTGAACCGCGTAAACGAGGGTTCCTCGGCTCACATCCCTCCTGGCCAACAATACAGTAGGAGGGGGGTCCGCACAAATTGCGTACCCCCCCTTTTGAACTCGAAATTGACGGTTTAGTGCTGCAGGAGCCGGATGCCCTCCCAGTTGAAGTCGTACAGGCCGTTGTAGCCCATGCCCTTGACGTATGACTGGGTCATGTAGGGCTGGGTGCCGTAGTCGATGGTCGCCCAAACCACATCGTTGACGAGCATCTGTCCGGCCTTGACGTAGTCATTGACGGTCGCGGGGTCGTTGATCGACTTGGAGTTGGCAGCCGTGGTGATGGCGTCCATCGCCGGGTTGCAGTAAGCCTCGTCGTTACCGCGGCCGACCTTGGCCTGCGAGCAGCTGAACAGGTTGTCGAACCAATCCTGGGGGTGGTCGTAGTCGATACCCCAGCTCTCGCGGCCCATGATGACTACCTTCTTCTTGCGGTCACGCTGGAGCGTCGGGAAGTCAGACGGGACCAGCTTGACGTCGACGCCGAGGTTCTGCTTCCACTGTGCCTGCAGGTTCTCGGCACGCTTGGTGTTGCCGCCACTGGTGTTGTAGCGGTACTCGAGGCCCTTGACCTTGCTGCCGGTCGGGTCCCACTTCTGGTAGAGGGCCTTGGCCGCCGTGGCGTCGAATTTCGCGTAGGGGTCACCGCCATCCCCAAGGTAGCCCTTGAAGCCCTTGGTGATCGGGCCTCCATACGCCGGCTGGCAGGTGATCGCGTGCGCGCACGCGATGTCCGCGAGCTGGGCGCGGTCGATGGCCATCGAGAACGCCCTGCGGCCGTCCAGGCCGGGGTCGGCGCTGTTGGTTGTGTCGGCGCCTGGGGTGGCCCCAGGCTTGGAGGCGAACGGTCCGGTGACGAAGTTGAAGCCGAAGGCTGTCGTGCGAGCTCCGTTGTAAACGTTCAGGAGCTTGCTCTTGACGGGGTCGTTCTTGTAGCGGAGTACGTCGTCCGGCCCGGGTCCGTTGTTGGCCATGCCGACGTTCTCGTATCCGCCGGACTCGAACTTCTTGACGCGGGAGACGTCGTCGATTCCGATATCGACATGAATCGCGGTCAGCTTGCCGGTGTCTCCGCCCCACCAGTTCTTGACGGGGACGAAGTCCATCGACTGCTTGGGGGTGCGCGCGGTCATCTTGAACGGGCCGCTGCCGATGTAGGTCGAAGCCTGCTCGGTCCAGTGGTCGTCACCAGCTGCGTCGATAACCTTCTTGTCCAGGACCTCGGAGGCGGTAGGCATGGCGAGCTGCGTCAGCCAGTAGCCGGCCGGCGCGTCGAGCTGTGCCTTGAGCGTGTAAGCGTCGGGTGCGGACAGACCGGTGATGGTCTTCGCGGTGCCGCCCTCGACGTCGGTGGAACCATGGATGGCCTCCAGGTTGCTGGCGTAGGCGTCGTTGAGCCGCAACGTCCGCGTCCAGCTCCAGACCCAGTCGGCGGAAGTGACCTTGTCCCCGTTGGAAAACACGACGTCGTGGCGCAGGGCGAAGGTCCACGTAAGGCCGTCGGCCGAGATCGTCGGCATCGAAGCGGCGCCGGAGGGCACGATCTTCAGGCTGTTGTCGAAGCGATAGAGCCCGGTGAATACCTCGTTGAGGTATGTGATGTCGACGGCTGAGTCGACGTGGGCGGGATCGAGGCTTGTGATGTCGTTGGACATTCCGAAGCGGAATGTTTGGTCGGCGGCGAGGGTCTCCCCAGTCCCGCCTCCACCGCCGCCACAGGCGACGACTACAAACAATGCTCCCAACGCGATGGCGAGGGAACGGAACTTGGAGCTTCCAGTCATACAACCTCCTCAGGAAAACAAGCCGAGGAAGGCGCATAGCTCCGGTGCCATCCTCGACATCCATCGCCCTCTTCCCGGAGGTCCGGGGCGAGAGTGCGCCGGCGATAGACTTCGCCATCTCGCGATGGCACCGCTACTCCACGGTCATCTTGGGGCCTAGACCCCCCCGGGGTCAAGCTCCCGTAGGGTTCCGGGAGCCTGGCGCCCCGGTGCCCGGTTCGGCGGGCATGCCATGATCGGTCGATGAGCATGGTCGGGGTGGGCAGGCGCAGGCTGGAGGGCGGCGAAAAGGTCACAGGGGCGACCCGATTCACGGCCGATCTCGACGTGGCCGGCCTGCTTCACGTCCAGCTGGTCTTGAGCCACCTGGCCAGCGCCCGGATCCGCAGCATCGAGACCGGCGCCGCGAGATCGGCGCCTGGCGTGTTCGCGGTGTTCACCGGGGCTGACCTGGCGCTGGCCGGCGCCTCCGGGCAAGACCAGCCGCTGGCGGTCGGCCGCGTGTTCTATACGGGCCAGCCGGTGGCTGCCGTCATCGCGGCGAGCGAGGCCGCGGCCGTCGACGGGGCGGCGCTGATCGAGGTCGACCTCGAGGCGCTCCCGGCCAGCGTCGACGCAGGGTCCGCCATGAAGGAGGGCACCCCGGCCGTGCTCGAGGCCGGGGAGGAAGATCCCGAGGAGGAGGCCGCGATCCACGGGGCGGCAACTACGTCCGAGTCAGAGCCGGCGCGCCGGCCGCCGAACGTCACGGCGGTGGCGAGCCTGAAGCGCGGCCATGTCGAGCCGGCGCTGGCCGGCGCCGACGTGGTCATCAAGGAGACATACCGCCTCGCGGGTGTCCACCACTCGCCGATGGAGCCGCACGTTTCGATCGCGCGCCCCGAGCCGGATGGCGGGATGACCATCTGGGCGCCGACGCAAGGACCATTCCAGGTGCGCGATGAGATCTCCAAGCTCCTCGACGTACCGGCGCAGAAGGTCCGCGTCGTGCCGATGCCGGTCGGGGGCGGCTTCGGCGGCAAGGTTTCACTGCTCGAAACGCTGCTCGCCCTGCTCGCGCGTCGCACCGGCCGACCGCTTCGCCTGACGCTGACCCGGCAGCAGGAGTTCGCGGTCGCGCACCCCGCACCGGCGGCCGTTTTCGACCTCGAGCTCGGCGCCAAGCGGGATGGAAAGCTGGTGGCGCTGCGGGCCCGGTATCACTACGACAACGGCGCGAGCAGCGGTTGGCATGCCGGCATCACGGCTTCGTTCCTCGGAGGGACGTATCGGATCCCCAACTTCGAGCTGACCGGATACGAGGTCGCCACCAACAAGACGCCGGTCGACGCGTACCGGGCTCCGGGCGCTCCCCAGGCCTACTTCGCGCTCGAGTCGGCCATGGACGAGCTGGCCATCAAGCTCGGCATGGACCCGATCGAGCTCCGGCTGCTGAATGCGTCGAAGGAAGGCGACCTGGACGCCCAGGGGGAACCGCGGCCGCGAATCGCCATGTTCGAAGTCCTGGAAGAGGCGCGGCGGCATCCGATTTACACGGCGGCCTCCGGGCCAGGCGAGGGCGTCGGGATCGCGATCGGGTCGTGGGGCGGCGCGCGCACTCCGGCAGCGGCGGGATGCCGCGTCGAGCCGGATGGGACGCTCTCTGTGCTGATCGGGACACCCGACGTGAGCGGGGCCACGACCGGGCTCGCCATGATCGCCGCCGAGGCGTTTGGCATGTCGACGGACAAGGTCAGGATCGAGACCGGTGAGACGGGCATCGCACCGTTCGGACCGATCGCCGCCGGCAGCCAGACCACGTACAGCATCGGTGGCGCGGTGCGCGAGGCGGCGCTCGAGGCGCGGCGCCAGCTGCTCGAGATCGCGACTGAAGAGCTGGAAGCCGGCCCCGAGGACCTCGAGATCGTCGACGGCCGCGTGGCCGTGCGCGGAGTCCCCGATCGATTCGTCGAGATCACGCGGCTGGTGACCCTCAGCACCGAGTTCATGGGCCGGCACAAGCCGATCCAGGCCAGCGGCCGGTCCGCGGTGCGGAGCGCCTCGCCGCAGTTCACAGTTCAGATCGCGCGCGTCAAGACAGACCCCGAGACCGGCGCGTTCCAGCTCACCGCTTTTGCCGCCATCCAGGACGTGGGCAAGGCGATCAACCCTCCGGAGGTGGAGGCGCAGATCCACGGCGGCGCCACCCAAGTGGGGGCCAAGGGTGTGGGCGAACCACCCGCCATCCCGGGCCCCGCCGCGCTCGTCAACGCCCTGGCCCGAGCGACCGGGATCCGCGTGCGCGAGTTGCCGATCGATCGCTCGGCATTCGTGATTGAGGCGCACCCCGGTTAGCCGTACTTTGCGCATCGCGCTGGACGCGCCTGCATCCGGCGACAGAGGAAGTCCGGGCTCTTCGATGCGGGCCTACGTGGCTCGCACCCTGCCCGACTGCTCGCCGATCGTCGTCTGCAACCGGGCCCCTCGTGAGCCCAGGCCGGAGGGAGGATACAAGCGCGGAGCCGGTGGGGTGATCACCGCTCTGCTCACCCTGGCCGAGGCGACAGAAGCGGATTGGGTCGCGGTCGCGCGCAACGACGACGAGCGGCAGCTGGCGACCAGCCACGGCGCGATGGTCACGGTCCCCCTGCTGAATTCGACCGGCCGGCTGTACTACACGATGCCTACAAAAGAGCAGTACGACATGTACTACGGGGTGTTCGCCAACCCCGTGCTGTGGTTCATCCAGCACTACCTGTGGGACCTCGGCAACGAACCCGTCATCGACGACCGCATCCACCAGGCATGGTCGGAGGGTTACGTCGAGGTCAATCGCCAGGTCGCGGCGAAGGTGGTCGAGGTCGCCCGCAACGCGCCGAGACGGCCCCTGGTCCTCGTCCACGACTACCAGATGTATCTGGTCCCGGGGCTGGTGCGGAAGGCGTTGCCGGCGGCGATGCTGACGCACTTCGTGCATGTGCCGTGGCCGACGCCGCAGTACTGGAAGGTCCTCCCGAAGCCGATGCGCGACGCCATCCTGGAAGGACTGCTCGGATGCGACATCGTCGGCTTCCAGTCCAGTCTTGACGTGCGCAATTTCCTTCTTACGTGCGAGGAGAACGCAGGCCTCCAGGTCGACGAGCGGGAGCGGGCGGTTTTCTATGGGGGTCGCGTCGTCTATGCGCGCCATTACCCGATCTCAATAGATGTCGGGACCACTTCGCGCCTGGCCGCCTCGCGTGGCGTCAAACGCCAGGAGCGCGACCTGGCGTCATGGCGCCCGCCGCGCCTGATCGCGCGCATCGACCGGACGGACCCGTCGAAGAACATCGTCCGGGGATTCATCGCCTATGACAAGCTCCTGCGCTACCACCCCGAGCTGCGGGGCGAGGTCCAGTTCTGGGCCTTCCTGCAGCCGTCTCGCCAGGACGTGGCCGTCTACAGCCGCTACCTCCGGCAGATCCGCCAGACCGTGGGTCGCATCAACAGCGAGTTCGGCACCGAGACATGGCTCCCAATCCGGCTGGAGATTGGCGAGAGCGAGCGCAAGGCGATCGCGTCACTCAAGAATTTCGACGTACTGGTGGTCAATCCTGTTTATGACGGCCTCAACCTGGTCGTGAAGGAAGGCGCGCTCGTCAACGCGACCAACGGGGTGATCGTGCTTTCAGAAAATGCCGGCGCCCACGAGGAGCTGCAGGCGCACGTTCTGTCCATCAACCCGTTCGACGTGGAGGCTACGGCGGCCGCGTTGTATGCGGGGCTCACCATGGCTGTGGAGGAGCGGCGGCGCTTGAACGATGGCGCGCGCGAGGTCGTGCGCACCAACGACATCACGCGGTGGATCAGCAGACAGGTGCAGGACATTCGCGACCTGGTGGCCACGAACCCGCGTTCAGCGGGCCGCGAAGCCTAATTTCGCCTCCCCACCGCATTGGCGAGGCCGGCGGGTCTTGCCTCCCCACGAGTGGGGAGGCCGGCGTGCTTGCGCAGCAAGCACACCGGGTGGGGAAGTTCAGTTCCCAAAAGCGGCTTGAGTCAATTCCAAATAGATTCCGTGGATCACATCGTCTAGCGACTCATCGACATCGCCCACCGGGATGCGAAGCACACGATAGCCGTGGGCTTGCAAGAACTTGGTCTTACGCTTGTCCGCCTCCTCGTCTTCGTGGTGCGGACCATCAACCTCGACCGCCAGCCGATCCGATACGCACATGAAATCGACGACGTAGGGTCCGACCGGGACCTGGCGCCGAAACTTGTAGCCTCCAACCTGCCTGCCGCGCAACCGCGACCAGACGCGACGCTCGGTTTCGGTCATGTTGTTGCGCAACCAGCGGGCGTTGTCGACCTCGGGCGAGTGCACCGGCCCACGATCGCCGCTCCATCCCTTCCAAGCAAGCTCGCTTGTTAAGCCGGTGCTGAGGTTGGCCGTTGAAGGCTGCGATTCCCCACCCGGCGCGCTGCGCGCGCCGACCTCCCCACTACGTGGGGAGGCGATGCTGCGCCCGCCTACTGAGTGCCCGCGATTCCCCACCCGGCGCGCTCCGCGCGCCGACCTCCCCACTGCGTGGGGAGGCGATGCTGCGCCCGCCTACTGAGCGCCCGCGATTCCCCACCCGGCGCGCTGCGCGCGCCGACCTCCCCACTGCGTGGGGAGGCAGGGTTAGGTCCAGTCGGCCAGCATCTGCAAGAACGCGGTCGCCTGGTGTGGGCCGTCCAGGACCAGGTCGCAGCGCACGAACAGGTTGGCCGGGACCTCTGGCGAGCTCACCCCGATGCATAGATGAGGTATGGGGTGCGCGCTCAGCACTTCGAAGGCGGCGCGGTCGTTTTCGTCGTCGCCCATGCAGATGACGCCGCCGGGATCGACCTCGTCGAGCAGCGCCGCGAGTGCCGTGCCCTTCCCCGCAAATGGCGTGTGGACCTCGATCACCCGGCGCCCCTGGGCGCCGGAAAGACCCGTCGCCTTGAGCAGCGGGCGCAGCAGCGCCATCGCCTCCTCGCCCGTGATCTGAGTGGCGCGCAGGTGCACGGTCGTGCTGGCGGGCTTGCTCTCGATCCTTGCGCCGGGGATAGACGCCACGAGTTTCGCAGCCTCGGCGTTGAATCGTTCCAGGGCGCGTTTCTCATCAGGAGTGAGCGGCGGAAGCCCGCTGTCGCCGATGAGACGCACCCCGCGCACAGGCACCAGCCGCAGCAGCTCGGTGCTGGTGCGGCTGCTGAGGACCACGACCTCTTTCAGCGCGAGCGAAAGGCGCCGCAAAGAGTCGAGCGAATCGGGCACCGCGACAGTCAGGGAAGGGTCTGGACCTATCTCCGCAAGCGTGCCGTCGAAATCCGTCACGAGCAGGATCTCGCGTGGGGAAATGCCTGACACCGGCGATCGTCGCCAAACATCCGCGATCTCGTCGAGCTCCGCGCGCACCACCCTAAGTTAGATCGACGGCTGGTGACGCCGCACGATCCCGGCAAGCTCCGCGCTCGGCGGCAACGTGCCGAACGTCCGGCCTCCATTGGAGTCGAGACGCGATGCGCAGAAGGCCTCGGCGACCGCGGGATCGCCGTGGCGGACCAGCAGAGACGCCTCGAGGGCGACGGCCATGAGCTCCACGACCCTCCGCGCGCGAGCCTCCACGTCAGTTTGGTCGGACAGCTGCCGCTTGAGCTCGTCAACCGTGTCGTCCAGCCTTGGGTCCGATCCGCGAGCCTCCTCGACCTCGTCCACGAATGCCGTGACCGCCTCGGGCTCGCGAGCCATCGCACGCAGCACGTCGAGGGCATTGACGTTTCCCGATCCTTCCCAGATGGAGTTGAGCGGCGCCTCCCGATACAGGCGCGGCATGATCGATTCCTCGACGTAGCCGTTGCCGCCGTGACATTCGAGCGCCTCCGACACGACGGCGATTGCCCGCTTGCACGTCCAGTACTTCGCGACCGCGAGCGCCAGCCGCTTGAACGCCGCCTGCTCCGGATCGGAGGCGCGGTCGAACGCACCGGCCAATCGCATCATGAGCACGGTGGTCGCCTCCGACTCCACCGCGAGGTCGGCGAGGACGTTCACCATCAGCGGCTGCTCGCTCAACAATCGCCCGAAGGCGCTGCGGTGGGCGGTGTGATGGGTCGCCTGAGCGACCGCCTGGCGCATCAGCGCGGCCGAGCCGATGACGCAGTCGAGGCGCGTGTGGTTGACCATCTCGATGATCGTCCGCACGCCCCTTCCCTCTTCCCCGACCATCACCGCCCACGCGCCGTCCAGCTCGATTTCGGCGGATGCGTTGGAGCGGTTGCCGAGCTTGTCCTTCAGGCGCTGGATGTGGAAAGCGTTTCGCGCGCCGTCGTCCAGGACGCGCGGCAGCAAGAAGCACGACAGCCCGCCCGGAGCCTGCGCGAGGACAAGAAACGCATCGGACATGGGCGCGGAGCAGAACCACTTGTGGCCGGTGAGCAGGTGCGCGCCGTCGGCACCGATAGGAACGGCTCGGGTCGTGTTGGCGCGCACGTCGGAGCCCCCCTGCTTCTCCGT
>WNFA01003968.1_pt1 | contig 13428 bp, 14 predicted proteins | sample 5400481 | NCBI WGS metagenome assembly WNFA01 (sample SAMN13153340, study PRJNA577476) | soil metagenome | isolation source: 120 cm saprolite under Douglas fir tree site 2 hole 1 replicate 2 | place: USA:California | collected 2015-04-18 | reverse complement strand
ATGCGGGCTCAAAAGGCCGACCAAAGGAGGCATCACCACAGAATCCTTCGGCACGGAGGTTACGACTGGGCCAGAACAGGAAGAAATGCCAATCCACGCGCACTTGTCGCAAAGCAATTACTACCTTATTGTTTTGCTTAGCCACAAATTGATGCGGCTGCCATTCATGAGCACAATCGAACTTGTCGATCCCGAATTGCGCGATGCGCTCGCACTGTGGCCACAGCTGCCGCTGACTGCCGAAACTTTGGTGCGGCGCCGCGCCAATGCGCTGGAGCTGATAGCCGCCGTTCCAAAACCGAACCTGCCCGATATCACCACCGACGAGATCCATGTCGAGAGTGCGTTTGGCGCCAAGCCGATTCGCGTTCTGACCTATCGACCGGTCACGTCCAACGACCCGCTGCCCGTCATCTTACACATCCATGGCGGGGGCTTCGTGATGGGCGCGCCGGAAATGAAGGATGTGGAAAATAGGCTCTTCGCGTCAGAGCTGAAATGCGCAATCTATTCCGTGGATCATCGCCTCGCGCCGGAATCACCGCACCCGGCGCCACTGGAGGACATCTACTCGGTCTTCGTTTGGCTGCACGCGAATGCTGTCCAGCTCGGGCTTGATCCTGCCCGCATCGGTATCAAGGGCGAAAGCGGAGGCGGTGGTTTCGCGGCGGCGGCCGCACTTTACGCCCGCGACCAGCAGGGACCAAAATTTGCCTTTCAGCATCTGATCTATCCGATGATCGACGACCGCACGGCGGTGCGCACGGACCTGCATCCTTACGTGGGCGAGTTCGTCTGGACGCAAGAGAACAATTATTTCGGCTGGCGTTCGCTGCTCGGCGAAGAGCCAGGCGCGGCCGACGTCTCGCCTTATGCGGCGGCCGCACGAGCAGCAGATGTGTCGGGCTTGCCTCCAACCTACATTTCGGTCGGCGGTCTCGATCTCTTCCTCGAAGAAAATATGATCTATGCGGATCGATTGAGCCGCGCCGGGGTGCACGTCGAGCTCCACATGTATCCGGGGACGTATCACGGCTTCTATCGGGCAACGAATGCCCGCGTCACCAAGCAGGCCGAGCCGAGCACGACAATCGCGAGGCGCTGCGACGCTTTCTGCACGGATAGGATCCTGCACGGGCGATTCTGTCTAAGTAAACACACCGAGAACGGTGACCTGGGATCACCTGCGCGACGTAGCGCACTCTGTTTGCGGTCGTCGCCCTGCGGAGGTCTGCTACCGGCGGGCCCGGTAGGCGTCGATGGCGGCGGCGAGCGTGACGTCCCGCCCGTTGCCGTGCGTCCCAGCGAAGGTCCGGTCAGCCAACCGACAGTGGGCGTTCAGCTTTGGTGGCGTGGACTGGTCTTCATGCCCCAAAGCGGACCCTGCCTTCGGCGTCGCGCCCGGCTGTTCATGCCGGTGGCAGCACACTGTCACCTGATACCGAACGGCCCTTCTTACGGAAAGACTTTCAGCGCCTCCTCTCTGAGAGTCTTCATTGCGCGGATGTAGGGAATTGCGCCGTAGCTGATGCGCGCGACACCGAGCTCGGACAAGCGCTCAGTCGACGGCACGCCGTTCATGACCATCAGATTGACGGGCAAGGCTACGCCATCGCAGATTCGACCAATCAGTAAATCGTCCCGCAAACCCGGAACAAAGAAGCCAGAGGCGCCAGCGGCTGCATATGCCTTCGCGCGTTCCAGAGCATCGCCGATAGACTTCGCAGGATCGCCTTCTTCGCCCAGAAACAAGTCTGTCCGCGCGTTGATGAACAGGTCGACGCCCTTTTTTCCTGCTGCGTCTTGAATAGCTGCGATCCGGCGTGCCTGCCGGTCGATTGCATAAAGCCCGGCGCCTTGGACCACCCGGTCTTCGAAATTGATCCCGATCACGCCGAGTTCGAGAAGGCGGGAAACATTTTCGGCCAACACACCGTCGTCGTCGCTGTATCCGCCTTCGAAGTCGACTGTCACGGGCGCATCGATCGTGCTGGCGATCCGCGCGATGATCTGTTCGACGAGCATGATCGGGATGGCTTCGCCATCCCTGTAACCCTGCGCCTCTGCGACAGCCCAACTGCTGGTCGCAATTGCCTTTGCGCCCGCATCCAGAATCGATTTCGCGGTGCCAGCGTCCCATGCGTTGTACAGCAACAACGGCGCCCCTTTGACGTGTAGCTCGGCAAATCGCGCGGCTTTTTCGGCCTGGTTCATATCACTCTCCTTCTGTTGTGCGGCTGCGTACGATCAAGCCGCTGCGGCAGCTAGCTAGAGACCGATCAGGCGTCGACCAGATTGATAGGACCGAGAAAGTCCATCTTGCCGACATCGACACCGGTGTGGCGGAGGATGGCGTAGGCCATCGCAATGTGGAAAGAGGTGTTGGGTATCGTCATTTGCAGCAGGTAATCCTCCCCGCCGATGATCTTGCCGGGCGCCCAGGAAAGGCTGACCTTGCGCTCGCTCGCGCCTGCGTACTGCGCCTCCTTCACGCTCTCCGCGAAGGCGACGGTCTTCCGGATCCGGGCGCGCAGTTCGCCGATCGTCTGTTCGTCATCCTCGTGCTTGGGCGGCGTCTGTCCCGAGAGCCAGGCAGCGCCGGCTTTGACATAGTCGCAAGCGCTTTGGACCTGGTAGATGAAATCCTTCATGTCGGGCGCGAGGCGGCTGGTGATGAGCACGCCGAGGTCGAGCTTTTTAGCGACCGCATGCTGCTCAGCCTTGTCGAGGCAGGTTTCGAGATTCTTCAGGTTCCGAGTACACTGCGAGATCACTTGGTAATACATGGGGGTGCTTCCATATATTGGTGGATTCGGCGATCTACACTGAGATCTGCGACAGATTTTCCTGCGTTCTCAGTTGAAATCACTGGGATCGAGCGAAATAGTTTGATCCGAACACCGCTGTGTCCGGTCGCGCGCTAAAGCCGCCACCTACCGGTTTTGCCGTTCTCATGGCTTTCGTGCTCGCTCGCCTCATGATGATGCGGACGATACAGACCTGTCTGTATTGTTTATACAGACCGATCTGTAGCGGGTCAAGCGCGTTCATGCTAGGGTGCCCGTGTTGGCAATCCCCGACGTCGATCAGATATGTCGAAAAGCGCAGCCAATCACGGAGGGCATGGCGGTACTGACGTCCGTGACAAAATCCTCGAGACGGCCTCCGACCTTTTCTACAAACAGGGTATCCGGGCCGTCGGCGTTGACCTCGTGGTCGAGAAGGCCGGGGTCGCCAAGACCAGTCTATACCGCCACTTCGGCACCAAAGACGATCTTGTTGCTGCCTTCCTGGAGCGCGCAGATTTGGATTTCTGGAGCGAGTGGGATCGCGTCACGGAACAGCATGCAGACAACGCCAGAGCGGAACTCGACGCCCAGCTTGACTGGATCGGAGAACGGGCCGGCCAGCCAGACTATCGGGGTTGCCCCCAGATCAACGTCGTTGCTGAGTTTCCAGATGCAGACCATCCCGCCCGTAAGGTCGCCAAGGCGCATAAGCGCGAATTGCGTCGGCGCTTGAAGGGTATCGCCGAAAGGCTGAATTCCACCGCCCCCGATGAACTCGCCGGTCAACTCGTGGTGCTCGTCAATGGCGCGTTCGTCAGCACGCAGATCTTTGAGCCCGGAGAAGCGGCCCCGCTGCTTCGGCGGGCGGCGGAGGCGTTGATCGCCGCTAATGCCGCCGGCCGCTGTCTTTAACCAAATTCGAGCGTCCGCTTTCGGCGCGTTCTCGTCGTTGCTGTGCGTTCCGGCGAAGGTCTCTTCGCCACCCAACTCGGCCGGTCCCGTGGGCGACCGCAAGGGCCGCTTCGGGGTCGGGAACGGCCGTCCTCTGTGCCGGAGCCGGCGCCGCGAAAGCCGCGCTGGAACACGGCCAGTTCGAGAGAATTGAGGTCTTTTATCAAGTCAAGCGGTCATTCCTCAGTCTGAGGGTTATGTTCAATGGTCATCCGTGCCTCGGCGATCCTGCGCCGAGCCCGCTCCACCAACTCGAGCGCGTCCCGCGCTCTTTCCTCTGGCGTCATTTGAGAGATGCGGTGAGCCACCGTCCCCATCACGGCGACCTCCTGCCGGTCGCGCCATAGCGCGGGCTGCCGGTTCATCAGCCAACGGAGCGCCGCTTTGGTGTCGGGCGGATAATGTTGGGTGTAGGGAACGAAAACGGGCTCGCTTGCCCCGGAGGGCATGAATATCTTCACGGCGGGATGGCTGTAGCCGCAGGCGCGGCGATAGAGCGCTTCAGCAACGCGCGCGTCCGCTTCGATTTTCCCGCGCGCAATGGACTCACGAAATTCGGGGTAGCTGACCTTCCAGGAATAGAGCGTTTCGCAGCTGATGCCGAGGAAGTCGGCGAGTTGATGGTCGGTCAATCCGAGCAGGCTCATCCGATACGCGCGCTCTACAAGCTCCGGTCGATACCCACTCGGACGCCCAACGCGGCGCGCGGGGCTGTACGGCTTACGCCTGCGGGACTTTTTCGGACCGGGTTTAGGCTCGGCGACGTGCACCAGCGGATTCCACGGTGGAATGGAGGGATTCTAAACACCATCTACCACAGAACAACTTCGGCCGTCATTTCAGGAACACATGCTAGGTGTGCCGGAAACCGACAGCGATCTGTTCATCAGGTGGATCCACGAGATTCTCGAGCTCGGCATCACCGACGACGTGGTGCTGATGCAGGCGGTTCGCGAGATGGCGGGATATTTCGCCGGCCATATCGCAGACCGGCGCGACAATCTCCAGCTTCACCAGGCGCTCCGCGGTTCTGAGCCGCGCTTCTTCGGCCCGGCAACCCGATTTCAGAATCTTATGAAACACCTCGATTTTCCAGCGCAGGGCGTACCAGCGAAGCTTTTCAATGGCAGCCTCGTGGGATTGAACCGGCAAGTCGGTGATCAGCTTCCAATCAATTCTTGGCCGATCGGTCGGCTCTTCGCGCTCCTGGGCATGGAGCACGGTCAAGATGAGCGCCGGATAACGCTTCTGCTTTCCGATCGGCGGCAGGACGTGAATGCTTCGGTATCTGATCTCGACAGCTGCCGTGCCGATACGGCCCTTGCTGTCGCAAACCTCGACATGGTGTTGCCCGGCGACCGCCACGTCCTTCATCTCATCGGCGATCGTATGGGTTCCGTCCCCCGCCAGCCGGTCGACACAGCTTCGGACCAGAAAATGCGTGCCAAGCTCCTGCGCCGTGCAGAAGAGCTCGTAAATGTCGCTCTCCCGGTCGCCGACATGGATGCATCGTGCCGGCTCGCCGAGCAGCGCTGTCGACTGGCGCATGTTTTCCAACCAGCGGATGCTCTCCTTGTGCTCGATCGGCACCCGCGTCGGATTGATCTTCTTCTTGAGCGCGGCCGCGCCCTTGAACTTCTGCCGCGTCCAGAATTTGATGGCCGCCAGGCCCAAAGGCAGCCCTTCCGTCGTGACCGCCAGGCTCGAGTGCATCAAAAGCCCGCACACCGTGTGCATCCTGAGACGGCCGGCTTTGTCCTTGCCGCTGTTGACCCGGTAGGTGATGCCGATCTGCTCGGGCCGCTCCCGCTGATACGAAAACTCCGTCGTGTCCTGGAGCACCAGGATAGGCCCATCCGCCGCGGCAAAGCGGCCCTCGGTCGACTGAAAATCACCTGCCAGGATCTCCGCCTCACTGATCCGCTCATTGGAGAAGAAGCGATAGGCCGCCTTGGTGTTTGCCCAATCTTGGCAGGCCAGAGGAATGCTCGCCCCCATGGCGCCGTCCATTCGCTCCAGCAGCTTGCGCAATCGCTTGTTCAGACGCTCGTCGGCAAATCGGCAGCCAGCAAGCTCGCGATCAAACCATGCGTCGGTCACTCCGTCCATCGGCACCGCTCCCCCGCGATTCGGTGCCAGAGAAGGAATCACGGCCGATTCCTATGGCGCAACAATTTGTGTGTTCTTCAGCCCCCTCGACTAAATGTGGGTAATTGAAAGGTTCACCGGACGGTTACAAAGCATCAGCGGCCGGATGGCTGAAATGCGAACTTGGCTGCAGCACCATGGGATGGAGGCGCACCTGCTGGAGTTGTCATTCCTGCCTGCCAAGGAGGTTCGCTTCCGCCTCCAGTTTCGGGACCCGAGGGAGGAGGCGGCGGCTTTCGCGCGAGTGTTCAACGGCGACGTGCTGCGCGGTCCCGAGCCAATAGCAGCGTAGGCAACGACGCCGTACTTGGCGATAGCTCAGCGCTCCGCGCCGCTCACCACGAAATCCGCATCGCGAGCACCGCAATCGGGCACCGCAGCCGCTTGGCCCAATCGATAACCGTCATCTCGGAGCCGTGCCATGACACCAGTTCGACGACGTCGGGCTCGGTGCGCCAAGCGCAAAGCTTGTACCACGCGATCAACCGCGCCTTGGCGGCGAGCGCCTGGCCGAGCGTCATCGGGCCAGACTCGCTCTCGTTTCGTTGACAGTTTATTACTCGCTCGACCGGGTGGATTTCCCTGGGGAGCGGCTTCATGAGCGGGCTCACCGGTATACTCATCGGCAGGATGCTCAGCGCCTATTTTCGCCACCCTGGATCGGCTGCGCTGGCCGCGGTGGCGGTGATCGGACTCGGTGCGTCCGGGTGGCTAGGCTTCGGCTACATGCATTATCAGCGCCTCGTCGTGGCACGGGAGACGGTGCTGCAGCACCTCGAGAGCGCCAATCTAGATCTCCAGGATACGCTGAAGCAATTGCGCGATGAGATCCAGATGAACCGCGATGAAGCGGTTATCGAGCGCGACTGGCTGCGAGCACGCGTAAGCGAGCTCGAACAAAAGCTGTCGTTGCCGCAAAGAGCAAATGGGCGACGGCCGAAGGCAGCTGTGACGCCCCTCGAACAGCGCCGCCAGGTTGCCGCCGTCGGTTCTTCAGCGTCGGGTGTGAGGAACTTCGTCCCACCGGGCTGGGTGCCCGATTATTTCAGCAACGAGAGCGGGTCATTCGTTGGGAACTGGATCACACCAGGTCGAGACCAGCGATGAGGCACCGGTCGTCTTGCGGCGGAGAGAATAACCGAAAAGGGCGCAAATGGCCGATTAACTCGGCCGGTCGGAGCCTCTGCGGTGAGCCGCCCGCCCGCGGAAGCCCGGGCCCTTCCCTCGGGCGTCCGAGGGCCATTCCCCGCTACCAGGCGCTCGGCCATCTGCGATCCAGGGCACCGCCGGGACCGACTGCCGCGGACCGTGCTCCGCTCGCTGGGGCATTTGCCGCGGCGGCCGACATCAGGCCGACGATCCTTTCGGCGATCAGCTCGTAACCGGCGGCGGTGAAGTGAATGCCATCATCGGCCCGCAGCCGCTTGGTCGTACCGTCGCGGTCCTTGCCGTAGGCGGCATAACGACCCTGGTCATCCGCGATGACCATCCACAATGAGATGAACTGCCCGCCGAACTTCGCCGCTTCCTCGGCATAGATGTCGTTGATGTAGCCCATATCGGCGGAATAGGTCGGGCTGCGCCCGATCGGATTGCCGCACCAGATCACCCTGAGCTTGGCATTGGCGAGCAGGGTGAGGATTCTGTCGGCTCGCGCGGCATAGGCCGCGTGCCACTCGTCGGTACGGAAATGCAGGTAGCCGCCGTCGTCGTCGCGCAGGTCGAGGCGGTCGTTGGCGCCGAACATAACGACCGCGATATCGGCCTTCTCCCGGGACGTAAAGCGCTCGATCGGCCTGAGCCACTCGCTTTCGCCATGCACCAGCGCGGCGCCGGCATGGGTGCGGTTGAGCACGCGGTAGCGCGCGTCTTCGACGAGCACGCGCGACAACCCGTCCGCGAGGCCCTGCGCCTGGCTATCGCCGAATACGACGATCGTCATCGGCTTCGCCGGCTCGTCGCCGAGCACTGCAACGGAACCGAAGCCGAGGATCAGAACGACGGCCGCTGAACGCGCGATCAGGCGGCCAGCGCCGCAGAGCCGACCGAATCCGCGCATCGTGCCCACCCCGCGACCAGCACCAAATCGCCGCGCGAATAGTCATCGGCTGGCAGCTTCGAGTAAAGCCCGGCGATTTCATCCGGGTCAAGCGCACGCGGTCGTCGGGCACCCACCTCCCGACCCAGACCCTCGACAAGGTCCGAACCGAGACGAGCCTCCACGTTCTGGCCTACATCTATGGACGCGTCCCGCGCAAGGCGCTGTGTCGGGCTTCGGCGGCATTGGATGCAGAAATCTATCCGGCCGATGGATGGGATCGAATTCCTCGGTGATCGCGGCGTCGGATGTCGCCGAATTCATGCTCATGTAGCTTCGGGCAAGCCGTAGCCCACGATGATTGTGATCGCGGCGAGATACCCGAGACCCGGCGCGGTCATATCGCGCGGATACCGTCGTTGCCGGAAAATTCTGGCGCGAATAGACGAGGCAGCCTGCCAGTTTGATGACAATTTCCACGGTGGTCGTAGCTAAAGGCACGCCGGCCGAGGTTCAACTGTGGGTGATAGGCAAAATTAAAAGATCAACCGCCGATCTATGGTAATTTTCGGCAAATAGTATTCTACTGACGCGGGGAAGAACGTGAGAGGAGCACCTTGGGATCGAATGTGTGGGGGTCAAAATGTTGGGAATGCTCTGGGGTGCGCCGAATCTGGACGACAGAACGAAGGCACGACTCAAAAACAGGATCGCCAATCTGCTCCATGATCAATTGAGTATTCTACCCGATGCCGCTATCGAGGACAGTTCGGGGGATCTGAACCGGAAAGCGGTCGGCTATGTCTACAGCTATGTGAATGCCTATTTGAAAGCCAGACATGACCTGGAACCGAGTTACGTCTGCGTAGCAATCACATCCGAGGTGCTGGCAATCCTGTTTCCTCGGCATAATGCAGCGGAATATAGCCAGTTTTTGATGCGCGACATGAATGATCGGCTTCTCGAGTCAGGAAAGAAGGCGGGCGATCGAGAATTCCAGGATTACCTCGACGGTAGCAATGCGGTGCCTGTTGGCCTTGCTCGCATCATTCTCGAAGCTGAGAAGGTGAATGCGGTAAGAGCATAATTTTCCTGCCGTCATACGCTTTCCCAACTTGCCGGCTGCCGCATGGGGCTTCTCCCGTTGGCTCTGTTAGGTCCCGATGCTGGTTACCGGCATGGCAGAGCGGGTCCCAGCATGCCGCAAGCGAAGAAATCGTAACCGTAGAGCTTCGCTTTTTACCTCCCGGTTATGGGAGCAATTGAGGGGAAAGCCGGCGGGGTTTTTGGGGACGGACGGAACCGTAAAGGATGGTTGGCGGAGCGCCGAAGCGATGTGGAGGAGCCTTAATGCCGACCAGACCTGCAGGGTGGTATTGGGTATATTGCGGCCCAAAAAAGGGGGAGGACTTAATGATGCAGGATGAGCAGCCGACCGCATCTGTAGATCGAGAACTCGCGACCCAGATCGTCGCAGCCTACGTCCGGCGAAATCAAATCGGTTCAGACCAACTTCCGGCCTTGATCGCGACCGTCTATCAGGCGCTCGGGCGACTCGGCAAACAGCTGGCAGAACCGGCCGGCGAGCCGACCCCCGCAGTTCCGATCCGCCGATCCGTTCACCACGATTATGTCGTGGGTGTGGAATGCGGCGAGGGCAAACGTTGCGGCGGCACATCGCTGGTCATGGCCTCAGCGTCGAGCAGTATCGCATTCGATGGAACCTGCCGCGCGACCACGCCTCGGTCGCTCCGGCCTATAGCGAGGGTCGCCCCACGATGGCCAAGCAGCTTGGGCTCGGTCAGCGCGGTAGGAGATCGAGAACAGCACGACCGGAAACCCCGACACCGACAAGACGACCGGGGCGACCGCGAACGCCGCGAAGTTGATCGGTCACGGCGGGCATAGAGTCACTGACCATGCCCGATGCGAGAGCGGATAACCTTCTCTTATATGTCCTTACCGCAATGATCGCCCATTTATTGATGTCGCTTGGGCAGACATTATCTCACCAATATCTAGGCCATAGCCGCCTTGGCGGAAGATTTTTTAAGAATCATATCCAATTTCACCACGTCCATTATGCAGGAGACCACGTAGTTTCAAATCATTATATCGATAATGGGGATAATAACACGCTGTTCTTTCTGATGCCGGTCGCTTTGGTTGTCGGCCTGAGCTATTTGTTTCTGAAATTGGACTTGTTCGTGGTTCAGCTTGCGGTAATGTCCCTGTCATTCTGCGGGCATTATTATCTCGACAACGAATATCATGTTGCGGGATCACGGCTTGGCCGCTTTCGCTGGTTTAGGCGAAAGCAGCAACTCCATTTTATCCACCACCGGCATGGGAACTGCAATTTTGCGGTGATCGATTTCTTCTGGGATCAGCTTCTCGGTACCTACCGTAGTGTTGAGCCGGGAGGTTTCGGGACACCTATTGCGGCCCCTCGACCTCGGCCATCCCAACCATAACGCTGCGCGCCCTCAAGGAGCCGCGTCTACGACCGGGCCGGAAGGTCCGTTTAGGGGGTCGAACCTTGCGCTTCGATCGCGGTCCCGCGAACGGCCGGTATCGGCGCATCCTCGCCGTTGCCGCGCGTTCCGGCGATGGTCTTCTCACAATCCGGTTTGCAGACCTTCACCATCGTGCGATGCAAACCTGCGGCTTGGTGAGTTGGCGATCTACGCCCCAGCAAGCCGCCTGAGGGCAAGAACACAGAGAGCTTCTCGAGTGGGCGGCCCGGCTGCGCTGCTCGGCCTGCGACGGCAGGGAGGTCGATTTCGTCGTCAGCGGCGCGCCTCGGTGAAGGACCCTTCGCACGCCCGGCCTGGGCCTCTGAACGACGCCTGAAAGGTAGCCGGGCGATTCATCCTGTTGTAGCGAAATCTAGACGAGCACCCTACATATCGCTTGCGGTAGTATGCCGGATTGATTCATAAGTCCAAATGGACATCCGGGCCGCAGCAGGACGCAAATTGATGGCCTTGGCAGAACGACAAACCGGGGGCACCCTAAGCGGCCCCATGCCACGCCGCACCCCATACACTCAACCGTCCGACATTTCGGCGACCACGCTCAAAGAGCTTTTGGCCGACCGAGGGCGCGGTAGTCTGGACGAGCGGCAATTCGATCTTCTGCGCAAACCTGGCCGCGAAGGCGGTCGGGATGACGTTCGCGTTTTCCTTGCCGGCGAGACAAAATGGCGAAAATTAACCTATGTTCCCCCACTCGCGCCTTTTTTGCGGGATGAGGAATCGCTTTCAGGCGAGAGTCGGATCGGGGGAGAGGAGGGGCGTTCCCCCGGCGGTTCCCCGATTAATGGAAAATCGGGCCGCACTCAAACGAGTAGTAGCCGATGAGGCCGGCGAGATCGACCGCGCCCTCTTCGCCGAAGCGCTTTTCGACGCGCTCCAGGGTTGCGTCGTCGACCCGGTGGTCGTCGTAGTAGTCGCGGCAGAAATCATAGACGAGTTGGTCGTCGGGATCGTCGAAACGCGGGATGCGGCGCTCGGCGATCGCGTCGATCGCGTCTTGCGAAAGGCCGGCCTGCAGTGCGAGACGGACATGCGCCGCCCATTCGAACTGCGCGGTCCAATAGCGCGCCGTCATCAGGATCGCGATCTCGGTCTGCTTGGGTGAAAAGCCGGTGCCGAACCGGACATGCGCGCCGAGCTTGTGGGCGTGGTCGGCGAGGCCGGGGCTCTTCAGCCAGACATGGACCGGCGGCGGCACCGAGCCGCGTGGCCCGGATTTGCACTCGTTCCACACCCGGCGCTGCGCATCGTCGAGCTTGGTTTCGTCCACTTGCTGGTAGCGCGGCATATCGGCTCTCCCGGTTGGCGTGGGCTGCGCGCGATCATACTGTCGCGCCGGCATCTGAGGAGGCGGAATATGGAGCGGCGCAGGCTTGGGGCACTGGAGGTGTCGGCGATCGGGCTCGGCTGCGCGACGATGACGCCGTTCTATGGCGAGCCCGATCCGCAATCGGGCATCGCGACGATCCGGCGGGCGCGCGAGCTCGGCATCGATTTTCTCGACACGGCGGACGGCTACAGCCGCGGCCGTAACGAGGAGCTGGTCGCCCAGGCCGTCGCCGGGCATCGCGGCGATTATGTGATCGCCAGCAAATTCGGCAATCTCGGCCTACTCGGCGACCCCCGGTTCGCCGACGGTCGCCCGGAATATGTCCCAGAGGCCTGCGAGAAGAGCCTGAAGCGGCTCCAGACCGATACGATCGACCTCTACTACATCCACCGCATCGACCCTACGGTGCCGATCGAGGAGACGGTCGGTGCGATGTGCGAGCTGGTGCACCAGGGCAAGGTGCGCCATCTCGGCATCTGCGAAGCCGGCGCCGCGACGATCCGGCGGGCGCACGCGACGCATCCGATGAGCGCGGTGCAGATCGAATATTCGCTGTGGACGCGCGACGTCGAGGCCGAGATCCTGCCGGTCTGCGAGGAACTCGGCATCGGCTTTGTCGCCTATAGCCCCTTGGGGCGCGGGTTCCTCACCGGCACGGTGACCAGTCTCGACGCGCTGGGCGCCGGTGACGCGCGCCGCAACATGCCGCGCTTTCAGGGCGACAATCTCCGGCACAATCTTGCGCTCGTCGAGGAGCTGAAAGCGCACGCCGCGGCGGAACGCTGCACCCCGGCGCAGCTCGCCCTGGCCTGGGTCTTATCGCGCCGCCCGTTCGTCGTGCCGATCGCCGGCACCAGCCATTCGCGCTGGCTCGAGGAAAACGCCGCCGCCGCTACCCTCAAGACTTCCGCCGACACGCGAGACGCGCTCGATCACGTCTTCGCCCCCGGCGCGGCAAGCGGGACGCGCTATCCGGCCAACCACCTCGCGCGTCTGCTGATCTGAGCGATCGTCAGGTGTAGGGTGGAAAAGCGAAGCGCATTCCACCGATTTCGATCACGCCGGTTGTAATTCGGGGGTGGCGGAATGCTGCGCTTTTCCGCCCTACACCTGACGAAGGAGCGTCATTGCGAGCGAAGCGATGCAATGACAGTGTGGAGAAAAGGAAAGGTGCCCCATGGAATTCGGCATGTTTCACGAGTTTCCGTCGATGCCGGGACGCGGCGAGACGGCGATGTTCGACGAGGCGATGGCGCAGGTCGACGCGGCCGAGCGCTGGGGCCTCGATGTGATGTGGCTGGCCGAGATCCACTTTGCGCCGGAGCGCACCTACCTCTCATCGCCGCTCGCGATCGCCAGCGCGATCGCGGCGCGCACCCGCCGAATGAAGATCGGCATCGCCGTCCAGGTCTTGCCGCTGTGCCATCCGTTGCGCCTCGCCGAGGAGGCCGCCACAGTCGATCAGATCAGCGAGGGGCGGCTGATTTTCGGGGTCGGGCGCAGCGGCGTCGTCGGCACTTATGACGCCTATCAGGTGCCCTATGACGAAAGCCGCGAGCGCTTCGCCGAGATCCTGGCGATCGTCGAGCGGGCGTGGAGCCAACCGCGCTTTTCGTATGACGGCAAGTTTCACAG
>WNFA01003282.1_pt1 | contig 13429 bp, 11 predicted proteins | sample 5400481 | NCBI WGS metagenome assembly WNFA01 (sample SAMN13153340, study PRJNA577476) | soil metagenome | isolation source: 120 cm saprolite under Douglas fir tree site 2 hole 1 replicate 2 | place: USA:California | collected 2015-04-18 | reverse complement strand
TGCGCACTGCGACGACATCGAGATAGGCTGCGGGGGCACGGTGTTGCGGCTGGCCGAGCACTGCCCGGAACTGCGCGTGCACTGGGTAGTGCTCAGCTCCTCCGCAGCGCGCGCTGCTGAAGCCGGCCGCAGCGCGGAACGATTCCTGCGACGCGCGCGGCACCGGGAAGTCGTGATCAAGGAGTTCCGCAACAGCTTCTTCCCATTCGTGGGCGCGGAAATCAAGGAATTCTTCGAGGAGCTCAAAGGGCAGATCGCGCCCGATCTGGTGCTGACGCACACGCGCAATGACCTGCACCAGGATCACCGTCTCACAAGCGATCTGACGTGGAACACGTTTCGCGATCACCTCATTCTCGAGTACGAAATCCCGAAATACGACGGCGATCTCGGCACGCCGAACGCCTTCGTACCGCTCGATCCGGAACACTACAACGGCAAGATCGAGAATCTGCTCGAATGTTTTCCCAGCCAGCGCGACAAGCACTGGTTCACGCGCGAGACCTTCCTCGCGCTGATGCGCTTGCGCGGCATGGAATCGAACGCTCCGAGCGGTTACGCGGAAGGGTTCTACTGCCGCAAGGCGGTGCTCGCGCCCGCGCGCGCCGCCGATTGAGCGCCCAACACACTACGGAAACACTGCTGAATGAACACCAAACTGCCGTTGCTCGACGAACTGCTGAACCGGGACCTCGACTATATCTGCGCTAACCTGCGCGAGGAATTCGGGCGCATCGCCGGCAAGAACCTGCTGATCACCGGCGGTGCAGGTTTTCTTGGCTACTATCTGGTGCTTGCAGCGCTGCACTGGAACAAGACCGCGGATTCCTCCTCCAAGATCCGCGTGACCGTGTACGACAACTTCGTGCGGGGCACGCCCGAGTGGCTCACGACCCTGCAGATCAATCCAGCGTTCACGGTCGAGCGTCAAGACTTGATCCAACCGTTGCCGGCGAATATCGGCGATTTTCAATACATCATCCACGCCGCGGGGATTGCCTCGCCGATTTATTACCGCAAGTACCCGTTGCAGACGATAGACGCCAACATCAACGGCTTGCGCAATCTCCTCGACTACAGCGTGCGCCAGGCCGAACGCGGCAAGCCCGTCGAGGGATTCCTGTTCTACTCCTCGAGCGAGATCTACGGCGATCCGGCGCCGGAGGCCATTCCCACTCCCGAGGACTACCGCGGAAACGTTTCGTGCACCGGGCCGCGCGCTTGTTACGACGAGTCTAAGCGCTTCGGCGAGACGATCTGCGTGACATTCGCGCGCCAATACGGCGTGCCGGTGAAGATGGCGCGGCCGTTCAACAACTACGGGCCGGGACTCAAGATCACCGACGGGCGCGTGCTCCCGGATTTCGCCCGCGACGTGCTCAACGGGCGCGACATCACCATGTACTCGGACGGCTCGCCGAAGCGCACTTTTTGCTACAGCGCCGACGCCATCACCGGTTATTACAAGGTGCTGGTCAAAGGGCATCCGGGCGAGGCCTACAACGTCGGCATCGAGCGTCCCGAAATCTCCATCACCGAGCTCGCAAACAGGGTGATCGCCACCGCGCGCGAGCTCTTCGGCTACCGCGGCCAGCTCGTGCGGCACAAGAATCCGGAGTCGGACTACCTGGTGGACAACCCGAACCGCCGCTGCCCGGTGATCGAAAAAGCGCGCAGCCACCTCGGCTACGACCCGAGCATTCTGGTGGACGAAGGGTTGCGGCGCGCGCTCATTTGGTACCACTACCATCGCGAGGCGGAAGAGGCGTGATGAAAGTCTCCGTCATCGGCACCGGTTATGTCGGCTTGGTCACGGGCGCCTGTCTAGCGGAGGTGGGGCACGAAGTCGTGTGCGTGGACGTGGACCGCGGCAAGGTCGAGCGCATCAACCGAGGCGAAACCCCGATCTACGAAGAGGGGCTGGAAGGCCTGCTGCGTCGCCACGTCGGCACGCGGCTCAAGGCGACCACCGACTTGCGTCGCGCCGTGCTCGACAGCGAGATCACATTCATTGCAGTCGGCACTCCTTTCGACGGTAAGCACATCGATCTGACAATTGTCCGCCAGGTCGCGCGCGACATCGGCGCGGTGCTGCGCGACAAACCCAGCTACCACGTCGTGGTGGTGAAAAGCACGGTGGTTCCCGGCACGACCGACGACGTCGTGCGGCCGCTTCTCGAGGAAGGTTCGGGCAAACGCGCCGGGACTGACTTCGGGGTGGGCATGAATCCGGAGTTTCTCACCGAAGGCGTGGCGGTGAACGACTTCATGGCACCCGATCGAATTGTCGTCGGCGGCGTGGACGCTCGCACGACCGAGCTGCTGGCACGGGTGTATGCGCAGTTCAAGAACGTGCCGGTCATGCACACCAACAACAAGACTGCCGAGATGATCAAGTATGCTTCGAATGCCGTGCTGGCGACATTGATTTCGTTTTCGAACGAGATCGGCAATTTGTGCGCGCGTCTCGGGGGTGTCGACGCCGCGGACGTCATGCGGGGCGTGCATCTGGCTCGATATTTCACGATGCCCCTCGAAGGTGGGCAGCGCGCCACCGCGCCGATCACCTCTTTTCTCTACGCCGGTTGTGGATTCGGCGGCAGCTGCCTCCCGAAAGACGTCAAGGCGCTGGTTGCACACGGCGAAGCCGCCGGCCAACCGATGCCGCTGCTGGACACAGTGATAAAAATCAACGAGCAACAGCCGCTGCGTGTGGTTGAGCTGCTTGAGGAATATTTTCCATCGCTCGCCGGTACGCGAGTTTCGGTGCTCGGACTCGCATTCAAGCCGGATACGGACGATATGCGCGAATCACCGGCGGTCCCGATCATTCGTGAATTGCTGGCGCGTACCGCGGTGGTCTCTGCGTACGATCCGGTGGCGACCGAGGCAGCCAAAAAGGTCTTGCCGGCGGAGGGTGTTCGCTTCGTGCAAAGCTTGGAACATGCGCTGAGAGAGGCCGACGCAGCCGTGATCGTGACGAGCTGGAAAGAATTCCTGGAGATACCGGGTATCTTGGCGCGTCTGGAACATCCGCCCCTGATTGTCGATGGCCGCCGCATGCTCGACAAGCGACGGGTGGGTCGCTATGCGGGCATCGGTTTGTAAGTCCGGCTGAGGGCCTGCGGCAGGAACGCGAGCAGAGTCGGGGGTGGAGTCAAGGATGCCCAGGTTGTATCATCAGACCCCGGAGCGCATCCAGGTTCTTGGCATACCGCTTGCTTGCTTTGCCGGTTCGGCGGGGATAAATTGAACGGCCGTTGGCGGCGTTCGGGAGGGAGGTTACGAATGACAGCGGTTTTTTTTGACTACGATGGTAGCGATGAGGCGAAGCGCAAGCTCCTCTTCCGGGGCCAGTTGCTCGTCTACTCGCCGAGCCGGAGCTCGCTCGCCCTCGTCGAATTCGCGCGCGAGTTGATACGCGAGGCCTTCGGCGCGCTCGAGCCCCGCGACGCCCAGCACAACCTTCCCGTCGAAGAGTACGTGGCTATCTTGTCCCAGCTCAAGCCGAAATTCATCAACCACCCGACGTCAAAGGACCTGGTGCGGGGGATTCTGTCCGAGCTCGGCTGCGACCCGGACAAGACATACTTCGATGTGCCGCGGATGAGGACCGCCACCTCGGGCGGTTACCTGACCTCCGGAATCGCCTATGCGTTCCACCCGCACCGCGACACCTGGTACTCGGGGCCGATAAACCAGATCAACTGGTGGATGCCGATCTACGACATCGAGCCCGACAGCTCAATGGCTTTTCACCCCCGATACTGGTACACGCCGATCGAGAACGAGTCGAACGAGTTCAACTACTACGAATACGTGCAGACCTCCAGGAAAGACGCGGCCAAGCACGTCAAGAAGGACACGCGAAAGCAACCCCGCCCGACCGCCCCGGTCGAGCTGAATCCGCAGATCCGGGTCATCGCGCGGGCCGGCGGCGTGCTGCAGTTCTCGGGCGCACATCTGCATTCCACCGTGCCCAACACGACGGGTCGAACCCGGTTCAGCATCGATTTCAGGACGGTTCATCTCGACGACGTCAAGGGGAAGAAAGGTGCGCCGAACATCGATTCGGCCTGCACCGGCACGGCGCTCCGGGACTTCATGCGGGCGAGCGATCTTTCGCGCATCCCCGAGGAGCTCGTCCTGCCCTACGAAGGTATGCCGGATATCAGCCCGTCCCTGGATGAAGTAGGCTAGCCATCAGTTGTGCCCGCTTCGTGGAACGACCTGAAAGTACTTGTGACCGGAGCCAAGGGGTTTCTTGGCTCACATGTTGCCGCGAAGCTGGTGCAACTTGGGGCGAGGACGTACGGATTCGCGAGGCAGTTACCTGCGGGAGGGAACGACGGGATACGATGGCATTGTGGTGACCTGAGCGATCGTGCGACGATTCAGGCGCTGGTGAGGGAAGTCCGCCCGGAAGTCGTGTTCCACCTCGCGGGCCAGACGGCCGCAGCTCCCCATAGGGGATTGGTGCTGTCTTCGTTCCGCAACAACCTTGCGAGCACCGTGGCGCTGTTGAACGAACTGGCCGAGACAGACTGCCGACGCATCGTAGTCACAGGCTCGCTCGAAGAGCCCGAGCCGGGGAAGACTGACGTGGTACCGGCCTCTCCTTATGGCGCTTCCAAATGGGCCGAGTCCATCTATGCCCGCATGTTCCATGCTCTTTATCGGCTCCCGGTCGTCATCGTTCGGCCTTACATGACTTACGGCCCGCGGCAGCGGCCGGAGAAATTGATTCCTTCGGTGACACTCTCATTGCTTCGCGGCGATACCCCTACGGTCAAGAATCCCGACCGGAAGGTGGACTGGATCTACGTGAAGGATGCAGCCGAAGGCATCCTGGCTGCGGGTGCCGCGTCTTCCGCGGTGGAAGGCCGCACGATCGACCTGGGCTCCGGTGCGCTGGTGCCAATCCGAGAAGTCGTGAAGGAAATACAAAGCCACGTCGGCGGCGCGGCATCGATTCACCTGTCGAAATCCGAGAAATCCGTTGGGGTGGACGGACGCCGGGCCGACGCCGAGAGTGCGCACCGGCTCCTGGGGTGGGCGCCGACGGTCCCCCTGAGAGAGGGCCTCGCACTGACGGTGGAGTGGTATCGGGCGAACCTGACTCAGTAAGGCGATTCGGATCGGGCGTGCAGGAATCCAGCTTCGGCGCCGCCGGACCATCGTGCATCGTGTATTGTCCGGTTTTCCAGATGAGGGAGAAAAGATGAGCGTAGTGGCCATCGTGGGGCTCGGATATGTCGGTCTGCCGCTCGCGGTCGAGTTCGGCAAGAAGTTCCGTACAATCGGGTATGACCTGAGCGCCGAAAAGGTGGCGGCCTATCGCAGCCACCTCGATCCGACCGGAGAGGTCTCGAGCGAGGATTTGCGAGCGGCCCACCTCCTTTCGGTCACCACCGATCCGGCGGAGCTCGCCGCCGCCGACATGATCATCGTCGCGGTGCCGACCCCCATCGATGCGGCTCGCCAGCCGGATTTCGGTCCGCTTGTGGACTCGAGTACGACCGTGGGCAAGCACATGAAGCGCGGCGCCGTCGTGATCTACGAATCGACCGTGTATCCGGGGGCTACCGAGGAAGTATGCGTTCCCGTACTGGAAAAGAATTCCGGCACGAAATGGCTCAAGGACTTCAACGTCGGCTATTCGCCCGAGCGCATCAATCCGGGCGACAAGGAGCACACGCTCGCCACGATCGTCAAGGTCGTCTCGGGCGACACGCCCGAGACGCTCGAAAAGGTTGCGAAGCTCTATGGCTCAGTGGTCAAGGCCGGGGTGTATCGCGCCTCGAGCATCAAGGTTGCAGAAGCCGCCAAAGTCATCGAGAACACCCAGCGCGACCTGAATATCGCCCTGATGAACGAGCTATCCATCATTTTCCGGAAAATCGGAATCGACACGCTCGAGGTGCTGGAGGCCGCCGGAACAAAGTGGAATTTTCTATCCTTTCGGCCCGGGCTCGTCGGCGGCCACTGCATCGGGGTCGATCCCTACTATCTGACGCATAAGGCGGAGATGCTCGGCTATCACCCGGAAGTCATTCTCGCGGGCCGTCGCATCAACGACGATATGGGGAAATTCATCGCCGAGCAGACCGTGAAGGAACTGATCCGCAGCGGCCATCCCGTCAAGGGAGCGAGAGTCAATGTACTCGGGCTCACCTTCAAGGAAGACGTTCCGGACCTGAGGAACTCTCGTGTAATCGACGTGATCCGCGAGCTCAGCAGCTATGGCATCGAGGTTCACGTGCACGATCCGATCGCCAAATCACGGGACGCGATGCATGAATACGGCGTGGAGCTCGTCTCCTGGGATGCGTTGCCGGTCGCGGACGCGCTGATCGCGGCAGTCGCGCACAAGAAGTTCATCGGCATGTCCACCGGCGAGCTTGCCACCAAGGTCGCGCCTCGGGGGTGTTTCATCGATGTCAAAGCGCGTTTTGATGCAGCGGCGCTTCGAGCGGCAGGTTTGTCGGTCTGGCGGCTTTGACTTCTTCGTCATGAAGAATGCCTTCACAGTGGACGTGGAGGATTATTTTCAGGTCGAGGGCTTTGCGCAGACGATCGATCGGCGTTCCTGGGATGGATTTCTCACGCGCGTAGGCGCGAGCACAGGGGTCCTTCTCGAAATGCTGGCGCAACGCAATGTCCGCGCGACGTTCTTCGTTCTCGGATGGGTGGCGCGCAAACATCCGGAGATCGTGCGCCGGATCTCTGCGGCGGGCCATGAGATCGCTTCGCACGGCATGAGTCACCGGCTGATATACACACAGACACCGGCGGAATTTCAGAACGAGACGCGCGAGGCCAAGGCGCTGCTCGAGGATCTTTGCCAAAGACCCGTAATCGGTTATCGCGCTGCGACCTACTCGATCACGCGCCGTTCGCTCTGGGCGCTCGATATCCTCAGCGAGGAGGGTTTCCTCTACGACTCGAGCATATTCCCGATGCGCCACGATCGCTATGGGATCCCCGACGCCGAACCCGAACCGCACGTGCTGACCACGCCCGGCGGCGGCCGGCTGGTGGAATTCCCGATTTCGGTGCTGCGTTACGGTGGGATCAAGATTCCAGTTGCCGGTGGTGGTTACTTCCGGCTGTTTCCGTACTCCTTCACGCGCTGGGCATTGCGCAAGCTCAACCAGAAGGGAGAGTTCGTCTTCTACATCCACCCATGGGAGGTCGACCCTGGGCAACCGCAGGTACGCTCGGCGAGTGCCCTATCCCGATTTCGGCATTACCTAAATCTAGACCGGTGCGCGCAACGCCTCGCCCGCCTGCTCGAGGACTTCGAGTTCGACACCATGCACGCGGTTCTGGCCCAGCGCAAGCTGCTGCCCGTGGCCGCCTGACGGGATCGGTATGTGCAGAACCCAAGGGCAAATCCGCCTGACGGATAGCTTACACTCCGGATTGAACCGTTGGCGGCGCTGTGGGGGTTTGGTACGCTGCTTGCGCCCGGGATCCGGGTGTAAAAGGTCCGCCAAATGAAATATCGTGTTTGACAACATCCGGACGGATATCCACGAACTGACGCGTAGGGAATCCGGCGTGTTCACGAAGCTGGGCGTGATCCTGCTCAGTCCAGGTCTTCACGCCGTGCTTCTGTACAGGGCTGCGCGATGGTTTCATCTGCATCACCTGCACCCGCTCGCCGTGCTGATCAGCTACTTCAGCTCGGTTCTTACCGGCGCGCAGCTTTCTGCGCGGGCCGAAGTGGGCAAGGGCTTCGTCATCCATCACCCCCATGGAACTTCGATCGGGGCGACGACGGTGATCGGAGAGTACTGCACACTCACGCACGGAAACGTGATCGGACAGCTTCATGGTGGGGGCGACCGTCCCGTCATCGGCGACTATTTCGTCGCTGCGACGGGTGCCAAGATCCTGGGGAGAATACGGATCGGGGACAAGGTTCGCGTCGGGCCCAATGCCGTAGTGACGCAATCCTTGCCCGACAGGGTGACGGTAGCCGGGAACGCGGCAAGGATCATCCGCGACCGCAGATCTCCCGATTCCAAATCGGCGGCGGCTCGAAGGGCGGGCCAAGGTGCTGCTCCGGACTCCCACGCGGTGGTCCTGAAACGTCTGGTCGAGGTGATCACCAACAACACGGAGGGGACGAAATCGGGCGACGCAATCGGTGAGAACACGGTGCTCATCGGCGAGGGAATCGGGCTGGATTCGATCGAAATGCTGCACGTGATCAGCGCGATCGAAGAGGAATTCGGCCTGACAATCGACGAGGGCGACCTCATGATAAGCCATCTCCAGACGGTGAGATCCCTGGCGGCATTCGTAGAGGAGCGGCTGTCGCGATGACCCGCAACCTGGCGCTCTCGGATACGCTGGATAGCCGATGGGCCCGAGGAGGACGCCGGGTGGCCATCCGGGAGGGCGATCGCGAAGTAACGTTTCGAGACCTACTTCGCTGGTCGCAGGCCCTCTCGCGGACCCTCGAGCCGATCGTTCGGGAACCGGGGCAGCGCGTTGCCCTGCTGCTGCCCAACTCGGGGGCGTTCGTCGCGGCGTTCTTTGCAGTCGCACGGCTCGGGGGCGTTGTGGCCCCGCTGAGCACCCAGTATCGTTCGCAAGAGTTCGTGTTCTACCTGAATGACATCGACGCCGTCGCGGTGCTGACGGACTCCGGATTCGTGGCGCAGGCCGCTGCGATCATGCCCAAGCTCAAGCGAGCACCCGCCCTCGTCGAAGTCTCGCTCGACCAGGACGCACGGCTGCTTCAGCCCGGTCCGGGCGGAGGACGTCCGGTGTCGACCGCGGATTCGGCTCCCCTTATTCAGCAGTACACGTCGGGGTCGACGGGTGTCCCCAAGCGGGTCATCCGGACGCATTCGGCTCTCCACCTCGAACTGGAAGCCTTGCGCGCGACGTTCGGGACAGGCGAGGCAGATCGGTTTCTCGGCTTGGCGCCGTTCTCTCATGTAAACGGTCTGGTACGTACCATGATGTCCGCCATGTACGCGGGCGCAACGCTTTACCCGCTGGCGGAGTTCAATCGCCGGGAAATCCTCGATCTCGTCTCGCGCGAGCGAATCACGTTCCTCGGGGCGGTCCCTCAGATCGTTTCGATCTTGAGCCAGACGCCGATGCGCGGCGAGGTGGACCTCTCCCCCTTGCGGCTTGTCTTCTCGTCCAGTGCCCCCCTGCTCCCCGCTGACAACCGGCGGTTTCATGCGCGATACGGAATCGTTGTACGGCAACTCTACGGCTCGACTGAAACGGGAACCATCAGTTTCAATCAGGATCCCGTCCCCGAATCGTGCATGGAATCCCTCGGGTCCCCGATAGAGGGTGTGCGCGTGGAGGTCCTGGACGAGAACGGACAGGCCCTCGCTCCCGGCGTGGAGGGAGAATTCACGATCTCGAGCCCGTTTGCCGCATCGGGCTACCTGGACAACGAGGCCGCGACTCGTGAAAGCTTTAGAGGTGGGGCCTACTTCTCCGGGGATCTGGGAACCAAGGACTCGCGGGGATACCTCACCATTACGGGCCGCAAGAAGCTCATGATCAATCGGGGTGGGTTCAAGGTGAATCCCTACGAGGTGGAGGCGGCGATCAGGGAGCACCCCAAGGTTGTCGACGTCGCCGTTTTCGGCACCAGAAGCCCACAAGGTGACGATCTCGTATGCGCCGTGATCGTGTCATCCGGGGCCTGCTCCACGGAGGAGATCCTGGCGCACTGCCGGGAGCGGATCGCGGACTTCAAGATTCCTGCTCGCGTCGAGTTTCGCGATGCGCTGCCCAAGAGCGCAACCGGTAAGGTCCTGCGCGCTCAACTTTGAACGCTGCACCCGCCCGGGCGCCAAATCTCGGGTTGCTTGCGGATTCCGGCTTGTTCTTACGAACGCTACAAGGTTCATCATGCGACTTCCAATGAGAGCGCGAATGCTGGTGTGCATGCACTCGGTTGCATTGCTGGTTTCATGCACGCCGACGAGCCAGGGCGCCGATGCCGCCGACGCTCAGGAAGCGATGCGCGAGGCGGCGCAGCCGGCGGTACTGCGAGTCGGCGCGAAGCGCGAGCTCAAGCGCCCAAGTGCCGCTGCGCAGATCGCCCGCGATGGTGACGTCATCGAGATCGACGCCGGCGTCTACGACGGCGACGCTGCGGTCTGGCGGCAGCATCGGCTCACGATCCGTGGGGTCGGCGGACGCGCCCACCTGCGCGCCGACGGCGCTCAAACGGAGGGCAAGGGCACTTGGGTCGTCAAGGGCAACGAAACCACAATCGAGAGCGTCGAACTTTCCGGCGCGAAGGTCCCCGACGGCAATGGCGCCGGCATCCGGCTAGAGGGTACCGGCCTGACGGTGCGCAACTGCTATTTTCACGACAACGAGAACGGCATCCTCACCGGTGCCAACCAGGGGAGCGATGTCATCGTCGAGCACTCGGAATTTGCCCGCAACGGGTCTGGCGACGGCTACACCCACAATCTCTACATCGGCAACGTGAGATCCTTCACGCTGCGGTTCAGCTACGTGCATCACGCAGTCGTCGGACACAACGTCAAGAGCCGGGCGCTGAGGAACAACATCACCTACAACCGCATCATGGACGAGAACGACGGCAGGTCGAGCTATGCCATAGATCTTCCGAACGGCGGACTTTCGTTCGTGATCGGCAACGTAATCCAACAAGGGCCTGCAACCGAAAATCCCACGATCGTCTCCTACGGCGCCGAGGGGCTGCGGCACCCGCTCAATGAACTCTACTTCGTGAACAACACCGTGGTGAATGACCTGCCCGGCGGCGGCCGCTTCCTCTTCGTCAGAGCCGGCGCCGAGCCGGCGCGGGTCGTGAACAACGTGTTCTCGGGGCGAGGCGACGTATTGAGCGGGCCCGGCGAGCTGCGCAACAATGTGGTCACCGCGAGAACCGATTTTGTCGACCCGGCAGATTTCGACTACCGGCTCAAGGCGGGCGCCGCAGCAATCGGCCGCGGCGTCGATCCCGGAAGCGCACAGGGCTTTGAGCTCCGGCCCACGGCGGAATACGCTCACAAGGCGGGAAAGAGACCGCGAGACACCTCCGGAAAGCTCGACGCCGGGGCGCTTGAATACCGGCTCGGGCCTTGAACCTCAGAGATTCTTGACCCACGCTTCGGTCCAGCGCGCGACCTGGTCGCGCCAGGCGCGCCGCGCGAATGTATGGTTCGCCTCGGGCAGGTCGCGTCGGGTTACGCGCCCGTCCTCGAGCAGCCGCCGCCAGCGCCTGGAGTCCGCGACAACATCCTTGAACTCCTGCGCTGTAAGGTCGTTGCCGCTCAGAATGAGCAAGACCCTCCCCTGGAACCTCCGTAGCGCGTCTAGCATCCGGTCCGGGAGCGGTGACTCTCCGGCGGCCGATTCCTCGAAGGTGCCCGACGAGAGGCGGCGTCCACTGGCGTCGAAGACAATCTTGCGGAGCGCGGCCGCCGCCCCGCGGACTTCGAATTCGCCGCGCGCAATCTTCTGCCACAAGCTGGCCTGGAACAGCCGCCGCACGTAATAGTGACGGAGGTGCGCGCGGGCAAGCCCTTGCTGCGTGCGCACCCACGGGTTGAGGAGGACGACGCCGCTCACTCGCGCGTCCTGGTGCGCATAGAACAGAGCCGCCGACGCCGCGTCGCACAGGCCCCATATCACGACGTCTTTCAACCCGGGGACGCTCGCAAAGAAGCGGTCGATCGCACAGCGGATGTCCGTGCCCACGCTCTCAAACGTCCGTGTCCCGCCGCCGCTGTCTCCCATCCCGCGGTAGTCGAATCGCAGCACGGGCACGCCGCCTCCCGCTAGATGGCGGGCCAGCAACGTGAACTGGCGATGGCTTCCCACCCGGTACTGCGGCCCGCCCACGACGATCACCACGCCGCGCTCTGCCGGAAGCCCCGCTCCGCTCAAGACGCCGGCAAGCGATTCGCCCCGGCAATCAAACATGAGCGCATGCTCGCTATGGGTCATGGCCGGATGCATTCGCGAACGGTGATCGCCATTGCTTCGATGTCATCCAGAGACAAGTCCTGGTGGCAGCCAAGCTGAAAGACCCGGTGGGCCCAGTCCAGCCCATGGTCACCATCGAGCACAGGCGTCCCGGGCCAGACTTCGTCCCAGCGGAATATCGGGATGCCCGCGGAACGCAACCGCTGGTAGCTCGCCGCCGGGTCATTCACGTAGAGAGGAAAAACGTAGGGCGTCGCATCCTCCGGCAGATCGGGACAGAGCGCGTGCGCCCCTTCGATTCGCGAGAGGCTGCTTGCGAGCGCCGCGTAGTTGCGGCGGCGATTCCCGACGATCCGGGACAGGTGCACACCGCTCGAAATCCAGCGCGCCGCAACTACAGTCCGAAGGGAGTCGAGGCGGACGTCAACGGCCGGCTTCGCGCTTTCGCTGCCGCGGGTCTCGGGCGCATCCGTCGGACGACCATGGCGGCGCAACCAGTTTTTCAGGCGGAAGGCGCCGCCGAGCAGCGTGTTCAGCCCGGGGAAGCTGCCGTGCACGACTCCGATCTCGACCGCATCGACGACCGCCTTGACTTCGTCCCGCCACTTGCACGGCGCGAGATCGAGGTTTTTCAGTGAGTACGCTGCGGACACGATCAAGCCGCCCTCGGGCACGGGAAAGAACTTTGGCAGGCTCGCGATAGCGAGGTCCCCCCAACTCCCCGCCGCCACCCCTTCAGACACGCCGAAAAAGGCGTGCGCGCAGTCCTCGATCAGCGCAATTCGATGCGCATCGCAAAAAGCGCGCAGCGTCGACATGGGTTGCGGAATGCCGAAGTAGTGGGTCGCGAGCATGGCGCGCGCACCGTCACGGGCTGCGCGCTGGAGCCATTCCAGATCCACGGCCCCGGACGCCGTGATGGGGTAGAACATCGGCTGTGCGCCGGATTGCACGACCGGCGCGATCATCGTCGGGCAATGGTAAGTGGGAACGAGGACCTTGTCGCCCGGCCTGATTTCGAGCGCGCGCAGCGCGAGCGCGATAGCGGCCCGACCGCTCGTGGTGTAGCGCCGATAACGGGCGCTCAGCACCCCGAGCGCGGGCGCCGCGCGCTCCCCGGAAAACGCCGTCCAGCCGAGCACCGGGAGTCTGGGATAAGATCGCAAGCGTTTTTTACAAACGAAGGTGCGAACAGAGTGCGTAGTCTGGTGCGTGAAGGGTGGCGTCGTGCAGTTGAAACACTATGCCCGGGCGCCCAGAGCATTCGAACCCACACAGCTCAGGAATTTCACGAGTCGGCTTGCGGCTCTCTCCCTTCATCACCTATCCGATCTGGAGCGAAACCTGCAAGATGCCGCGTATAGTAAAAATATTTGATGCCGTAAACCGAAAGAAGGCTCCTCAAATGATATCGCCACGCGGCACCATAGTTTCCGTTCGTTCTCTCCCAATCCGAAAGGAAATGGAGGCTGGCGGC
>WNFA01003281.1_pt1 | contig 13432 bp, 11 predicted proteins | sample 5400481 | NCBI WGS metagenome assembly WNFA01 (sample SAMN13153340, study PRJNA577476) | soil metagenome | isolation source: 120 cm saprolite under Douglas fir tree site 2 hole 1 replicate 2 | place: USA:California | collected 2015-04-18 | reverse complement strand
TGCGGCCCATTTCCACCTGCTTCTTCAGCAGCGGGTAGTGGTTTTTCTTGAACAGCTGCAGAAACTCGTCCGCGTATCCCCACTTCGCCTTGTAATAGTATTCGACCACGAAGGGCTTGCCGGTTTCGGGTGCGGACTGGGTAGAGAGAGATACTGGCAACAGAGTCAGAAACAACAGCAGGAATCTCAATTTCATCGATAGTCTCCGTGGGAATGTTTGTTGGGGAATGATTGTCGCACATGCGCGGATAAATATGAGAAGAAAAGGTTCAAAAAGAGTGGTATAGTCCTTGACCGCAAAGAGTTTACTGGATGCACGCTTCTCTAGAGGAGAGTGTCGATGAAAAGAATATTCTTGCTGATAGCGGCATTGCTCATCACGGCCAGCGCGGCTTCTGCAACGGCAACCAAGCAGCTTTGGACCGCAGGATGGGACAACTTCACTGAACCCCTCAAGTACACCAGCAGCTATGTAAGTTGGTCCGTAAACACGACGACGCGCAAATTGTCGGTGACCTTTAGATTGGTGGGCGCGAGGCCCAGCAAGCTCTATCAGGTCGATGTCCACATCTTCTGCACCACATTTCCCACGACCTTCGGCCAGTTTCCGGCCGGTAACGGTACCTGCGGCTCGATCACACGGCAAGGTGTGACCAAAAGCCTCACGGCAGTGGAATTCGGTGTTGTCACGACCGACATTCATGGAAACGGCACCTTCGCAGTCGTGGTGGGCCCCATCGCTTCGGGCACCTATGACCTTGAATTCATCGCGCGCGATGGTGCGGGTTGCGGTTTGACCGGCGGCGCCGGCAATGGGTCTGACTGCGCCGCGGATTTCCAATCGCCCGGGCCAATATTCGGGGATGCGACAACGATTATCATCCCTTGATTCCTGTCCGCCCCTTTCATTGCGCGACGATTCCCGCTCATCGCGTCCATGAGGGGCCGGCAGATCGGCAATGGTGGACGCAAAGGGCCCGCATGCTAGCGGCGTGCGTCCGGCCCGCGGAAAAAAATACGAGAAGAAAAGGTTTAGGAAAAGTGATATAGTGCAGAGCCGCAAAGGGCTTATTCCGGTACACGCTTCTCTAGAGGAGGGTGCGATGAAAAGAATATGCTTACTCGTAGCGGCATTGCTCATCACGGCCGGCACAGCCTCAGCAACGGCAACGGTTCAGAAGTGGACCGCAGGCTGGGACGACTTCAGCGAACCACTTAACTACACAACGAGCAAGGTCAGTTGGTCCGTGAACACGACGACGCGCAAATTGTCGGTCACCTTTACCTTGAGGGGTGCGACGCCCAGCAAGCTGTATCAGGTCGGAGTGCACATCTTCTGCACCACAATTGCCTCGACGTTTGGCCAGTTTCCGACTGAGGTCGCCAGTCGTCCTACGTGCAACACGGCCACACGGCAAGGCGTGACCAGAAGTATCGCGGGGGTGGAATTCGGAGTTGTCACCACCGACATTCACGGAAACGGGATCTTCAGCGTCGCTGTCGGCCCGATTGCCTCGGGCACCTATCATCTCGAATTTACTACCCGCAATGGCGCGGGTTGCGATTTGACCGGTGGTGGTAACCCCACCGATCCGAATATCTGCAACGCAGATTTCCAATCGCCCGGGCCAATATTCGGGGATGCGACAACGATTATCATCCCCTGACGCGTGTCGCGCTCCGTCGATTGCGAGACCGTCGCGTGGAGACGGCGTCTGGCCCGTTTGCCGGGCGGGGACGCCCGGCGCTCCATCGGTGCGCGCGAATGTTAGAATTATTTGTGCCCGCCAATTCCCTCCGCCTCATTGCCATCGATATTGACGGCACCCTGCTGAACCCGGAATTCCAGATTTCCGAAACCGATCTTGCAACCCTCAGAAGCGCCCACGCCCAGGGCATCGAGATCATCCTGGTCACCGGGCGCCGCCACACTTTTGCCCTGCCCATCGCTCAGCAACTGGGATTTGATCTCTGGCTGATCAGTTCCAACGGCGCCATCACCCGCTCCCTCGCCGGAGAAACTTTCCACCGCGACCTGCTCCCCGAACCGACCTGCCGCGAACTCGTTCACGTGATGCAAGAGTTTCGCGGCCAGACCGTTCTCACTTTTGACAACAACGGTCTTCACGGCGAAGGTCGGGGCACCATCGTGATCGAGTGTCTCGACAAGCTGGAAGGCAGCATCCAGCGCTGGCTGGAAAAAAACATGCAGTACATCCAGTTCGTGGTTCCGATCGAGAATGCGCTGACCACCGATCCCGTGCAGGCCATGTTCTGCGGCCCGATCGCCGACATGCAGCGCGTATTGCAAGTCCTCGGAAGCTGCGGCCTGCCCATCACGGTGGTGCGCACCGAGTACCCGGGCCGCGATCTTTCAATTGTCGATGTGCTCAACGCCGGCTGTTCCAAGGGACACGCGCTCGAGCGCTGGGCCAACTACCGGGGCATTACCCGCGAGCAGGTCATGGCCGTTGGTGATAACTATAACGACATTGAAATGCTTGCCTTTGCGGGCTACCCATTTATCATGGGGAATGCATCGGAAGAGTTGCGCTCGCGCGGCTGGACGCTTACCCACTCGAACGCCGATAGCGGGGTATCCGCCGCCATCGAGCACGTGCTTTATGGAAAACCGCTCGAACCTGTAGGCGCTGGCCAGATTGACGGGCCAGCCATCGTGAGCAGCTTGTGATGATTTCGAAGACCATTCGCGGTGGAGCGATGGGCGCCCCTTCGGCAGGCTCAGGGCAGGCTCTCGCCCGTCCCACCCCCGGGGCTGGGAAGATGAGCGGAATGAGCAAAAGCCGGGCTGCGAAAATTACCGCAAAAGCCGCCGCGCTTTTCTGCGCCGCAGCCGTAGTTTTGCTCGCGCGTCCCGCGACCGCCGCCGAGTTGGCCATCCTCCGCAACGGCTTCAGCATCCGGCACGAGCATCGCCTGGTGATGGGAACAGCGACCCGCCTGTTCCTAGCTGCCGACGATTCCAGCTTCACCGACGTGCCCACCGCCGAGATCATCGGCTACGAAAAAGATCTCTCATTGCCGTTGCCATTGCCGACGCCCGCGGATTCGCACGCCTCCATCGCCATCCCTGCCCAGACTGAGTCTGTAAAATCCCCGTCTGCGAAATCCGGCCCCACGCTCCCTCTAAATCAAGTCGTGAACTCCGCCAGCGCCGTGTATCATCTCGATCCCGACCTCGTGAACAGCGTCATCCACGCCGAAAGCGGTTTCAACGCGCACGCCGTTTCCCCCAAAGGCGCCCGCGGACTCATGCAGCTGATGCCCGGCACTGCCAACCAACTCGGCGTGAACAATGCCTTCGATCCGGAAGCCAATGTCACCGGCGGAAGCCGTTATCTGCGCGAACTTCTGGAGCGCTACAATTTCGATCTCGTCAAGGCGCTGGCCGCTTACAACGCGGGTCCGCAGCGCGTCGAACAATATCAGGGGGTACCGCCATTTCGCGAAACCCGCGACTATGTCGCCCGGATCGTGCACGACTACAACCGCAAGAAAGTCGCTCAGGAGATCGCCCTGAAAAAGATCGCCCATGACGCCGAACTGAAACAAAAAAGAGAAGTGAAACAAAACCCGGTCTCCGCCAAATCCCCGAACCCCACCCACCGCGCTCCGAAACCTGCGGCCAGCGTCATCGCCGCCGAAGCTCCGCGGTGAGCGTCTCCGCGTTGACCCTTGGTTGTTCCCTCATTTACCTTCGAGTGGGGCGGTGCTCTACCACAGCTACGTCTCTGTTCGGAATTGAATTTCGCACCGCATGAACAATAAAAAATACGTAGTGTACGCGGTTGTCTTCGTCGTGCTGGCCGCGTTGGTCTACCTCCAGTTCCGCACCTGGCAGCACTTCGACTGGGCTCGCCTCTTTCAATTCGGACTGAATTGGCGCCACATCCTCCATGGCGTGGGCTACATCTACATCGCCTATTTCTTGCGGGCGGTTCGATGGAAAATCTTTCTTCGACCGGTGCGAAAGGAAGCGTCCATCCTCGAACTGATCCCACCTACCATGATCGGATTCACCGGACTCGCTCTGCTCGGTCGCGCCGGCGAACTGATTCGCCCCTACCTGATCGCGCGCCGTCAGAACCTGCCGTTCGCGTCGCAAGTTGCGGTCTGGGCCGTGGAGCGAATTTTTGACGTTGGCGGTTTCACGGTCCTGATGGTGGCGGCCATTTTTCTGCCCTCAAAACTGCGCGCGTTCACGCTCGCCGCCCCACCCGCGGTCAGCCACTGGATTCATCTCACGGGGTACGCCCTGATCGCGCTCGTACTGGGTTTGCTTTCGGGAGCTGTGCTGGTTTCCTACCGGGGAAATCGAATTGCTCAGTGGGTCGAAGACCGTTTTTCCCATCTGGCCGAGAATCTGGGCCATCGCATCGCTCAAAAAATTCGCGAGTTTACTCTTGGACTCACTACCATTCACGGGCCAGTCGCATTCCTCCAATTGTCGGCCGTGTCGGTCTTGATGTGGTGGGTTATCGCGTTGGCTTACAAAGAGGTGACTCATGCGTACGGCGCACCCATGAGTGCCATGAGCGTCACCAAGGTTCTCCTTCTTATGGGAGCCAGCATGATCGGATCCATGGTGCAGTTGCCTGGTGTGGGCGGCGGCTCGCAACTGGCAACCATCAGCGCGCTCGACCACATCTTTGATATTGTCCCCAAGGAACTCACGGTCAGTTGCGGCATCATGCTGTGGCTGGTAACGTTTGTCGCTGTCGTTCCCGTCGGACTGCTGCTCTCCCATCACGAACGCCTGTCGCTGCGCAAGCTTTCCGCGGAGACTGCGCAGGCAGAAGAAGTTGCAGTGGTTGAGGAAGCAACCTGAGTTGTGGGTGGGGTCAGTTTCCGAGTGGTCGACCCTCCGGGAAATTCGCACCAAATTCAATCAACACAAGCGCGTTTAACGGTACTGATCCGCTCTGCTCTGCTTAGCAGCCAACTTCCTGTTTGCCGTCACTCGGCACAATCCCGAGAGCTGCCGCTAGCAGGCTCCGAACATCGCTGTTTCTGCGAGTAGCCGACACCTTCATGTGCATTGCGACACGGGCTCCGGCTTCGCAAGGTTCCAGAGTTTAGAGTCACTCTCGTGGTGGAATCGGCCGCCTCGATTCGCTTTCCCCTACAGGGCTGTAGATGTCAAAATGTGAGGTCGTCTTAAGTCATCCGGAATTTCCAGAGGAGGTTTCCAATGAAAGTCTTAGGCCTTTTGGGGAGTGCCGTACTCCTTGTCGCGTTGCCTGGCTACGCCTTACAGAGTGATCCTGGCCAGGCCGCATCGGCCCAGCCGGACAATTCCGCTCTCACGCAGAAGATCCGCGATCTCGAGGACCGGGTGATCGCCATGGAGGGGCAGATTCGGCAGTTGAAGACCGAGCAAGCTCCGCGGGCGCAACCCGCGACGACCGCGGTGCCCAACGCAGAGTCGAGTACGCAGGAAGCAAGCCCCACGCCGCAATCCCAGCCTCTGGCCGTGGGTGCCGTTACGAACGGAGCCGGAACCCAGACGGTCGTGCTGGGCGGGGCCGGGGGTAGCGCGGCAAAGGCCTTGAACCCTGACATCAGCGCCATCGGTGATTTCATCAGCGTGGCAGGGCACAATCCGGTGCAGCCCTCGCCATCGTTGGAGATGCACGAGTCGGAATTGGGCTTTCAGGCGATCATTGATCCCTACGCGCGCGGCGACTTCTTCCTCTCGTTCGGCGAGGAAGGAGTGACCTTGGAGGAGGGATACATCACCTTCACCGCGCTGCCGGCGGGGTTTGTTGCCAAGGTCGGAAAGATGCGGTCCGCCTTCGGAAAAGTGAACACCCTGCACAACCACGTGCTGCCCTGGGTGGACCGGCCGTTGGTCACAAACAATCTAGTTGGTGGCGAAGATGGAATCGACGATGCTGGCGTGTCGATCGAGCGGATCCTTCCGGCGCCGAAGGGAATCTTCCTGGAAGCCACGGGACAGCTCTTCCGGGGAGATTCCGGCACTCAGCAGAGTCCGGTCTTCCGGGCTTCCAGCAAGAGCGACGTGAGCGCGGTGGCGCACCTGCGATCCTACAAAGACATAACCGAGTCAACCAACATTGATCTAGGGCTCTCCTACGCGCGCGGCCACAACGATCTCGGCACCGATTTCTTGACCCAGCTCTACGGCATTGATGCCACCCTACGCTGGAAGCCGCTGCGTCGCTCCATCTATCATTCCTTCGTCGGGCGAGGAGAGTTCATCTGGAGCCAGCGCCAGCAGTTGCCTTTCGAACAACGCGCATTCGGCTTCTACACCTCGGGCGATTATCAGTTGGGCCGCCGGTGGTTTGTTGGTGGACGCTTTGATCGTTCCGATCGCAGTGGGTTTGCCAATCTGACCGATCAAGGCGCTTCCGCGGTTTTGACCTACTGGCCGAGCGAGTTCAGCCAGGTGCGCGGCCAATACCGTTTCATGCGCTACGCAGGTAATATCGATACAAATGAATTGCTCCTGCAAGTGATGTTTTCGCTCGGCGCGCATGGGGCACATCCGTTCTAGGAGAGACATGAGAAGACGCGGCCGTTCTTTCCGCTTCACCGTGGCTACCGAGTGGACCTTGCTGTTCTGGACGCTGGCTTTGCCCATCGGGGCACAGGCCAAGAAGCTCAACGTGGTTACCTCGACCACCGACATGGCGGCGCTGACCCAGGAGGTCGGTGGGGAAAAAGTCACCGTTGATTCAATCGCCAAAGGTTATCAAGACCCACACTTTGTCGAGGCCAAGCCCAGTTTCCTGCTTAAGCTGCGTCAAGCTGACCTGCTGGTGGTGGTGGGGCTGCAACTGGAAATTGGCTGGCTTCCGCCGCTCATTACGCAGAGCGGAAATCCCCGGATCCAGGTGGGTGCGCCAGGGTATTTGGACGCATCTCAGTTTGCAGAGATCCTGGAGATTCCCCAGGGGACGGTCACACGCGCGGAGGGGGATGTGCATCCCTTGGGCAACCCGCACTATTGGCTCGATCCGGACAATGGGAGGCGGATTGCGAGAGGGATCGCCAACAAGCTGAGCGAGGCAGACCCCGGAGACGACGCATACTTCCAGCAACGCTTCCAGGATTTCGACAAACGGCTAACGGGGGCAGAGCAGAAGTGGGATGCGGAGATGAAACCCTATCACGGACGTAAGGTCGTTACCTATCACCGTTCATTCCCCAACTTCGCCAAACACTTCGGCCTCGACGTGATCGGCTACGTGGAGCCGAGGCCGGGGATTCCGCCGACACCCACCCATACCGTGGAACTGATCCAATTGATGAGGCGGGAGAACTGCAAGGTGGTACTGGTCGAGCCCTATTTTGACCTCAAGACACCGCAGTCGATTGGACGGGAAACCGGCGCGCAGGTAGTCGTGTACCTGCCATCGGTCGGTGGAGAAAAAGGCGTGGACGACTACTTCAAGCTCTTCGACTACGATATCGATCTGTTGATCAAAGCCTTCAACGCAACCCGATAGGAGCTCCATGGCTATGCTTCCCTTCCTGCTGGCGCCTTTTTTAGCCAGCCTGATCTTGACCGGCATTCATGCATACCTCGGCATTCATGTGGTGGAGCGCGGGGTTATCTTCGTTGATTTGGCGCTGGCGCAAATTGCCGCGCTCGGGGCCACGACTGCCATCTTGATCGGCATGGATCCTCATGGTAGCGGAGCCTACTGGCTGAGCCTAGCGTTTACTTTCGTGGGCGCGGCGATTTTCGCCTTTGCCCGGACGAGGCGGGGACATATCCCGCAAGAGGCCTTCATCGGCATCGCCTACTCCGTGGCCTCGGCGGCGGCGATTCTGGCCATGAGCAAAGCTACCGGCGAAACCGAGCATCTGAAGGACATGCTGGTAGGGAACATCCTGGCAGTCTCGATGCACGACGTGGTGAAGACCGCGATTCTCTACGGCGTGATCGGACTCTTTCACTACATTTTCCGCAAACAGTTCTTACTGATCTCGACGAATCCGGAAGCGGCTGAAGCTCAGGGACTCAGCATCCGGTTCTGGGATTTCCTGTTCTATGCGTCGTTCGGTTTTGTTGTGACTTCCTCGGTAGCCATCGCGGGCGTGCTCCTGGTTTTTTGCTATCTCGTGGTTCCTTCAGTGGGCGCCATGCTTTTTGCCGACAAGATCGGGCGGCGGCTGGCGATCGGCTGGACGATGGGGACTTTGGTTTCCGGACTAGGCGTGTACTTTTCGGTTTTGCTTGACACGCCCACGGGCGCGACCATCGTATGCACCTTCGGTGTGGTTCTGATCGTGATGTTTTTCATCCATTTGCTTTTCTTCCACGGGGGGAAAGCTCATGCCCTTAACGGTGCGACCTCAGCAGAAAACCCGCAGGACCGTGTCGTCCAGAGGCATCACTAGACGGCTCGCGGCAGGGCGGTCCATGCAAGGCGCTGATCAATGAACGGCGAAATCCAGCTTACCACTGCAACATGCCAGTTATACGAGCGGACGAGCCTGCACGTTTATTCGACGGTCGTCTCTGCCCTCAAGTCCGCGGCAATGCCGCGATCGCGTCCGATAAAGCACTAACATGATCCAGTCACAATCGCCGAGTTGGAAAGGCAAACCACAGATTGTTCTCGCCGACTGATATTGACGGCATCCACGATACAGCTCTTCGCGGTTGCCACCACCTTGGAACGCAGTCTTTGTTCTGGCGTGCGAGGTGCTGATCTAGTTAGATCGCGCACGGTTTAGAGTCGCTTTCCTTTACGCTTGGCTTAGAATGGGCGTGCCAAGTGAGCGGAAGGGGCATCTTTGTTATGGCCAGCGGGGCGTCAGGCCAGGACTTAGCCGTCGGCATCAATCTGGGCCACTACCGTATCGCCGAGAAGATCGGCGCCGGCGGCATGGGAGAAGTGTATCGCGCCCATGACGAGCATCTGGCCAGAGACGTTGCCATCAAGGTGCTTCCTGCCGGCACGCTGAGTGACCAATCCGCACGCAGGCACTTTCGCAAAGAGGCGCTGGCTCTCTCCAAGCTGAACCATCCCGGCATCGCGACCATTTATGACTTCGACACGCAGAATGGCGTGGACTTTTTGGTGATGGAATACATTCCCGGGATCACGCTGAACGAGAAACTGGCGGGGCGGGCGTTGACAGAAAAGGAGGTCATCGCGCTGGGTACGCAGCTGGCGGAAGGGCTGGCGGCGGCGCACTCCGAGGGGGTGGTGCATCGCGACCTGAAGCCGGGGAACCTGCGGGTGACGGGAGACGGACGACTGAAGATACTGGACTTCGGGCTGGCAAAGCTGGAGCTTCCGGTCATCCCGGGTGCCGCGACGGAGAGTCTTACCGATTCGCAGGCAACGGCCGGGACTCTGCCCTACATGGCGCCGGAGCAGTTGTTGGGCGAGGAAGTGGACGCTCGGACGGATATTCATGCGGCCGGGGCGGTGTTATACGAGATGGCGACGGGGAAGCGGCCATTCGGCAAGTTGGAGCACGCGCAGTTGATCATCGCGATCCTGCGGCAGGCGCCTCCGTCGCCCTCGCAGCTCAACTCCCAAATGTCGGCGGAGTTGGAGCGGCTCATCGGCAAATGCCTGGAGAAGGAACCGGAGAATCGCTACCAGTCGGCGAAGGAACTGGCGGTAGACTTACGGCGGCTGGGCACGCCGAGCACAGTTACAGCTTCCTGGCGAGTGGTCAAGAAGCCCCGGTCAACGGTGGGCAGGAAGGTCCTGCTGGGCCTGACCGGACTGCTGGCGCTAGCGGCGGTGCTGCTCGCGTTGAACCTGAATGGATGGAGAGAGCGGCTGTTTGGAATGCACGCCGGGGCGCGAATTCACTCGTTGGCAGTGCTGCCGCTGGTCAACCTCTCGCGCGATCCGGAGCAGGAGTACTTCGCCGACGGCATGACCGAGGAGCTGATCACGGACCTGTCGAAAATTGGGTCGCTAAAGGTGATATCGCGGACCTCGGTAATGCAGTACAAGAACGCGAGGAAGCCGCTGCCGCAGATCGGACGCGAGCTGGGGGTGGAGGGGGTGATCGAAGGCTCGGTGCAGCGGGTGGGCGACCGGGTGCGAATCTCGGCGCAATTGATTTACGCGCCGGGCGACACGCACCTGTGGGCGGAAAGCTATGATCGCGACCTGCATGACGTGCTGAAGTTGCAAGGAGAGGTCGCGCAGGTGATCGCGAATGAGGTTAACGCCAGGGTTACGCCCAAGGAGCAGGCCCGCTTGGCGGACAAACGGCCCATCGACCCGGAGGCATACCAGGCTTACCTGGAGGGCCGGTACTACTGGAACAAGCGTACGGAAGGAGACATCAGGAAGGCGATTGGCTATTTTCAGCAGGCGATCAATAAAGACCCGAATTACGCTCTAGCCTATGCCGGGCTGGCGGACTCGTACCTGATACTGAGCATCTACAGCAGCGCGCCGTGGCAGGAGACATACCGGCAGGCAAAAGCGGCGGCCACGAAAGCACTGGAGATTGACGACAACCTGGCCGAGGCCCATGCCACGCTGGCGGCGACCCGGGCCGGCGAGCATTGGGACCTGGAGGGCGCGCTGACTGAGGGTGCGCGGGCCATCCAGCTGAACCCCAACTATGCGACCGGCCACCAATGGTACGCCGAATATTTGATCTGCTCGGGTGACGCCGACAAGGCGATTGCCGAGATTCGGCGGGCGCAGGAAATGGACCCACTCTCGCTGGTGATCAATTCGACTTACGGTCGCATCCTGTTCCAGGCGCGCCGTTATGACGATGCGCTCGCGCAAGCGCAGAAGACGCTGGAAATGGATGCGAACTTCTATCCCGGTCATCAGCTTCTGGCCGACGTGTACGAACAGCGGGACATGTTCGAGGAAGCCATCACCGAGGGCCAGAGGGCTGCGACGCTGGCGGGCGAGACCGCCGAAGAGGCCGGGCGTCGAGCACTGCTGCTCAAGAGCGCTTACGAAAAGAACGGCGCAAAAGGTTACTGGCAAGAACGGCTGCAACTGGCGATGAAGGATGCGAAGCAATCGAAAGATCTTCCATACGAGCTCGCCGATTCTTCTCCGTATCAGCTTGCGGTCTTGAATGCGCGGGTGGGGCGGAATGAAGCGGCGGTTGGTCTGCTGCAAAAGGCCTTCAATGAACCCGATTACGGTCTTTACTACCTGAAGACCTCGCCGGCATTGGATGGGCTGCGCTCAGACCCACGCGTGGTAAGTTTGATGTTGCGAATTGGCGTCACACAGAACCGATAACCGGAAGAAAGGAGAAGCGACATGGCGCTCAGAGGTCCTGGCAAGGGTCCTGGCAAGAAGATGTCCGTTCCCAAGAAGAAGACAACAGCCAAGAAGACGACGGCCAAGAAGACGACGAAGAAGAAATAGTAGTAGGGGAAGATTTTCAGAAGCTGGGACCGCATCCGTTCTCGCGGGATGCAGCGGAAGAAGCAGAAGTGCGCGCGAGAAGAGGAATTGGTGTCGTTGATGTCCTTGCGCCCCTTTTCGGGGGCGCGTGCGAACCTGCTTCACCCAGGAGTTATTCGAGCCCTTGCGCGGAGAGCAGACTGGTGGCGAGCCAGGCGAGATTGGTGCGGCTTACCAGGGACTTGGTGGAGGAGAGGGAGCGCAGCGATCGTGTGAGGTAACGGCGGGCGATGCGGGTGCATTGCTCGATGGCCCCGACATTCTGAATGACCTGTACGGCCCGGCGTAGATCTGAGGCGGTGGGTTTGCCGCCAGTCAGGACATGCTGCAGGAATTTGCGCTCTTTGCCGCTGCTCAAGCGAAGAGCAAGAAGGATGGGCAACTTGAGCCGGGCATTCTTGAGGTCAGCCGCGAAGCTCTTACCTGTTTCCAGGGGATTGCCAATCACGTCGACAATGTCGTCGGTAATGAACAAAGCCATGCCGTAGTTGTAGCCGTAGGCAGCGAGGGCCCGGACCTCGGGCTCCGGTTTGCCTGCCAACAGCGCGCCACAGCGGGCGAGATTCGACATGAAATATCCAACCCCCAGCCCAATGACGCGGTAATACTCAGAAAGGGCAAGGCTCGTCCTCGCACTGTAGTAAAGGTCCAAATACTGGCAGAGGTAGAGATCGCGGAGCATCTCGTTCAGGATTTTCATCACCAGGCCGGGATGTTTGAATCGGCCACGGTCCAGCTCCGAGCAAAATGTCCTGAACGCAATGGACTGCATGAGTTCGGTGGCGATGATAGCGTAACTAACGTTGTATTGCCGGTGGAAGGCTGGGCGTCCGAAGCGCAAGGTGCCGGCATCAAAAATGTCGTCGGTAATGAAGGTGGATGATTGCAGCAGATGAACGGCGGCGGCCAGGTTTTTGACGGCTGCGCCATCCTTCTCCGTCCTACAGCACGAATAGCAGAACAAGAAAGGATAGTCCGAGGGCGTGTGCCGGCGCAGGGGGAACAGCATCATTCGGCGCAGATGGCGGTCGCGTGGGCTGAGGTTATCAACCACCAGCTTTCTAGAGAGAGACTCAACTTCCCGGAATTGAGCGCGAAAGCTTAGCTCGCAATTGTCCAAGACCGACCTCGACGAACGGCGCCGTCCGCGCCTAGCATGAAACTGTATAGAGCGGCTCGCGACAGCAATGGGTTTGATTGTAATTGAGACCTTCGATGTCCCGCAGACTTCCTCTCCCGCCGCCCGTTAGAAGCGCGATCTTCGCGGAGGTTTTCGTTTGCTCTGGAGTCGGTGACCTCATGTTGTTCAAAGTTTGTTCAAAGTTTGCCCTGCTGAATCAGGCGCGTCTCGATCGCCGAGATCCGCGCCTCGGCCTCACGCAGCGCCTCGGCGCTTGTGTGCACGGAGTGGGAGCCCAAGACCAGGTCGTAATCATGCGGCACAGCTGATCCAACGACGAACTCTGCATCGGATTGGGCATCGAATTCGATCGCGGCATTCGACGGCCTGAAGGCGACCAGTTCGCCCTGCCGCAGCTCGTCCGGGATCAGAACGGAACCCTTCCCCACGGCGGTCCAGAGGACAGCGTGGCCGACGGGCGGCTGGTAGTTCCAGCGTTCTCCAGCCTTCAAATGCACGGCGAGATAGTTCATCGGCGACGGGGCTTTGATCGAACTTGTCGCGGTGCCGTAGTTGCCGAGAAGGACACGCGCCCGCCCATCGTGGGGAATAACGTCCGGTGACAGATAGATGCTCTCCGATGGACCCAGTTCGAGTTCGGGAGGCAAGGCGATCCAAAGCTGGAAGCCCCGCGTCCGTCCCGGTTCGCCGGAGCCGCCACCATGCCAGACGCCGCCACCGGCCCGCATCCATTCGAGACCGCCGGCGGGCAACAAGCCCGTCGCTCCGTTCGTGTCTTCATAGCGGACGCTGCCCTCCGCAACGTAGGTAAGGGTGGCGATGCCGGAATGTGGATGGAGCCCGAAACCGGCGAAGGGGTTTGGTTTTCCCTGAGTAT
>WNFA01006506.1_pt1 | contig 13435 bp, 10 predicted proteins | sample 5400481 | NCBI WGS metagenome assembly WNFA01 (sample SAMN13153340, study PRJNA577476) | soil metagenome | isolation source: 120 cm saprolite under Douglas fir tree site 2 hole 1 replicate 2 | place: USA:California | collected 2015-04-18 | reverse complement strand
GTCGACTATCAATTCGAATCGTTGAATGCCGGCGGCCACAGTTCGGTTCCTTCGCCGGATAACGCCATCTACCACTTGGCGGGAGCGCTCAACCGCTTGCAGACATTTTCTTTTCCGGTGAACATGGGCGAGATCACCCGCAAATACTTTTTGCACGCGGCCGCACTTTCCAGCGGGCAGACCGCGGCGAACATGCGAGCCGTGGCTAAAGAGCCTGCGAATCCCGCGGCCGTGCTGCAATTGTCGCAAGTGCCCTATTTCAATTCGCTGCTTCACACCACGTGTGTGGCGACGATGTTGACGGGAGGCCATGCGACCAACGCGCTGCCCCAGATGGCGCGCGCTAACGTCAATTGCCGCATCATTCCGGGCGAAGATCCGGAAGCGGTGCGCAAGACCCTGGAAAACGTAGCCGCCGACCCCAAGGTGAGCGTCACCATTGTGCCGGTCAAAGCGGCCGACGGTTCGCTCGTTGCGCAGGTCGGCGTCCCGCCATCACCGCTATTGCCGGAAGTCGTACAAGCAGAAGAAAAAACCGTGCACAGTTTGTGGCCGGGGTTGCCCGTTGTTCCCACCATGTCCACGGGAGCCACGGACGGCCACTTCCTGCGCATTGCCGGAATTCCGACTTATGGAATTGCCTGCATGTTTTTTGAATTGGACGATAACCGGGCACACGGCAAAGACGAACGCATAGGAGTAAAGGATTTTTACGATGGCGTCGAGATCAGTTATCGCCTGATCAAGAATTTATCGTCGAAGAATTAATGATGCCAAGGATCAGCGGAACAAGTCGGCGGCCGGAAAAATCAGGAAGAATACCATCGCATCGCGTGGAAAAAGTAAATCGGCCCGAAAGGCGGTTGCCTTCCGGGCCGAAAATATCCTGCTGCTGCAGATTATGGCTTTGCAGGCTCAGAGGCAGCAGGTTTATTCGCATTCGGCGGCTGTGTAACGCTGGCAGCGATCGGTTTCGCCGTGTCGGACCCGTAACGCATCAGATAGGGCATAAAAGGCGTTACTTCAAACGGCATCTTTTCGCGTTCCGCGACCGTGCCGATGGGCTTGCTCTTGATCATTTCCAGCTTGTCATTCCACGGGTCCATCTTCACGCGACCGCCAATCGGCAGGGCCGCGATCTTCTGCGCATTTTGTTTTGGATCCGTCGGCGCCGCGGCGGTGGCCTGGAGGTTGGGAAGTTGCGGAACACGATTGCCAAGGTGCGCGCTGATCAGGTTGGGAATTTCTTTCTGGCGAGATTGCAACGCTTGCAGGAACAGGCTCGCATTGGCCAACTGATTCTTGTAGGGTGAGTTTGCTATGAGCTGCACGGCTTTTGCGTTCGCCGCAGTCTCTTCGTCGGGCGTCCGGGCAAATCCAAAATGCCGGAAGGAATCCTTATCGTCCACCAGAAGTTGGTCGAAGAACGCATATTGCGAGTCCATCCGGTGGGCCAGCACCACGTGACCGAGCTCGTGGGCCAGCACGGTGGCCAGGCTGGCTTCGTCCGGAAGCACGTCAATAATGCCGCGGCTCAACACGATGGTATGTCCGAGCGTAAATGATTCGAGAGTAGTCGTGGTCATCACGCGACAGCGAACGTCCGGCTGAATATCCAGATTGTTGGTAACCTCGAGGTTGTTCACCACGGTTTCCAGAATTTTGTCGACTTCGCCTTTGGGTGCGATCAACCCGAGGCGTTGCAGCCGATCGGCCACGTTGTCTTCGGCCTGACGATCCCAGGTGCGCTGCGCCTGAATCGGTGAAAGGTCGTTGGATGTGGTGCTTTCGTCGGTCACCGGACTTTCCACCAGAACTTTGCTCAATTCCTGTTCCTGCGCGGCATGGCCGAGGTTATATCCCCACAGCCGGGTCTGCGCCTTAAATTCCAGTTTCTTGGTCAGCGCATAGTGCAGATTTTTTTCTTCGCTGTACACGAACGTCGGCAGCCACATGCCGGGCTGCAGGTTGGTGCGCCAGCTGTCGAAATGGAAGTACCAGCTGGAATGGCCGGCGCCGCCGTAGCCGCCGTTAAACCGCACGATGTTGAAGTCCTGATCTTCCACCCAGATGCGGCCAAGAAAACGGCCCTTTCCGGATTTGGGCAGCGGAGTCACATCAAACACCAAACACCGCACATCACCCAAAAATTCGCGGCGTACGTAGTCGAATTTATAGTGCTGGGTATCAAAGCCGCTGGTATCAATGAAGATCATCTGCAAAAAGCCGTCGGGCAGGAATTGCATCGCGAAGGAAAAGAAATTCCCGATTCCACTGAAGATCTTTTTGCCCTTGCTGCTGGTGTCGGTAAGGGAAACGAGGCTGACGGTTTTGGAAAAATCCGCTTTGCCCAGAAAATACCGGTCCCCGGCGGGAACCTCGCCCAGTTCCGCGTCGGGCTTCAAGTTCTGAATGTAGGTCTCGACGAGCGGAGAATATTCCTTCATGCGGCCGTACATGTGATTCTCGTTATCCACAACGCGCTTCACAACCTCTTCCATGGTGCGAGGCTGGTCAGCTGGGACGAGAATCATCTTCTTCGGCGGTTCGCCCGCCGAAGCCGTTTGAGCCAGCGCTGCGGCGCTGCCTGCGGCCAGAAATAGTAAACCGAAAACAAACTTACGCATCTTGCTTCTCCCCTCAGTATGCCAGACGGAACTCAATACGAACGCGAGCCGGGTAGTCCACAGGCCGGCCCTCGCGCAGGGCTGGCTTGAATTTGATTTGCTGCGCAGCCTTGGATGCGGACTCATCGAGTCCATGGCCCAAGCCACTGGCGATGCGGTTCACTTGCACGTGTCCGCTGGCAAGGAAGACCACATCCAGGACCACGTCGCCTTCTAGTTTCAGGCTACGCCCTTCGGCGGTGTAGTCGGGACGGGGTTTGTCCAAGATGGTAACAGCGGTGTCCGCCGGACCATTGTCGGCAGCTTTTTTCTTGGGAGCTTCCGCGGCGGCAACTGACTCGTCGCCAAAGCTTCCAGATTGAACGGTTCCGCGTTTTCCACCGCTGGGCGGAGGATTTGCCGTGCCATTTCCAAATCCGGTGCTGGCTACTGTGCCGCGAATTCCTTTGTCGCCTGCGGTGCCATTTCCATAGCCCGGTCCGTTAGGAAGCGTATTCAAGCCCGACGCATTCACAATAAGGTGCGCGTTGGGATTGCCTTTTCCGGGAAGTCCAGCGGGATCGCCGAATCCACCTGTCTGTACTTTTTCAACCGGGGCTTTGACGGTCGCAGGAGTGCCGTTGCCGCTGCTCATCGTGCCGATTTTTATTTCTTCCTTGGGGCGCTTCGGCTGATTCGGTTGAACCGTATCAACCTTGGCCGTTTCGAAAACTGGATTCAGTTCGGGCGCCTTTGCATCCACCGACTTGGGCTTAGGTTGAATTACCTTGGGCGTAAGAAAAACATGCGGCTGCTGAGGATTGAGTTTTACCTCAACCGGAGGTGGCGTGGGGGGAGGGGTCACGGTCTTCACAATTTTTGGAGGCTTGGGAGGAGGCGCGACCGGAATTTCCGTGATCGGCATCGCGATTTCCGTTGTCAAATAACTCAGCTGCGTTTTGATCTGTTGTGGAAAAACCAGCGGGATGATGAAAATAAAACCGACGAACGCAATCTGCAGAATCGCACTGACGCCCACGCGCTTCATGCGCGATTCGCCTTCCGGCAATAGCGCCAGACGTGCCGGAATCGGCTTGGTCCCGATATTCTTCTTCCAGGCTTGCGGCTCGGAAGCGGAGCGGCGAGAGGAATCGAGTCCTACGCCCAGCCGGGTCTTGCTCGTTGGTCGATCTGAAATCATTGTAGTCATCCGGTTGCCGCCTCAGTGATAGTTTTGGTCCGCTACGGTTAAGATTTCGCCTGGAAAACCGGGCGTTTTCTTATGGAAGGCACCGGACGTTCGCTTTCACAGTACTAGCGTACTGAGGAGGCTGGAGTAGCTCGAATAGGACTTTCGTACCAAAGACGCGAAGTCGCTAATGCTGTTTGCGAGCGTTCGGAACCCACCCCTTTCGAGAACCCGGCGAGGCGCTGGCAGTTGCGGGCTAGGGGCTTGACTTAAGGATACCGCAAAGCGGGCGGATGGGAACCCGTACTTTACTGTACCGTATGCAATGCGCACCTGCAGGGCTATGCTCTAGGATGCAGGCTTTTACCGAGGTGGTGCCTCGGGTTTTGTCAAAGTTGCCTGCGAGATTGGGTTTTATTTACACGGCCAGGCCAGTCTGGTGGCGCTTCAGTTTTGTTACAAAAAATCATGGATCCGGCTGCTCCTAATTCTTCAGATGACGAACGACGCCTGTGGCGCCTTCCAGAGGCTTGCGGCGCGTTACTCCGCCAGCTTTTTGCGGAATCGCCGGCGGACCGCTGGCATCTTTCCTTCCAATCCTTTCAGGCTGCGCTGACTCGCAGCGCCGCAAAGCGATTTGGCGAATCTTCGCCAACTGCGGAAAAAATTCAGGAATATTTTACGTCCCTGCATATGAAGGATCTGGTGCTGGCTTGCGCTTGCGCGGACGGCCTAGAAAATGCCTGGAACGAATTCGTCGCCGAATATCGCAGCCACCTTCGCGCCTCCGCGGCAGCGATATTGCGGCGGCCGGCGTCCGATCCAGCGGCAATTGACCTTGCCGATTCGCTTTTCGCCGATCTCTATGGATTGTCCGGCAGAAAGGCTGGCGGCCGCTCGCTTTTTCGCTATTTCCACGGCCGAAGCTCGCTAAAGACCTGGCTGCGCGCGGTGCTTTCGCAGCGCCACATTGATGCCATCCGTGCCGGCAGGAAATTCGATTCGCTGGACGATGGCGGGGACGACGGAGAAATGCGTCGCGTACCCGAACTCAGCGCCGTGGACATTCCGGCCGATCCTCACCGCGCAATGTATTTGCAGAAATTTCGCGAGGCGCTCTCTGTGGCATTGGCATCGCTCGATGCGCGTGATCGTGAGCGTCTGCGCCTCTACTACGCTGAGGATCGTACCCTCGCGGAAATCGGCCGCGAACTTGGCGAACACGAATCCAGCGTATCGCGGAACCTTGAGCGCGTTCGCGGAGAGTTGCGAGCGACAGTCGAAGGCCTGCTGCGCGCCGGAAAGGCTGCGCCAAACGGTGGCGTCGCGGTCGCGGCGCAAGGTGGTGCTGGAACGCCCGGAATGAGCGACGCGCAAATCGCGTTGTGCGTTCAGTACGCCGCCGAAGACGCGGCCATTGATTTGGACAAACTGTTCGAATCGCGAAAGACAAAGAACTCTTCCGGCCCTGATCGGATTTTGGAGTCATGATGCCGAGCAATCTTTTTCGCAAGAAGTTCGTTTCGCTGCGTTCTATGGTGAGAGTGGCGTATGCCTGCTGAAGATCGCGATCGTCTTTTTGAAAGGGCCCTGGCGCAACACCTGCGTGACGATGCCGGTGGAGGCAATTCCGCCTGTCTGGATGCCGAAATGCTGGCCGCTTATTACGAAGGCGTGCTCTCGGAAGAAGAGACGTCAGCGGCCAAGAATCATCTCGTCTCTTGCCCGCGTTGCCGGGAAATCGTGGCACAACTTGCGGCGACGCAGAGCGTCAGTGAATTACGAAATCAGGAAGATGAATTGGTCGCTGGAGCCTTATTGCGGCCAAAGAATGACGAAGTTTATGAAGAAGCTTCCGCGCCGAGAGTGTCCACTCGCGCTCCAAAAGAAACGGAATCCAGAGTCGCGCATTTTCCAAGGCAGAAAAAGTGGTTGCTGCGCTGGGCTGCTCCGGCGGCCGCCATTGCCGCGGGGGTTTTGCTTTATGTCGGCGCTCGCGATTTTCGTTCGCAAACGAAACGGACCGAGCCAGCCGCACAAATCGCTGAGAATCGCGAAGACAACGCGCGCGCTCGCGATTCTTATGCAGCTCCCGGGGTGCCGCAAAATGCGCCGCAAACTCCGCCGCAAGCTATGCCGAAACAGAAGGATGACGACCTTGCGGGAACAGTATCCAGGCGGCAGACAGCGGGCAACCCTGCTCCCAGTGTTTTGCTTGACGAACTGGAAAGTTTGCGCGGCAAGGCCGAGACGCCTAAGGATTCGAAGGCGGAAAAGAAATCTGCTCCGGCAATGAAGTTGGCCACTCCGATGATCGGTGGGAACGCAAACACGGCACAATCCGGTGGGCGTATTTCTGCGGTCGAACAGTCGAAAAATTTGGCCAAGATGAAGAGTTCTGATGCCGCCGACAAATCAGGCGTAGCTGGTTCGCCGCGGAATGAACGCGATGCAGAACAACGTCAGTCCCTTCAGGCTCAGGCCAGTGGCGCCGCAACCGGTGCACCGGCGGCTGCGCCATCTTCGCCCGCACCTTCCCCCGCGCCTCCAGCATCGGCATCACAACAAATAACCGTCACAGCGGCAGCTCCCCAGGCGGCCACAGAGACGGTTGAAGTTACGTCGGCGCCCAAGAAAAAAGAGGCCGATTTGCCAGTAATGTCCCGGAATGAGATGTCCATTCTGGGGCTGGCGCCATCGGGCATGACTGCCCAAAACGGAAACAGTATTTGGAGATTTGGCGAGCACGGAGCCATTGCGCACTCCAGCGACGGCGGCAAGACGTGGAAACCGCAAGTGGCTGCGGTCGCTGCGACGCTTATCAGCGGTTCGGCACCGGCAAAAAATATTTGTTGGATTGCCGGTGCAGCGGGCACACTGCTGCGCACGACCGACGGCGGCAAACACTGGCAGCTTATCATCACGCCGATCGCCGGAGACCTGGGCGGAGTCCTTGCCAGCGACGGAAAACATGCCAACATCTGGGACGCAGCGCACCGGGAAACCTATCAAACCTCCAACGGCGGAAAAACCTGGGAAAAGAAGACGGCAGACTGAGTTGCATCTTCTGTGCAAGAAAAATGCGTGTAGCCGTTCTAACCACCGATAGCAACTTGTCGCAAAAGGAGCAAGAAAATGGTGCGCAGCGCGAAATACCGAGTGAAACGCCCGATTTGGAGCCTGGGTATTGCCGGAGCTTTGCTGGCAGGAACCGCAGCGCTGTATGCAGCGCCGCATGGCAAGCAGGCAGCGAACTCTCAGGAAAAAGAAACGCAGCGGGAGAGTGGTGGCGGAACAGCCACAACTCTTAACGACCAAACCGATCTTTCGTTGACAGTCTATAACTCAAATATCGCATTGATCCGCGATGTCCGAAATCTCACCGTGCCCGGCGGCCTCTTTCGTCTGAAGCTCATGGACATCGCCGCCACCGTCAACCCTGCGACCGTGCATTTCCGCTCGCTGAACGAACCAGACAAGCTTAATGTTCTCGAACAAAATTACGAATACGATTTGCTCGAGCCGGCAAAACTTCTCCACAAGTACGTCGGGAAAGAAGTCACGCTCACCCGCTCCTACATGGAGAACGGGAGTACCAAGCGTGAAGACATCAAAGCCACTCTGCTCGCCGACAACAATGGCCCGGTGTGGAAAATTGGCAATGACATCGTCACGGGCGGCTATGCCGAGTCCTATCGGTTCCCGGAAGTGCCTGCGAATCTGTTCGACCGCCCCACGCTCTTGATGTCTCTGGAAAATTCCGGTTCGCGCAAACAGCAGATCGAGGCTTCATACCTCGCCGGGAATCTATCCTGGAATTCAGATTACGTATTAACTGTGGGCCGCGATGATAAAGCCGCCGACCTGGATGGCTGGGTGACTTTGGTGAACAACAGTGGCACCGCGTTTCACAATGCTCGCCTGCAACTGGTTGCCGGCGATCTGAATCGTATTCAAGCGCCAGCCGCCGCACCGATGGCACGCGATATGGTGATGGCAAAAGCCGTGCGCGCCGAACAATTCGCACAGGAAAATTTCAGCGAATATCACCTGTACACGCTGGGCCGCAAGACCTCTGTGGAAGACAAGGAAACGAAGCAGATCAGCCTGCTGCAGGGTAGCGGCATCCCCGTCGAAAAACGTTTCGTTGTAAACGGCCAGAATTTCTACTACCACAATCAGTACAGCCCCGGCTCGCCACTAAAAGACAACGTGATGGTCTTCTATAAATTCAAGAACGATGAAAAATCCAGTCTGGGAATGCCCATGCCCGCTGGAAACGTCCGCGTTTATCAAAAAGATTCCAAGGGCAGCATCCTTTTTGTCGGCGAAGACCGCATCGACCACACGCCGAAAGACGAAATGCTCAACATTCATATCGGCACCGCATTCGACGTCATCAGTGAGCGCAAACAAACCGACTACAAGCGCGTAGATACGCACACCTGGGAGATGGAATTTGAAATTACGCTACGCAATCACAAAGACGCGGCAATCACCGTTGAAGTGAACGAGCCCATCGGCGGTGACTGGGAAATGGTCAATTCCAGTTACAAGTACACAAAAACGGCGGCCTGGGCCGCGCAGTTCAACGTGCCCGTCGCGGCAAACGGCACATCCGTACTGAAGTATCGCATCCGCGCCCGCTGGTAGAAGGTACCCGTGCCGCACGGTGAGGGGGGTCGCTCGACATGTTTCGTTTAATTCATCTATTTGCGACGAACATGCTGGTACTTCAGCTCTCGTTTATCCTGTGGCCCCGCGCCGTGCGGCCCACCAGAAATCCAAGAACACAAAAAGAATCGGCTCGATGCAGGCCCTTCACAGGTGGTCTGCTCTCAAGCCGTGTAGAGCAAGCGGTGCAATCCTCGAAGGCGGACTAGGCAGTCAAAATAGACCGGGCCTACTTGGAACGGAATGCGATCAAAAATATCGATTGGAAACAACAAGCGATAAATTCTTGCCAAGTTGAGTTTATGATCTAGAACTATTCCTCGCCCACAATCGCGTCCGCTTCAATCTCCACCAGCATCTCCGGCGAAATCAGAGCGCTCACCTGCAGCATACTTGTGGCCGGACGGATGGTCACAAAAAATTCTCCGTGCGCTCTTGCAACCTTTTCCCACTCTGCAATGTTGGTCACAAAAATCCGCGTTCGCACCACGTCGGACAGGGTTGCTCCTGCTTTCGCAAGTGCCGCTTCGATGTTTCGGATCGCTTGCACGGTCTGCGCGTGCGCGTCGCCAATTCCCACGATTTTTCCGTCCGCCCCGGTTGCTGTCGTTCCGGATACGTACACCACGTTCCCAACCCGCACTGCACGCGAATAGCCCACAATCGGCTCCCACGGCGTTAGGCTCGAAATATTTTTCCGTTCCATCGCCTTACTCCCCAGGGTTCTTGTTTGGCGCCGTCCGCTGCGGTCGTTCTGAACCGCATGCTAAACTGAGTATGACACGGCACTGCCGTTTTTTTGACGCAGTGGCCTTCGACAAGAGCCGGGAATACACGATACATGCGCTGCAACAATATTCTGGAAGCCATTGGCAACACGCCTCTGGTGCGACTGAATCGCATCAATCACGGGCTCAAGCCGCAAATGTACGTTAAGGCTGACTACACCAATCCCGGCGGCTCGGTGAAGGATCGCATTGGCGTCACCATGATCGACGACGCGGAGAAACGCGGCCTGCTTAAGCCCGGGGGCACTATCATCGAAGGCACTTCCGGCAACACCGGCATGGGACTTGCTCTGGTCGCGGCGGTTCGCGGCTACAAAATGGTTTTCACCATCACCGACAAACAGTCCCACCGCCGTCGAACCTGCCGACCCGCGCAGCTACTATTCCGTCGCCAAAAAACTTGCCCGCGATATTCCCAATTCTTTTTATCCTAACCAGTACGACAATCCCATGAATCCCGCAGCCCATTACGCAACCACCGGCCCGGAAATATGGGAAGACAGTGAAGGAAAAATCACTCACTTCGTTTGCGGCATGGGCACCGGCGGCACCATTAGCGGAGCGGGGAAATTTCTCAAAGAAAACAATCCTGCCATTCAGATTATCGGTGTCGATCCGGAAGGTTCGCTGTATTACGATTTCCATAAGATCGGCCAGGTCGTTAAGGGCCGCACCTACGTCGTCGAAGGTATCGGCGAAGACTTTTTTCCCAGCACCATGGACATGAAAATCCTCGACGACGTGATTCAGGTGAATGACGAAGAATGTTTCGTTGTCGCACGGCGGCTGGTCAAACAGGAAGGCATTTTTACCGGCGGCAGCGGTGGCGGTTGCCTATCCGCGGCGCTCCGAGTGGCAAAAGATCTCGACGAAAAAGCCTACATCGTCGCGTTCATGCCCGACACGGGCATGCGCTATCTCAGCAAAGTCTACAACGAGGAATGGATGCGTGAACGCGGTTACGTGGACTCCGCCGTGGCCATCACCGCAGGTGAAGTCGTCAACGCCAAGCACAAATCCGGCAAAGTCCGCGATCTGGTGATTGTGCGTCCTTACCAAACTGTTTTTCACGCACTGAAAACCATGCAGGAGCAGGACATCTCGCAAATTCCCGTATTCGAGGAAACCGCCCTTATCGGTACCGTTTACGAAGACCAGATTCTGACCCTAGCGCTGCAAGGAAAAGATTTGCGCAAACTGGTCATCCGCGAAGTCATGAGCAAACCGCTCCCAAAAATTTCCAGATCTGCTCCCGTCGAACGTGTCACCTACATTCTGAGCCACGAAAATCCCGCTGTGTTCGTGGAAATGGACGAGACGCGTTTCGAAATTCTCACCAAGTACGATTTGATGAGCACCGTCGCAAGCCTCATGGAACAAAAGCGCTGAGCACATTTCGGTTCACGCTAAATTTATTTTCCGGGCGGACATAACTTGAAGATTCTCGATTTCAACGAACGGTTGAAGAACTCGATTCTCATCGCCGATGGCGCGATGGGTTCGATGCTGCACGAAGCCGTGGGCCCGCAGCGCTGTTTCGACGAACTTAATTCCACCGAGCCTGAGGCCGTCTTTCGCGTGCATCAGGCGTATATCGAAGCCGGCGCGCAAATCATCGAAACCAACACGTTCGGCGCCAATCGCTTCAAGCTCGCGCATCTCGGCCTCGGCGATGAAGTACAACGGCTCAATTCGCGCGGCGTCAAAATCGCTCGTGAAGCCCGCGAAGCCGCTGCCCGCGAAGTCTTGATCGCTGGCTCCATCGGGCCGCTCGGCCTGGGCGTGCAAGCTCGCCATCCTGAGCCGCAGGAAATCGTCTCCTATTTCCTCGAACAGGCGCAGGCCCTGGAAGAACGCGGCGTCGATCTTTTCATTCTAGAAACCTTCACTTACATTGAAGAAATTCTTCTCGCCATCGACGCCATTCGGTCCTTCTCTCTGCTGCCTGTCATCGCGCAGCTTACTTACGCCGAAGAAGGCGTCGCGTACGGCGACCTTCGCCCCACTGACGCCGCCGCACAACTCAAAAATAAAAACGTCCAGGTCGTCGGCGCAAATTGCACGCTCGGCCCGCAAGCATTGCTTCCAATCCTTACCGAACTTGCTTCGATTGACGAGCTTCGCGTCAGCGGCATGCCCAACGCCGGTTTCCCCAAGCGCGAAGGCGACCGCATCGTCTATCCAAGAGCTTCGCCGGAATATTTCGCTCTTTTCGCGCGCGAAGCGGCCGCCGCCGGGGTACGTATTCTCGGTGGTTGCTGCGGAACTACGCCCGCACATATTCGCGCCATGGCCGACGCCGTCAAATCGCTGCGCCCTGTGAAGGCACATGTTTCCGCGATCGCGATCGAGGTGTTGGTCAGCCGCGCACCTTCCGTCGAACGCTCTCCCGAAAGCAAACTCTGGAGGAATATCCAAGCCGGAAAATTTCAGGTTAGCGTGGAAATCGATCCGCCCAAGGGCATCGCGCTCGATCGCGTATATGAGCAAGTGGATAAAATCATGGCGTCAGGTAAAGTGGATGCCATCGACATCAACTCCGGCGCCATGGCTCGCGTTGGAATGGACGCGCTCATCGTTGCCGGCGCTCTCGAAGCCCGCGGCGTCGAGACCATTCCGCATCTCACCACGCGCGACCAAAATATCATTGGTCTGCAGGCCGCATTGCTCGGGTCGTGGACCGTCGGCTGCGTCCGCAACGTCCTCGCCATCACCGGCGATCCGCCCTCTGTTGGCGATTACCCCGAAACCAGCGGAGTTTACGAAGTTGATTCCGTCGGACTGGTCAAAGTTCTTCACCGCCTCAATCAAGGTACCGACTGGTCCGGCAAAACGCTCGGTGGCGCAACCAATTTCACCATCGGCGTCGCCGTCAATCCGGTTGCGGACGATCTCGATGAAGAGATCATCCGCTTCCACGCCAAAATCGAAGCTGGCGCGCACTTCGCCATGACCCAACCGCTCTTCGATCCCCAACACTGGCTCGACTTCGTCAAAAAACTCGGCGGCAAACCTCCCATTCCGGTCCTGATCGGAATCTGGCCGCTCAACAGCTACAAGCAGGCGCTGCGCCTCAATAACGAAGTCCCGGGAATTGTTATTCCTGAATCGCTTCTCAAATCTCTCGAAGCCGCGGGAACCGGAGCACGCGAGCGTGGATTCGAAGTCGCCCGCGAAATGCTTGCCTGGTCGCGCACTGAACTCGCTGGAGCATATCTAATTCCGCCGTTCAAACGGTACGAAGAGATCCTAGACATCCTTTAGCGCGCTTCTTGATTGGTCCCTCAGTACACTCCAGGAACCAACCTCTTTGTTACTCGGCTGTACTGGGCGTATTCCTCTCCAAATGCCTCCTGCAATGCTTGTTCCTCCACCTGAATTCGATAGATCAGCGCCGCCGTTGTCGGCACAACCGCAACAACAAAGCTGATCCAGTTCCTCGAATGAATTCCAATCGCTACAAAAACCATCAGCAAACCCAAATAAGAAGGATGCCGCACCACTCGGTACAGTCCGCTACGCACCATCTTCTGCGACTCGCGAATCGCTACGTTTGCGCTGAATGATTTTCCCAACGTAAACAACGCTGTCCATCGAATCGCCAGCGCCGCGGCCAGTACCGCCACGCTCGCCGCTCTAAACCACGCCGCTCCGCCAAACATATTCGCCGCCATAATTCGTCGCAGCCACTCACAGGCCGTCACTGAAATCACGATCACAATCCACAAAATCAGCTGTGACCCACGATCGCGTATTTTCCCGCCGCTTTTCCCAGTTCGTGTCGCTACTGCAATCACCACTTCGGACGCCACCCACGCCCAGTAAAATGACGTCCACAAAATTGCTGTCATGCCGGCCTCTGTGCTCGCAGTTCAAGCTAGCACATCCCACCGATGCTTCGGAGCGCAAGCATCCCAACTTCGCTACGATGAGACACCGCCCGACGGACTGCCGACTTCAGGCGGCAGGTGAGGGCGTTAAGCAACTTGACAATAAGTTAGTTGTCTGGCGGACTTATAACACCTGAGTTATGCATAGAATTTGGCATCTAGACGAGCGGCGGAGGCGAGAAACATTTGGGGACCCTGAGAATCCTGGTGTAAAACCAGTGAGGTCGTGAAGTTAGCCCTTCACCACCCAATTCTCAGGAGGTCACCCAAATGGTGATAGACAGGGGC
>WNFA01013414.1_pt1 | contig 13443 bp, 9 predicted proteins | sample 5400481 | NCBI WGS metagenome assembly WNFA01 (sample SAMN13153340, study PRJNA577476) | soil metagenome | isolation source: 120 cm saprolite under Douglas fir tree site 2 hole 1 replicate 2 | place: USA:California | collected 2015-04-18 | reverse complement strand
CGCCTGGGCCGCGACGCCGGCATCCCCACCCCCGCCAACCGCGCCGTGTACGCCGCCTTGAAGCTGCACGCGAGCGGGTCCGCGCACGCCGGCTAATCGGGGCGGGCGTCCCCCTCTTGCAGCGCTATCTGCCGTTCTGGGCGGCGAACCTGGTGGACCGGATGTGGGTCATCCTGGTCCCCATCATCGCCGTCCTGGTCCTGCTCGGCCGCGCCGTGCCGGCCCTGTATCGCTGGCGCGTGCGCTCCCGCGTCTTCCGCTGGTACGCGCGCCTCAAGCAGATCGAGCTTGCGCTCGAGGAGAACCCCGGGCCGCAGGTCCTCGAGGACATGCTCAAGCGGCTGGACGACACCGAGCGCGCGGTCAACCAGATCCCCCACGCCGCTCGCGTACGCGGAGAACCTCTACTTCTTCCGGGAGCACGTCGACGTGGTCCGCCGGCGCATCGCCCGGCGGCTGTCGCGGGAGTCGCTCGCCGCAGCCCCTGCCGCCGCTCCGATGCGCGCTTCGGAGGGCGGCAGGTAGCCGCGGTCCTCAGTCGTCGTCGCGGTGGCCCACCCGGACGGGCCAAAGGCGGGGGGACCGCTTTGACGCGCTAGGCTTTAGTCATCGTCGTCGTGCTCATCCTGCTTCCTGCACGAATGCGGAGGCGGCGGGACACGAGGCGCGCCACTCTTGTCCATCTGCAGCCCGCCCGTCGTCGCTCCCAGCGTGGTCAGGCGGTTCAGCTCGGCGTCGTAGTCCTCGCAGAGAAGCAGCCGCTGGTCGACCATCTTGCGCAGCGCATGGGCCACATCGTGCACGTACCGATTGAGCGTCCCATAGCGCTCCTGGCTGGAACGACGCGGGTCGCCGGCCGCCTGGCGAGCCGCCTTGGTCTGGGGGAACGGGATGAACTGACCCGAGCTCTCGCACCCGTCGTTCGCCCACACGCCGCCGCGCAGAGCCCATCCGGTGTACGTGGCCACGGGAACGGTGACGTCTGCCAGGCGGATGCCGGCGATGTCGTTTCCGTCGCGGTCCGTGTTCGGGACGAAGCTCGGGTAGATCGGACCGTTCGCCGGGTTGTCCTCCATTGGCGGCGAGACCAGCGGCGGGTTGAAGGTGGGGATGCCGCTTTGATAGAAGCCCGGCCCCCAATTGAAGCGGTAACGCGTCGTCTTGAGGCCTGTGTACGTCACGCCCGGAATGGCTGGGAAGCCCACTGCTGACTGGTTCGGCGGAACGAGCGTCTTGTCATGGAAGGTCGGGACCCTGCTCTCCGGCGGCTCCTTGTGCTCGGTGACCCATTCGTCCATCGCGATCCAGAGCGCACGCTGGACCGGAGCCGAGTTGAGCGGGTTCTGGAATTGCTGGCAGTTGCCTTTCGAGGTCGCGCTCCCGGTCCCGTGCTGGTGACTGGAGATGAAGTAGTTGCGAGCGAACGGGGAGTCGGGCAGGTCCTTCTTCCCGTCGGGAGTCGTGTGCAAGAGCGATGCGGCCTTCACCCAGTACTCGTTCGCCGAGTAGATCTCCATCGCGACCGGGCAGGTGTGGCTCATCTCGCACCGGGCGAATCGGCTGTCGCGAATCCCGGTGAACGGATCCGTCGTCATCACGTTGGCGAACGGGAAGGTCGCCTCGTTGAAGAGGTGTTCCTGGCGATTGCGCTCGGTGCGCCCCGGTTGGGAGAACCGGAAATTCATGCTCAGGCCGTCACCGGCGGCGATCCATTGCAGCATGCCGTCGAAGACGATCTTGCCGTTCTCCGCCTGGTTGAAGCCGAGATGAGTGAAATCGTTGAGCGTGCGCCCGGGCTGCGAGACGACTTCCGTGTAGATGCGCCGAACGTCGCCGGCGAGCGGATTGGCGTTGCCGGCGCTGTCGGTCGTCTCGTACCGGAGCCACGCATTGAAGTCGCGGATCGCAGCGAGGCCGATCGTGTTCACGGTCGGGTTCTTGGCCGTGTACATGAACTCGTAGATGTCATTCGCGACGAAAGGGCACTTTGGTGGCGTACTATTGTCGCAAGGAGCAGCATCAGGCGACGCGTTGAGCTTGATCGCCGTACCGTTCATCGCCGTCGGGCTCGACTTGGTGTAGTCCCACGCGGAGCTGGCAAGGACCTTGGGTACATCGTCGAGATGGATGCGGTGCGTGAGCGTCGCATGGCTCTTGTCCGGGACGCCCTGCGCGTTGGTGACAGCGGGATAGGTCAGATTGAACGAGGCGGCGCCCGTCACGATGTACTCGTAGCCCGGACCGGTGATCGTCGAGCCGTCAGGGTTGTGCGCGACTGCCTTGCTGAGGTCGATGGTCGTGTTGAAGTTCGCGTTGTTGGTGCCGGCGGCCTGGTCCCATCCGCTGAACACGATTCGGCGGCTCGTACATGACTTTGTGGGCACCAGCCTTCAGATTCATCGGCTTCAAGATGTAGAAGTCGAAGGCGTACTCGACGTTGCCGTTGGCATTGCGCGGCGCGAGCTGGATGTCGACCATCACGGAATTCTTGGCGTCGTTGGGATTCACTTCCCCGAACCCCGTGCCGACGATCTTCTCGTACTGCCCGACGCCCGCGAAGACGTGGCCGCCAAACGTCGGCGACTCCGACCTGCTCTTGTCGATGACGAACTTCGTCAGCTTGGCTTGCGCCGCGCTCGGAAACAGCAACGTCAGCGCGATCCCAACGAGCAAGAGGTAGATTGCGGAATTCCGCGGATATGAGCGCATCGCGATTCCCTTCTGCAGCGAGGAAGGCGACCTGAGGCAAAGGTCGGATGGACGGCAGACCAGCTCGCGAACGCCTGATTGTTCCCGCTCCGATCGCGTGCGAAGTCAAGACGCGGCGAGCCGGCCTTGCTTCGAAGACGTCACGCTCGCGGTGAGTTCCCTGCGGGGGTGCTCCCTGGGCGTCCGCGCCGTCAAGCCGCATCGAGTCAGCCGCCGCGAACGGTGCTAATCCGTGCCCCATGCGCGATCCCGCCCGCACCGTGGTGGTCACCGGCACCGGGGTCCTCTGCCATCTCGGAGACGATCCCGCGCAGATCGAGGCGGCGCTGCGCGAGGGGCGCGGTCTGCCGTTCATCCGCCATCCGCCGGCGGTTGCGGCCGGGTCGCGCTGCCAGCTCCTCGGCAGCTACCGTGGAGACCTCGCCGCCGAGAGGCGCCAGGCCCGCTTCATGGGCAGGGCGGCCCTGATGGGCTACAAGGCCGCGCTCGCCGCTCTTTCGCAGTCCCGGCTGGAGCGCCGCGACATCGCCGTGGCGGCGGGCAGCGGCACGGGCGACGTCGCGACCCACATCGAGGTCCAGAAGCAGCTCGAGCGGGCGGACGGGCGGCGCCTCTCGGCCACGGTGATTCCGCGGATGATGGCCTCCACGGTCTCCGCCAACCTGGCGACGGCGCTGCGCACGACCGGGCCCTCCTTCACCGCCAGCGCGGCCTGCTCGGGCGGCGCGTACAACATCCTGCTCGCGGCGGAGCTGATCGAGCACGGTCACGTCGATGCCGCGCTCGCCGGCGGGGTCGAGGTGGCCGACGAGCATTTCCACGCCGGATTCGACGCAATGCGCGCCTTCAACGGCCAGGACAACGAGCACCCCGCGCGCGCCTCACGCCCGTACGCCCGGGACCGGGCAGGCTTCATCTTCGGCGAGGGAGCGGGCATGGTGGTCCTGGAGACGAAGGCGGACGCCGAGGCGCGAGGCGCCGAGGTGCTGGGCGTCGTCGCCGGATATGGCATGTCCTCCGACGGCACGGGCGACATGGTGTGCCCGACCGCGGAAGGCGCCCTGGCGGCCATGGAGCGCGCGCTGCGCCACGCCGGGGTGCGCGCCGAGGAGATCGACTACGTCCACACCCACGGGACCTCGACGATGGCGGGCGACGTCAGCGAGGTGCGCGCCCTGCGCCGGCTCTTCGGCGGGCGCCGCGTGCCGTACTCGTCGACCAAGGGGTACATCGGCCACACCATCTCCGCCGCGGGCGCGATCAACGCCATCTTCACGCTCTCGATGCTGCGGGGCGGCTGGATCGCGCCCTGCATCAACGCCGAGCCGCTCGACCCGGAGCTGGACGACTACCCGCCGGTGGTGCGGCCGACGGCGAGGCCGCTGCGCCTCGCGCTGTCCAATTCGTTCGGGTTCGGCGGCACCAACGTCACGCTGGTCCTGGCGCGCCCGGACTGAGGAGAAGTGTCGAGGAGGTTGGAGATGGCAGACAGAGGCAGGCAAATCCCGGCAGCGTTTCCGAAGCTCACCGTCCGCGGGCTCCAGACGCGGGCCCTCCGCGTGGCGATGCGCCGGCCGCTCGGGACGAGCGGCGGGACCATCACCCACGCGCCCCTGGTCCTCATCGACCTCGAGACGGAGGAAGGAGTGCCGGGCCGGGCCTATCTCTTCGCCTACTCGGACCTGGGAGCGCGCACGCTCCGGCAGCTCCTGGCGGGGATCCTGGAGATGGTCCGAGGCGACGCGGTCGCGCCGGTGGCGATCGCCAAGAAGCTCCACGGCCGTTTCACGCTGATCGGCCGCGAGGGGCTCCCCACCATCGCGATGTCGGGGCTCGACGTGGCCCTGTGGGACGCGCTGGGCCGCGCGACGGGGCTGCCGCTGGCGCGGCTGCTCGGCGGCGAGCTCCACCCGGTGGCGGCGTACAACAGCAATGCGCTCGGGCTCGACGCGCCCGAGAAGGTCGCGGACGAGGCATTGGAGCTCCTGGCCGAAGGCTTCCACGCGATCAAGCTTCGTCTCGGACGCGAGACACTGTGGGACGACCTCGTCGCCACCCGCGCGGTCCGCGCGAGGATCCCCGCCGACGCCCTGCTCATGACCGACTTCAACCAGGCGCTCACGGTGGCGGAGGCGCTCGCGCGCGGGCGGGCGCTGGACAGGGAGCAGGTCTACTGGATCGAGGAGCCGGTGCAGCACGACGACTACGCGGGGGCGGCCCGGCTCGCGCGCGAGCTGGAGACGCCGGTCCAGATCGGCGAGAACTTCCTCGGGCCGCGCGCCATGGCGGCGGCGCTCGCGGCGGGGGCGGCGGACTACGTGATGCCCGACCTGGCGCGGATCGGCGGGGTGACGGGCTGGATGCGGGCGGCGGCGCTGGCCGACGCCGCCGGAATCGAGATGTCGTCGCACCTCTATCCCGAGGTGAGCGCGCAGCTCCTGGCCGTCACGCCGTCGGCCCACTTCCTGGAGTACGTCGACTGGGCGGCGCCGGTCCTGGTGCGACCGCTGGAAATCGCGGACGGACAGGCGCTGCCAGGCGAGGCTCCCGGCGTGGGGCTCGACTGGAACGAGGACGCCGTGGTGCGGTTCGCGATCGAATAGTCGCCAGCGATGGTTGCGCCGCTGAGGCGCGACCGCGGCGCATCGTGCTGCCCAGTCCCGGGATTCAGCCCTGCAAGGCTGCGGACGGAGGGTTGCCGCTGGCACGCCGGATGCTCGGGCGTGTCAGCGAGTCGGTGATGAGGCACGCGGGGCTCGCAAACTGGCCTGGGTGGCCAGGATGCTGGCTGTTGACAGCGCCTGCGGAGAGGAGGAAGGGGGTCTGCAAGGGGGAAGTCCGCGCCCTGGCGCCTTGGGGCGCGTCCAGATCCAGAACTCAAACCGTGGGACGGGAGGCCGGCCATGCTGCCTCGGCTGAATGCGGACGCATCCGCGAAGGTGGACGTGCAGGAGACGGAGTTCTCGCACGACCTGTTCGGAAGGTACGTGTGCAGCACCTGGGATGAGGTCGCGAACAATGGGGGCACGCCGTTCGACGCTGTGGTCATCGGCGCGGGAATGTTCGGTGGCTCGTGCGCCGAGAAGCTGTACCGGTTCGGCGAGTCGATCAACCTCCGCATCCTCGTCCTCGACGCAGGCGCCTTTCTTGCTTCGACACACATCCAGAACCTTCCGCACATCGGCCTCGGCGCTCCGGGCGACGTGCCGGTGCCGACGAACGTCAGCGACCCGGGCACGCGGAACATCGTGTGGGGCAATCCCTGGCACAGCAACCAGTCGTTCCCCGGCCTCGCCTACTGTCCGGGCGGGCGCTCGCTGTTCTGGGGTGGATGGTCGCCGCGGCTGACCGACGCCGACCTGGCGAGTTGGCCCCCCGCCGTCGCTGCCTACCTGCGCGAAAACTATGAGACCGTCGAGAGCGAGATCGGCGTCGAACCAACGGCGGACTACATCTCGGGCGTGCTCAACGATGAGCTGCTCGCCGCGTTCGGGGCGGCGCTGCCGCAATACGAGGTGAAGGACGCTCCTCTTGCCGTCCAGGGCAAAGGACCCGAGTCGGGGCTGTTCGGCTTCGACAAGTATTCCAGCGCGACGCTTCTCATCGACGCGATCCGCGAGGACATCCGCCGCCGCTGGACCTTGAACGATGACTCGCGGCGCAGGTTGATGTTGCTGCCGCGCGCGCACGTGACGCGAATGCGCACGAGCGGTGGAAAGGTCACCGGCCTCGACCTGTCCGTGAACGGGACGCCTCGATCACTGTCCGCCCCCGTCGTCGCGCCCAACGCCATGTACGTGCTCGCTGCATCGACCATCGAGTCGACGCGGCTCGCCCTCGAATCGTTCCCGAGCGGGAAGATGGGCGCGAACCTGATGGCGCACCTGCGGACCAACACGACGGTGCGCGTGAAGCGCAGCGTCTTTGCCGGTTTGCCGAAGGAGTTCAAAGATCTCGAAACTGCCGCGCTGATCGTCCGGGGCGAGCAGGGCGGGCGCCGCTTCCACTTCCAGGTCACGGCGGCCGCGGTGGACGGCAGCAACAGCGAGGCCAACCTCTTCACCGCCATCCCGGACGTCGACCTGCTCGGCGACATCAAGGCGAACCAGGAAAAGGCGTGGATCGTCATCACCCTGCGCGGGATTGGCGAGATGAAGGGCCATCAAGACGCCAAGCCGGGCGACCCGTCGAAGAGCTGGATGGACCTGGCGTGGGACGTGCCGGACCAGCGGGACCCCTTCGGCAGGCGGCCCGCCTGGGTCAATCTGGTCGCGACTCCTGCGGACGACGCGTTCTGGACCGTGATGGAGCAGCGCGCGCTCGATGCCGCGGCCGCAATCGCGAAGGACCCGGCGAACATCCAATACTGGTATGGCGGGAAGTGGAACGCGAAGCCGCCGCCGCTAGGCTCGGCGCGGGACAAGATCGGCACCACGCACCACGAGTCCGGCACCCTCTGGATGGGAGACAGCGCCGCGGTTACCGACGGCGACGGTCGTTTCCAGCACGTCGACAACGCGTACGTCGCGGGGCCGGCGCTGTTCCCTACCTGCGGGTCCGCCAATCCCAGCCTGACGGGGCTCGTGCTGGCGAGGAAGACGGCGGAAGCGATCGTGCAGCGGCTCCAGCCGCAACCCTCGAAGGAGTTCCGCGCGATCCTCCCCGCTGACCTGGCCGGATGGCAGATGGCCGGCAGCGGTGGGTTCGTCGCCAACAACGGCGTCGTCGAATCGCAGGGCGGCATCGGCCTGCTCTGGTACACGCGCGAGCAGTTCAAGGACTTCCTGCTGAAGCTCGACTGGCGCGCGGCGCACCCCGACGACAACTCCGGCGTCTTCATCGGCTTCCCCGCGCTGAACAGCAGCAACCCGCAGTCGGACTGGCAGCTGGCCGTGAACCGCGGATACGAGGTGCAGATCGACGACACCGGGTTCAATCCCGACACGCAAAAGCTGCACGACCCGACGCACGAGACCGGCGCGATCTACGCGCTCTCAGCGGCGAAGAAGCTGGCTTCGCGTCCGGTGGGCGAGTGGAACACCTTCGAAATCCAAGCCAAGGGCGACACGATCACCGTGAGTCTGAACGGCGAGCAGGTGACCCAGTACAAGGTCGACCCGCTGCGGCCGCCGGCAGGGCACATCGGGCTGCAAAACCATCACCCCGGCTCGCAGGTGCAATTCCGGAACGTGTTGATCAAGTCGCTGTAGCGGAGGTTAGGCGCGGGAGGTGCAACATGCGTTCCTTGGACGAGTCCGAGCGGCAACTCGATCCGACCCTGCTCGCGGGCGCGGCGACAGCCCGCGAGCAGGAGCGCACTCCCGTGGAGGGAACCGCCCTCTGCCTTTCCGGAGGCGGGTACCGGGCCATGGTGTTCCACCTCGGGGCGCTCTGGCGGCTGAACGACCTGGGGATGCTGCGCGGACTTGCTCGCGTCTCCAGCGTCTCCGGCGGTTCGATCACCGCCGGAGTCCTGGGGAGCCGCTGGCGAGAGCTCGACTTCGACCGCGCCACCAGCGTCGGGCGGGCCTTTGCGGAGAAGGTCGCCGGGCCCATCCACGAGCTCGCATCGACCACCATCGACATCGGCGCCGTGGTGACTGGCGCGCTCCTCCCTGGCACGCGCATCTCCGACCGGATCGAGTCGGCCTACCGCAAGCACCTCTTCGGGGATCGGACGCTCCAAGACCTGCCGTCGGACGACGAGGGACCGCGCTTCGTCGTCAACGCCACCAGCCTGCAGACCGGCGCCGTGTTCCGCTTCTCGCGCCCGTACATGGCCGACTACCACGTCGGCAAGTTCCTCGCCCCGAAGGTCGCGCTGGCCAAGGCCGTGGCGGCGTCGTCGGCGTTCCCGCCCTTCCTCTCGCCGGTAGTGCTTCCGCTGTCCGGGGAGAGGTACGAAGACGGAAGCGGCGACGCCGCGTACGCAGACTACCGGCGCGAGGCGGTGCTCTCCGACGGCGGCGTCTACGACAACCTCGGTCTGGAGACCGCCTGGAAACGGTTCAAGACCGTGCTCGTCTCGGACGGGGGCGCCGCGCTCAAGGTCGAGATCCACCCGGCGGTGGACTGGGCCCTCGGCGCGATCCGCGTCCTCGGGATCATCGACAACCAGGTCCGAGCGCTCCGCACGCGCATGACGGTGGACGCGTTCCGGTCGGGAGTACGGCAAGGGACCTACTTCGCCGGGCGCGGAGAAGCCGGCGAAGCTGCCTTATCCGAGAGAGATCTGAAGGAGGTTGGGCGATGCAACGACCGAACCCGATCCAGGGAGTCACGCAGACCGTCCGGCGGCCGCTCAAGATCTTCGCGACCGATCCGCTCCTGGGCCGGACCTTCGGCAATCGCGCGCGCATCGACGTCGCCAACGAGAACCTGCAGCCTGGCCCGATCGGACCGCGCGTGGAGGTCCTCGATTACGACGGCGCGGGCGACTGCTTCTACGAGCCGGTGGACCTGAACAACCCGGCCGTCCTGATGCAGGGCGGTCTCGACCCTTCTGAGTCGGACCCGCGGTTCCACCAGCAGATGGTGTACGCGGTCGCGATGAAGACGATCGAGAACTTCGACCGCGCCCTCGGACATCCGCTCCGGCTCGCCGGAGTCGGGAGGAAGGCCGCGGCGTATCCCAGGTTGCGCTTGTTCCCGCACGCCTTCTACGGGGCAAACGCGTTCTACTCGCGCGATCTCAACGCGATCCTCTTCGGCTACTTCCACGCGGACTCGTCGAATCCGGGGCCGAACCTTCCGGGCCAGACCGTGTTCACCTGCCTCTCTCACGACGTGATCGTGCACGAGATGACCCACGCGCTGGTCGACCGGCTTCGACCGCTCTTCCTGGAGCCGACCAACGAGGACGTCCTCGCCTTTCACGAGGCTTTCGCGGACATCGTCGCCCTCTTCCAGCATTTCTCGTTCTCGGACGTTCTCCGGGAGTACATCCAGCGGACGCGCGGCGACATCCGGACCCCGAGCCCGCTGGTCGAGCTAGCACGTCAATTCGGGTACGCGACCGGCAGCGGGAAGGCACTGCGGTCGTGCCTCGGGGTCGAAGGCGCCAAGCTCTCGCCCTCGGTGCTCGAGCCGCACGATCGAGGCGCCCTGCTCGTGGCCGCGGTCTTCGACGGCTTCTACAAGACGTACCAGAAGCGGATCTACGATCTCATCCGCATCGCCACGGGCGGGACCGGGCAGCTCCCGGCGGGCGATCTGCACCCCGACCTGGTGAACCGGATTGCGGGCGAGGCGGCGAGGACGGCGCAGCGCGTGCTCGAGATGTGCATCCGCGCGTTCGAGTACCTGCCGCCAGTCGACGTCGATTTCGGTGATTTCCTCCGCGCGCTCATCACGGCGGACTACGAGCTCGTGCCTGCCGATCCCGACCTCCGCGACGCGATGATCGAGGCGTTCCGCAACCGCGGGATCTATCCGGCCGCGGTCACCTCGCTCGCGGAGGAGTCGCTCCTGTGGCCCACTCCGAATCTCCCGGCATTCGGAGCAGACACCACCTGGCGCCTGCAGGACATCTTCTTCCAGGCCATCCGTTCATTCGACACCGGCGGGTGGACGTCGAGCGTGACCCTCCCTCCGGAGCCGCAGTCCCAGGTTGCGGAGGAGGACCAAGGTGAGGAGTTCCGGCCCGATCTGAACGCCGCGTTCGCCAAGCAGCTCGCGGGATACGCGTCTCTGAACGCGGCCGCGCTCGGGCTCGACTCGAAGCCCCCGAACAAGATCCAGGTCCGCGGGTTCCATCCCGTCTTCCGCGTCGCGCCCAACGGCAAGCTCCTCGTCGAGCTGGTCGCGCAGTTCGCCCAGCAGGACGTCCGCGAGCGCCGGACGCTCGGCGGTGTCCCGTTCCGCGGCGGCGCGACCGTGATCGCCTCCGCGGAAGGCGAGGTGCGGTACCTGATCTCGAAGCCCTTCGACCGGCAAGGCGGCGCCCAGGTCGCCGAGCGTGCCCACGCGCGATACCAGCGGCAGCTCCGCTTCATCAGCTCTGCCGACGCCCGGAACCCGAAGACCCCGTACATGAGCTCCGACGAGTACGACCAGCGCATCGCCGCGCTGGCGAGCTTCTCGGCGCTGCACGGAGGATGACGATGGCCCGGTCCATTTCCGTCCGGATGTACAACGTCGGATTCGGCGACGCGTTCCTGGTGGCGATCCCTGAAGCGGAAGGCGTGCGGCGCATCCTGTTCGACTGCGGGTCGATTGCGGCGCCGCAGGGCCGGGCGATGTCCGACGTGGTGGAGCGGATCGTGCGCGACGTCACGGGAGCGGATGGCGTTCCCCGGATCGACGTCGTCGTTGCGACGCACCGGCACAAGGACCACGTGTCCGGATTCGACGCCGCGGTCTGGGCAAACGTCCAGGTCTCGGAGGTCTGGCTCCCGTGGACCGAGGATCCCGAGGATCCTGCCGCGCGAGAGATCCGCGACATCCAGAGCAGGCTCACGCTCGCGCTCGACGCCGCGTTCAAGGCGCGCCCAGCCGCGGAGAACGCCGCGGATGTGGCGCAAGCCGCCATCGTGAGCAACGCGCTGACCAACGATCGCGCGATGCGCACCTTGCACGCAGGGTTCGCGGGGAATCCCACGCGACGGTTCCTGCCCACCCTGGACCCGGCGGAGCGGACGTTCACTACCGCGGCGCTCCCCGGAGTCACCGTCCACGTCCTCGGTCCCTCGCGAGACAAGGAAGTCATCCGGGACATGACCCCGCCCAAGGGGGAAAGCTATCTCCGGCTGAAGGCGGCGGCCGTCGAGGCGGGAAACGGAAAACCGAAGCCACCGTTCACCGCCCGATTCATCGTGCCCGCGGCGCCGCTGCCGTTCCCGGAAGAGGAGAAGGGCAAGATCCGGTCTGCGGGCAGCTTCGCGGACCTGGACATCGCGGTCGCCCTCGACCAGGCGGTCAACGGGACGAGCCTCATGCTGGTCCTCGAGTTCGCGGGGACGTACCTGCTGTTCCCCGGCGACGCGCAGTGGGGCACCTGGGCCTCGGTGTTGAAGGACCCGCGGTGGGTCGACCTCCTCCGGAAAGTCGAGTTCTACAAGATCGGTCATCATGGGAGCCACAACGCGACGCCCAAGGACTTCGTCGAAGGCATCCTCCGCGAGAACGTGTGGGCGATGGCTTCCACGATCGAGCGGCCGCAGTGGGCGCGAATTCCCAAGCCGGAGCTGCTGGAAGCGCTCGAGCAGAAGCACGCTCATCTCGCCCGCAGCGACAAGGACGGCTCGGCCCCTACGGCCGACGGCGGCTTCCAGGTCGAGCCGGGCGTGGTCGTCGAGGCCCGGATCCCCATCGGCTGAAAAAGTCGTCGACGTGACCCGGGAGCACACCCTACTACGCACTTGCGCCCGGGATTCGCTACGGATTGAACGATCGTGCGACCCTGTCTGTGGGCGGCATCTGCCTGGGCTCGAGCTGGTGCACGCGCTATTCCGCCAGGTTCGGCGGGGAGGTGACCCTCGGGATTCTTTCCGCGGGTCCCGCTGACTTCGCGGCCACGTTCGGCGTGGCCTATGACGGCCAACCCGGGGATCCGCTCTACGCCGGGACGGTGGCGCGGGTTCAAGGCGGCCCGCTCGCGATCGTTCTCGTACCGCAGATCCAATATCGCATGTCGGCGGCCGATGGTTTCCGCTGGGCGTACGTGCTCGCCGGGCAACTCGTGCTCCAGGCCACGGAAAGGCTCGCATTCGATCTCGGCACGGTGCTGCACGCCTCCTTCGCGGCGCCCGACCCGTTCAAGTCCGACGCGTTCCAACAGGGCGGCGTCATTCCCATGACGATCGGCGCGACCTGGGTGCTCGGCCGCCGGTTCGATCTGCGAGCGCAGTTCACGGTCGCGAAGCTACTCGCAAGCGACGTGAGCGTGCCGGAGGACATATACACCCTCGGCTTCTACGCTTCGCTCCGGCCCTGAGAGGGCACGCTACCTTCGCGCGGAGGTCTTTCGCTTCCTCTTCGCGGGACGGGCGGCCCGGCGCGCGCGTTCCGTGGGTCCCTTGCCCGCGCGCGCCAACTGCGCGTTGGCCTGCGCCAGCCAGTGCTGCCGGTACTCCGCCGCGCGGCGGACGATTCGCTCGAGGACCTCTTTCCCGTTCTGGGGCGCCTCCGCGTTCCCGCCGCCGCCCTCGGGCCGGATCTTCAGCTCGCTCAAGCGGGTGAGCACGGGTTTCATCGCCTTCTCGGGACTCAGGAAGAACTCGCTGCCGCGCACCCGCACGAAGCTCCAGCCGAGCCGCTCGAGAATGGCCTGCCTGGCCATGTCCTCGCGCAGCTGCTCGACCGCTCCCGCCTTGTCGCCGTCGCACTCGATGGCCAGGCGGCGCCCTCCACCCTCGACGACCAGGTCGATGGTGTAGTAGCCGACCCGCCAGTGAGGGATGACGCGATAGCCCGCCTCGAATAGCCGGTTGTGCACCTCGTGCTCGAGCGGGGTCTCGGAGGAATCCTCGGACTGCTTCAAGAGCAGCCTCACCGCCTCGGGATCTTCGGCGTGCTGGATCAGCCGGCGGCGCAGGTCCTTGGGCTTCAGGTCGGCCGGATCGAGCGAGTGGACCACCCACATCTGATCGCGCGCGCGGCTCGCCGCCACGTTGAAGCGCTGCTTGAACATCGGCTCGCTGCGCAGGCGGAGCGGATTCCCCTCGGCGGTGTCCACCACCGACAGGAACATCACGTCCCGCTCGTCGCCCTGGAACTGGGCGGCGTTGCCGCAGA
>WNFA01010581.1_pt1 | contig 13455 bp, 16 predicted proteins | sample 5400481 | NCBI WGS metagenome assembly WNFA01 (sample SAMN13153340, study PRJNA577476) | soil metagenome | isolation source: 120 cm saprolite under Douglas fir tree site 2 hole 1 replicate 2 | place: USA:California | collected 2015-04-18 | reverse complement strand
CCCGCGCCTGGTAAACAAGAACATCACCGTCGTCTGGGACGGCGGCAGCTTCGGCGTGACCAGGGGCACCGTCGTGGACATCCCGGCCGGAAGCTCGCTGGAGACCGCCTACGGGGCTGGCAACCTGTCAGCCATCGGGACCGCCGACACCACGGAGCCACTGGGAACGGGGACCGGATGACACAGCCTCCGCAGCCCGCACGATCGCCGTTCGCCTGGCGGCTGCTGCTCGTCGTGTCCACCGTGTGTTTCTTCCTCGCCGCGATCACCGTGGCGGGCTCTGACATCTTCCACGGGCCTGCGTGGGCCTGGGGCTTCGGCGGGTTCAGCGCCTGGGTGCTGGCGGGGGCGGTGCCGTGACGACGCTGTACGCCACGGTCGCCGACCTGCGCGAGGTGCTGTCCGGCACGGACAGCGGAGTCGGCACGCCAGCCCAGCTGTCTGATGCCCAGCTCACCCAGGCGCTGACCTCGGCCAGCAGCCGGATCAGCGTCTACGCGGGCAGCGTCTACGACAGCAGCACCCCGCAGGCCGTCCCGCCGGACATCTTCCATGACCTGTGCCTGGACCTGGCCGCCTTCTGGGCCTGGAAGAACTACCTCAAGGGCAAGGTCATCCCGGCTGCGCACCCGGCGTTCATCGCCTACACCAGCGCGCAGAAGATGCTCGATTCGGTGCGCTCGGGCGAGATCCGGCTGGACCCGGCCGTGGTAGGCGCTGGCGTAGGCGCGGAGATGGCTCACGTCGTCAACCGCATCCCGCCCATCTTCAACGGCGACGACAGCAACACCAGGGTGGGGCAGAGCGGGTTCCTGGAGGCCGACGTGCCCGCAGGCATGTGGGCTCCGCACGGGCTGGACTGGTCCGGGCAGAGCTGGCAGCGAGCGGATAGCCGAGCTGCGCCGGGTCACCGGCAGCAGGGACGGCATGCTGCGCGGAACCGTCACCGTGGACCAGCGATATGCCCACTACCAGCACGAGCACCTGGAGTTCGCCCACCCGCGCGGCGGCCGGGCGCAGTACCTGTCCGGGCCGCTGTTCGAGAGCTTTCGGGGCTACCTGGCGGACTATGCGCGCGATGTCCTGCATGACGGCGGCCAGCACGCGATGCAGCGCTCAATGGAGGACCTGAGCGATCAGGTGGAGACCGAGGCACCGCGCGAGTTCGGGGACCTGCGGCTGTCCGGCCACCCCGAGGTTCACCAGGGGCTGCGCACAATCTACGACCGGCGGCCCAGGCAGCACCGGCTGACCGACTCCGAGCTGGCCGAGAAGTCCCGGATCAGGTACATGACCCTGCCAGCCCGGCTGAAGGGCTGGATCTGGTGGCACGTCTCCGGTCATACGGAGCCGCCGCCACGCCGTCACCTCGGAGGAGGCCTGGTGCCGTGACTGAGCGTCAGCACACGATCGAGGAACAGCCGGTAGAGGGCATGCGCCTCGGCCGCCATGTCTTCCACGATGAGCGGTCCAAGAACTTCGGGGCCGAGCAGGCGGCCAAGATCAAGTCGGTCAGGCACGACAGCTCTGGCCTGCCACTCGACCAGGCCGACGTGGGCAGCTGTACCGCCGAGGCCGTCTGCGGCGCGCTCAACACCGACCCGGACCCCGCCAAGGTCAAGGGCCAGTGGGCTGGCCACACCTTCACACAGGACGACGCCTACAAGCTGTACGGGCTGGAGACCAGGAACGAGGGCCAGCCGTGGCCGCCGAACGATCCGGGCGGCACCGGCCTGTGGGTGTGCAAGGCGGCGAAGCAGCTCGGCTGGATCACCAGCTACCGCCACGCCTTCGGGCTCACCCAGGCCCTGAAGGCCCTGGTGCTGCGGCCGAACATCTGGGGCATGAACTGGTACGAGGGCTTCGACAACCCCGACGCCGACGGCGTGGTCAGGATCTCCGGGCAGATCCGGGGCGGCCACGAGATCGTCGCCGTCGAGATCCAGGCTGACAAGCAGCTGGCCGGGTTCGTCAACAGCTGGGGGCCTGGCTGGGGCCTGAACGGCAAGTTCTACGTCGGCTTCGGTGATCTTGACCGGCTGCTGCATGAGCAGGGCGACGTGACGGTGCCGATGCCGTGACCGTAGCCCAGACCCAGGTGATCATTGACTGGATCGTCTCCCTCGGCTGGGACGCGGCCCAGGAGATCGGCTACCCCCTGTTTCCCGGCCCTGAGATCCTCTCTGAGCCAGATCGTTCGGTATGGGTCACGGGCGGCGGCGGGCCTGGCTACCTCACCGACGAAGGGAGCACCGACGGCGGCATGTTCCAGGTGCGGGTGCGCGGTCCGCAGGCCGACCCGTACGAGCCCGAGGCGACGGCACAGCTGCTGGACCAGATGATCCTGAAGGCCCAGTTTCCCGCCCGGATCGACGGCCAGCTGGTGAGCAACGTATACCGGTCGGCTAACGGGCCTTCCCCCTTGCCCGTGGACCCGAGCGATCTCAGGCACGAGTTCACCTGCAATTACATCATCGTGACAGGGAGTTAGCTATGTCCGCACGGGTCCTAGTCGCACCGGCCCTGTTCAACGCGCCCACGGCGGGCAACGTCTTCCCTGTCGCCCCGGCGGCGGGTGTCGATGCAATCGGGGCTGGCGGCACCGCGTTCGCCACCGCCTGGCCCGGCGTGATCTCGGGCGTCATGATCCCGAACCCGCTGGGGAACGTTATCTTCCTCTACTACGTCTGCGGTGCCACCGCCGGGGGGGCCGGGCAGGTGTTCTGCGGTGATGTCGTGGCCGGGCAGGTCCTGCCCGCCACCACGTTCCCGTTCACGATCACGGCCAACAGCTCGGGCTGGCTGGGTCCGTGGTCGGCGGGGACGTACAACCAGCAGGCACCGCTCACCATCGCGCCAGCTGCCCCGATCAACGCGACCGCGCTGGTGGCTGCCGCGCAGGGCTGCATAGTCGTGGACTTCACCACGACCACCACGCTCTCCGTCCGCGCCTACCAGTCTTTCCCGATCACGCCGTGAGAGGATCTGAAGCATGACCGAGGACAAGGCCGTGGCGCAGGACAAGGTGACGGTGAAGAAGTCACCGGCCGCCAGCCCGCCAGACCAGGTGGCTGAGCTGCCCGAGGTCAGCGGCCAGGCGACGGTGCGTCTCAAGGTGGAAGGCCCGCACAGCGGGATTATCCACAACGGCGTCTGGATCGGCACCGACTGGACTGAGGTGCCCGCCCATGCTGTTCCAGCCATCATGGAGGGCGCGGTCAACTCGGGCGTGTCTCTCGTCCAGGAAGAGGTCTGATCCATGGCCGGTCCCCCGCTTGTCTACTCCCCGCCGAGCTACACCTCGACCAACGTGCTGTTCGGCATCGGCATCCTGTTCACGGCGATCGTCGGCACAGCGGTCCCGTCTGACCAGAACCTGGGCGTCGGCTCGGCGTGGACCGGCCTCGGCTGGGCCTACGTCGGCGCGACTGAGGCTGGCGTCACGGTCACCTTCAACCCGACCACTCAGGACCTGAACGTCGAGGAGCAGCCGACCCCCGTCGGCGTGGCGGTGAGCACCGCGACCCTCCAGGTGACGACCACCCTGTCTGAGGAGACGCTCCAGAACGTCAACCTCTCCTGGGGCAACGGCGGGACCATCGCGGTCACGGCAGCTGGCGCTGGCCAACCGGGCAAGAGCGTACTCACGCTGAGCACCAACTTCGCCCAGGTGGCCGTGGCGCTGGTCGGCAAGAACCAGCTCGGCTTCGCCAGGGTGCTTTTCATTCCCACCGTGGTGAGCGCCGGGCAGGTGCAGACGGCCTACCGGCGCGCAGCCCAGCAGAGGCTGTATCCGCTCACGCTCAACGCCGTCTGCCCATTCAACCAAATAACCTGGACCGATCTCACAGCAATTGCGACGTCGTAGCAGGTAGACGAGCTATATCGAACAGGAGGCCGAATGGCCGGATTCGTCGCTGATGGCGTCGTAGAGGCCCTGGACTTCGACTTCAAGCCGTACGTCAAGGCCAGCGGGACCATCCCCGAGCCCACGGACAAGCAGATCGCGGAGTTCCTCAAGGCCCTGAAGGCCCTGGCCCAGGAGGTCCAGAAGGACCTGCCCAGCGACATCGACATGAACAACCCGGCTTCCCTGCTCGGGGCACTGGACGACCTCGACCCCGAGGTGATGGAGAAGCTGACCGGCAAGATGGGCGGGATTTACGCCGCCCTGTGCACGAACACGCCGACCGAGGAGCATATCATCGGCTTGCCGCCGCGTATCCGCACCATATTCTACAGCTGGCTCCAGCAAGAGGTGATGAACCCGGAAGCCGTGACCGGCGGTGGGAACGCGCAGGTGACGAACCTGCGTGGCGCACGCGCCGGGTAATCGGGTACATCATCCGCCGCTACCTGTCCCTCTCCCTGGCCGAGTGGGACCGGCTCGCGTGGGATGTTCAGCGGTGCTACCTGGACGGGCTGGCGGAAGATGAGAGCGTGCCGTTCAGCTGGCGGGAGCAGACCGGCGAGGTCACTCCGGGCATGGCCGGGCCGCAGATCCGTGAGAACGTGGATGCCGGTACCGATGTCATCGACCTCACGGCCATGAGGGCCGAGCTGGAGGCTGACCGGGCTAGGCGGCAGAGCGGGAGGTGATGCCTCATGTCAGACCGCACGTGCAGTAAGGCGAGCGATGTTTGACGCTTTAAAGCTGGAGCAATCCAGGCACACCTCGACATCGAGCTGGGCCGGTTCAACCGCAAGCTGACCGCCGCCGAGGAGCGGGTCAGGAATTTTGAGAGGGCCGGGCACGTCGTCAGGCTGACTGCCGTCTTTGACAATGCCTCTCTCGGCCGTGCCCGCCAGGCGTTCGCTCAGCTGGACAACCAGCTGTCCCGTGATGCGATGCAGCGGCTGCGCGGATCGCCGCAAGGCTCCGTACTCGGCTCGCTCAACGCGCTGTTCAGCCCGCACCCGGTCACCGGAGCCCCCAGCCCGGCTCAGGCGGCCAGCCAGGGGCTGCTGGGCCGGGTCGCCAGGCAGACGGTCCAGGGCTCCACGGTCGGCACGGGCGGTGCGGCCCAGCAGCAGCAGGCCGCCCAGCAGCGTGCCCTGTCCGTCGGCGGGGGAGGCGGCGGTGGCGGGCTCATCACCGGGGCCGCGATAGCCAGGGCGTCTGGTGGCGGTGGCGGCGGTAACCAGGGGCTCGGCACCGGCCTGTTCAAGGGCATCGGCCCCGGCATCCTCGGCATCGGCACCAGGACAGCCACCATCCTCGGGCTCGGCGCGGCCGGGCTCGGCGCGCTGCCCGCGCTCGGCGCGATCGGCGGCGCGGGCCTGATCGGCGGGCTCGGGGCCGGTGTGCTCGGTGCCGGGTTCAAAATCGTCCAGGGCCAGATAGGCCCGCTGGCTGCTGCACAGGCTGCCGCTCAGCAGCGTGTCGCCAGCGCAACCACGCCAGCCCAGCTGAAGTCCGCCCAGGCCACCCTGGCCAACGTCAACGCACAGATCGCCCAGCTCTCGCCCGCGCTCCAGTCCATCCTGGCGTCTGAGACCCAGATCAAGAACACCTGGAAGGCGTTCGCCATCGGGCTGGCCCCCCTGTTCGTCGGGCCGGTCCGCCAGGTGGCCACCCTGCTCACCCAGCTCACCGGGCCGCTGCACCAGCTGTTCGCCGGGGCAGCTACCCTTGCCCAGCCGCTGATCAGCGGGATGGGCAACTTTGCCAAGCAGGTGCTGCCGCTGCTCGCCTCAGCGTTCCGCGCCGTCGCGCCGCTGATCCGGCCGCTGCTTGACGGGCTGACCGGGCTCGTCACCGGACTGCTGCCCGGCCTTATCACGCTGCTCAGGGCAGGCGGACCGGCCCTTAATGTCTTCGCCCAGGTACTCGGCACCCTGGGTAAGGACCTGGGGATAATGCTGGCCGAATTCGCCCCCGTCATCAAGCCAGCCTCGGCCATTCTCAAGGCCCTTCTCGACGTAGTGTCGGCGCTATTCCCGATCATCGGTAAACTAGCTGCCATATTCGCCAATGCGCTGGCTCCGGTATTCATCACCCTGGCTAGCGTACTCAAGTCCCTGTTGCCATTCCTGGTCATTATCGGCAAGGTAATCGGTGACCTGGCCGGTGCCATCCTAGGTGATCTGGTCGCCGCTTTCACAGCCATCGCGCAGCTGCTTATCGCGGTATCCCCGGCCCTGGCAGCGTTCGCCAAGGCAATATCCGGCGTGTTCACGGTGCTGGAGAACAGCGGCGTCTTCGCCATCCTCGGGGACGCCCTGGAGGCGCTAGTCAAGCCGCTGGCCACCCTGATCAGCGCTCTTCTCAGGGGGCTCACGCCGCTCTTGCCGCCCATTATCACCTTCATCTCGGCGCTGTCCGGCATCCTGATCGGGGCGCTGGTCAAGGCCGTCCTGGCCATCCTGCCGCCGCTGACCCAGCTGGCCACGGTGGCCCTCCAGTCAATCGCCCTGATCCTGCCCGTCATCCTGCCGCTGCTGCTCACCTTCGCCGCGATCTTTACCACCGCCCTTGTCACGGTGATATCTGACCTGGCCACAAGCTTGTCATTCCTGATCAACGCCGTCCCGCCGTCCGTGCTGAAGGCCGTCGTGATCGGCATCCTGGCCATCGTCGGCGCGCTGAAGGTGTGGGCCATCGCCCAGGCCGCCCTGGACCTTGTACTGTCCGCAAACCCTATCGGGCTGATCATCATTGCCCTGGCCGCGCTCGGGGTCGCTATCTTCGAGCTGGTCAAGCACTGGAGGCAGGTCTGGGGAGAAATCAGGCGGCTAGCTGAGGACGCCTGGCACTTCCTGACGCACGTATTCCGTAACGGAGTAGTCCAGGACATCCTGGCTGTGTGGTCGCTCGGGCTAATCCCCCTGGCTGAGCACTGGCGCAGTGCCTGGGCTGAGATGAAGCAGATTGGCAAGGATTTCTGGCAGTGGATCTGGGCTGATTTCGGGGCAAAGATCAAGAATTTTCTCGTCACCACGATACCGAGCTGGTTCAATATCGCCGTCAGTAACATCAGCTCGTTCTGGAACAAGATCAAGGGCGTAATCACCGCGCCAGTCAGGTTCGTCATCGATGATGTCCTCGACGGGATCATCTCGGTGTTCGACACGATCACGAACGCCGTTGGCCTGGGCAAGCCGATCCCGCAGGTCCACCCGTTCGGGCTGGCGGCGGGCGGGCGCATACCGGGATTCGGCGGCGGCGACCGGTACCCCGCGCTGCTTGAGGGCGGCGAGACGGTGGTCGATAAGCAGCGGTCAGCCCTGCTGGCCCCGCTGTTCAAGGCGATGGGCGTGCCCGGCTACGCGGGCGGCGGCACGGTGCCGCTGCCGGGCGGCCACGGCGGCGGCGTGCCAGGGCGGGGCGGCACGGGCATCGGCGGGTTCATCAGCAAGGCCCTGGACGTGGGCAAGATGGCGCTGGCATTCGCCACCGGCAACAGCGCCGCGTTCACCAACGCCTTCGCCGACCTGCTCGGCAAGCGCAGCGGCGCTGGCGGCATCATCGGGCAGATCCTGGCAGGCATCCCGAAGCTGCTGGTTACGGATCTCGTGAACTGGATCATGGGCAAGAGCGCTGCCAGCGCCAAGGCCAGCGGCGGGTACGGTTCCTCTGCCGCCGCCGCCGGGCGTGCCGGGGGCGGCGTGCAGCAGTGGGCGTCCCTCGTCCTCCGGGCCTTGGCGATGGAGCACCTGCCCTTGGCCTACCTGAACGACGTGCTCTACCAGATGCAGACCGAGAGCGGCGGCCGGGCGAATGCCATCAACCTGACCGACATCAACGCCCAGCTCGGTGATCCTTCTCGCGGGCTGATGCAGGTCATCATGGCCACGTTCCGCATGTGGCACTGGCCGGGCACCAGCTGGAACATCTACGACCCGCTGGCCAACATCGCGGCAGCGCTGAACTACGCCGAGCATGGCAAGGGATTCGGGCCTGGAGCGGGCCAAATCGGCTCGGGCCACGGGTACGCGAAGGGCGGCAAGATCCGCGAGCCGGTCATCGGGTTCGGCACCTCGACCGGGCAGAAGTACACCTTCGGGGAGAAGGGCGATGAGTGGGTCACGCCAGCCGGCCCTGGCGGCTCCGGGCCTGGCGGGAGCCTTGCGCATATCCTGAACATCATGCTGCCCGAGGGCGGCACGCTAGCTCAGGCGTTCGCTGAGCTGTCGTTCCGGCTGCGGGTGGCACAGCAGCAGGGATGGGCAGGATCGATGCCAGGTGGCTGACCCGACGCTGGCTACCGGCCAGTACTCAATCGGCAAGGATGGCAGCTCCACGGCCTTCGTCTACGGGCGCGGGGCCAACTCCATCCAGATCGAGAACACCGCCACCGACACCGGCTCGGTCCGGGTGCCGTTCGTGGCGCAGTTCCAGAGTGCTGACAACACCTGGTACTCCGACGTGCAGCAGAGCATGATCCTGAGTCAGCTGCCCAGCTTCCGGGGCACCCTCACCCCTCCGCTCACCCCGCCGTACCAGCTGGCCTCATCCATCAACTACCAGCAGAACACGGTCAGCAACACCGGTACGCTGCCCACCTGGCCGGTGATCATCTTCCACGGGCCGATCAGCTATCCGGGCTTCACCTTCGTCAACACGCCGGTCGTGATCGGGTACAACGGCATCCTGTCCGGCTCTGACACGCTGACGGTAGATACCCGCCCGTGGGCGAGAACTGCGATGCTGAACGGGAGCACCAGCGTAGCCGGACTGCTCACCGGCAACCCGATGATCAGCCTTCAGCTACAGCCAGGAGCCACCGTCGTGCGATTCACCGGCCAGGACTTCACCGGCACCTCGACCTGCACGGTCCAGTGGCGTAACGCCACGCTAGCAATCGGGGGCAGTGTGTGAGCGACTGGATCGATGCTGGTTCAGGCCACCGGGTGCAGATCCTGGCCGATGGTGGCGTGCTCTGGGAGCACGACACCCCGACCGGGTACCGCAACGGTTCTTACCTCATCCGGCGGCACCAGGTTTCTCCGGTAGAGGGAGAGACATGGACGGTTGTGCAGCATGAGCCGCTGACACTCAGTCCATCCCTTCACTGCGATCCGTCTCTTGGCGGTTGCGGGATGCACGGTTTCATCACTGACGGGAGATGGTCGTGACCTTCCAGACAGCGGCCTACGCGGTCGATGGCAATTCGGAGTCGGGCAACTTCCTGCGGCTCATGCTCCAGAGCGCCACGCTCGGCGCGCAGGGCATCATCAACCACCTGGACCTGATTGTCACCCAGACCGGATCACCGTCCGCCGGGATCATCATCAACCCCGGTGCCTGCGTGGTGTTCGGCGCGGAGACGCCGTTCCAGGGCAGCTACTTCGGCTACAACGTCGGCAACGACACCACCCTGTCCATCGCGGCAACCGGCGGCACGATCCGCTCGGACATGATCGTGGTCCGGGCCGAGGACCCGACCTGGGCTGGCAGCCCGTGGGGCAACCCGGCCTCGGGGCAGATCCTGTTCCCCCGCGTCATCAGCGGCGTGTCGGGCTCCGCTACCCAGCCGCCCGGCGGGATCAGCGCCATCGCGCTGGCCCGGATCGACATCCCGGTCTCCACCTCGGCCATCACCAACGCGATGATCCACGACCTGCGCCAGGTGGCTAACCCGCAGCGGATCATGCAGATGCTGGCGGCGACCGGGCCGGGCTCGCTGAACAGCTGGACCGTGGGCACGACCGGCGTAGCCTGGCCCGCTGCCTTCAACTTCCAGGTGCCAATCCCGTCCTGGGCCACCACGATGGTCATGAACTGGGAGATCAACGATGTGCTCTGGGCGTCCGGCTTCGCCAGGGGGTTCCTGAGCCCGGTCTTCGGCAGCTCGGTCACCGCGCCCAACCTGCTGATGCCGTCCACGATCGTCTCGATCCCGTCAGCCAGCGGGCAGTGGCGGCACGGCATCACCGGGGCATTCAGCATCGGCATCGGCCCGAGCCTGCGCGGCACCACCCAGACTCTTCAGATGAAGCAGGTCACGGACGGTACCCAGACTGGTCTCATCGGCCTGGATGAAGGCGGCTCGATAGCCGTCACCTATGAGTTCCAGCAGCTAGCGGCAGCAACGTAGGAGAAGGATGACCCATTCAGATATGCCCGTCAGGGCGGGGGCCGACATCATCGGCGCGACTGACAGCCTGCGCGTGGACGTAGCTCTCGGCATGAGCGAGCGGATTGGCGTGCGGACCTCGTTTCACGTGGAACGGTGGGACGAGGAGCAGACCGCCTGGGCGATGCGGCGGATCGGCTTCGGGGACTGGCTGCCCCCGCCCGGGCCGACCGGCGGCATCACCCCAGGCCAGTTCGCCTCTGTGGGGGTCGAGCCGTACCTGGTCACCCAGGATGATGACTGCAACCTGATCACCGAGCAGGGCTGGGCAGCGCTGCTGGGCTCGGTCGCGGGCACCTCGATCACCACCAAGTTCTCTGCTACCCAGGCCCGGATCGGGGTAGGCACGTCGTCCACGGCGGCCAATGGCGCGGACACCAAGGTGACCGGCGACACGGGCAGCGCGAGCACCACCAGCTACTACAAGCTGGTCAACGGCGCTCCGGTGATCACCACCACGGGCGTCATCGGCACGCTGGTCTTCGTCTCGGTGTTCGGCACGGCGGTGGCCAACTTCGTGTGGGCCGAGTTCGGCACCGACAACGGCTCGGCGGACGGCGTGACGATCACCGCGACCAACCCGGTGTTCCTCAACCACGGGATCAGCGCGCAGGGCACCAAGGCGTCCGGCCAGACCTGGACCGCCACCGAGACGCTCAGCTTCGGGTATCCGTCCGGGGCTGGCACGCTGTCGTAATGCTGGACCCGTGCCCGGCAGGGGCCTACGGTGTGACTAACTGAAACGGAGAACAGGACAATGGCAGCAGCAGAACAGGCGCTCAGCTCGCTTGACACGATCGCGACGAAACTGGCAGCTGATTACGCCCGGCCAGCACTCCAGCCCCGGCTGGAGCAGATCACCGCGCACATCACCAGCCTGCGGTCGCTGATAGAGCAGCTTCCCGGCGAGGAAGCGCGTGAGGCCGAGCTGGCTGACAGGCTTCTCTACGCCTACGACAACGGCCACTGGAAGTCCACGCACCCTGATCACGGGTTCACGCACACATCCGACGCCCAGGTCCGCCTGGCCCACGCCCTTGAGGCCAGGAAGAACGGTGCAGCAGCATGAGCCGCCAGGTCGCATCTGTAGAGTCCCAGGCTGCCCAGCTCGCCGGGGCACCGGTCACCACCACGTTCAACGGGTACTTCGCCGCCGCCATCCCCGGCGCGTCGGCGAACTACAAGCTGCGCAGGCTGCTGATCGGCGTCCGGGGACCGGCCGGGTCGGTCACCTCCGACCAGCACACCATCGGCATCTTCCGGCAGACCGTCCGGGTGGTCGGGACCGGATTCGCGACCACCACGTTCCAGTCCGAGGACCCGCGCGGCGTAGCCGCGCAGGCCACGGGCATCGACGCCACCACGGCAGCCACGGCGGGAACGACCGGGCCGACGGTCAACGCGAACCCGATGCACCGGCTAACGTTCAACACGCAGGGTTACGAAGACGTGCCGTTCGAGTTCCCCGATGACATGTTCATCTGCGACCAGGGCACCGCGAACGGGCTGGCGCTGGTCAACCTCGGCAACGCCCTCCCCGCATCTCACCTGTACGCGGTGACGTTCGTCATCGAGGAGTAAGCGCCGCTGCAAGGAAGTCACCGGGAGGCGGCGTGGCTGCTCTTGTCTCGCCGTGGGCCTACACGAGCGCGGATGCCAGCGGCAACATCCTGTCCGTCACGTTCACTTTCGACAACACACTGCTCACGATCCTGACGACCACAACTCACAGGGATGTGGGCTGCGTTTACCGGAACTGGTATGCCGGACTTGGCGCAGACGGGACGCCTGATTCGACCACGACGAAACTAACCGGCCTGGCTGACGGTGATTCCCTGATAGCCGTGGCGATCCTGAACGGCCTGGGCCTGACGACGATCACCGACGTGCTCGCGCACCAGGTCACGGCTGGTCCCTGATGGCTATCACCGTTACCGCAACCCAGGGCGGCAGCGTAGCCAACGGGTTCATACTGCGAGTTTTCGTTCTTACTCAGGCTGCCGCGACGCAGAACGGCGCGACTGCAAATGCCCTGATCAGTGTCGCCACCGCATTCACTGCTTCCATTACGACAACAGCTGGCAGCAATGTGTATGGCGCGAGTTCCAGGGCTAATGCGTCTGACACGGCAACCGGCAGCAACGCGACCGTTATCGATAATGTCGGCGACGCGACTAATACCGAGAGCTATACGACATTCAAGGCGCTGAATGTTGCCGCCGGGGCACTAGCACGCGGATACACAGCAGGAGCAGCTGATACTGGCCCGCTGGCGATGCTGGAGATTCTTGCTGCCGGGACGCTGACTGAGGATGGCTCAAGCCCGGCTGTGGTCTCCACGACCGGGGCTGGGCCTATTACCACGGCAAGCTTTACTCCGCCGCCCGGAAGCCTGCTGGTCGCCCTGGTCCCGTCGGATGGCGGCGCTGGCACTACCACGTTCACAGTCTCCGACAGCAGCGGGCTGACCTGGACTGAGAAGGTCAAGAACAATACGCCCGGCGGGGACTACGCCGGGGTGTGGATCGCGCGGGTGCCCCTGTCCGGCGTGGCCCAGATGGTCCCGTCGCGGCGCGTGCGGCTGCCGGTCCGCCGTCAGGCACGCGAGTCCCGGCCCCGGCCAGCCGGGTTCACGCCCGCCGCCGCCCCTCCTGCGCCCAGGGCGGCACGCCGTGTCCCGGCTCGTGTCGTGCCAGCCCAGCGGCACTCGTCGCTCCCGCCTAAGCCACCGCCCGCTGCTGTCACGCCATTTACTCCACTGCCGTCACCGCCGCCACGCCGGTTCCGGCCGGTGCGCCGGGTGACCGGCTGGGTGCCCCCCGCCCAGCCCGGCGCACCGCCCGCACAAGCCAGGTCGCGCAGGATGCCTGCCCGGCTGCGGCGGCCCGCAGCCGTCACGCTCGCTACCGCTCAGCCGCCCCCGCCCCCGAGCACCCCGCCGAGGCGTGCTATCCGCGTGCTGCGCCGGGTGACCGGCTGGCAGCCGGGCTCACCGCCATCACAGCCCATCCCGGCTTACCCGCCGGTAACCAGGCGATCTGCCCGCGTTCCGTCTCCTGCTCACCGGACCGCACCGGGACTGGCAGCTTCCGTGGTGCCCGGCCCGCCGCAACCCCGGCCACCGCGCCGTCTCCCCTGGGCTGCCCGCAGGCCAGGAAGCTGGCGGCCGGTGCAGCCTCCCGTGGCCGTGCAGCCCCCGTCAGCTGTCCCGGCCCCGGCCGGGCGCTGGCGGTTCGCCCTGCTGGTACGGCGCGGCCGGTTCAGCGGCCAGCCCGGCCCGGCGACCACGCCAGCTGCCGCCGTCCCAGCGCCTGCCTCCAGGAGACTGCGCCGCCTGGTGTATGTGCAACGTCGCCCGGTAACCCCGGTCCCGCCC
>WNFA01003512.1_pt1 | contig 13459 bp, 13 predicted proteins | sample 5400481 | NCBI WGS metagenome assembly WNFA01 (sample SAMN13153340, study PRJNA577476) | soil metagenome | isolation source: 120 cm saprolite under Douglas fir tree site 2 hole 1 replicate 2 | place: USA:California | collected 2015-04-18 | reverse complement strand
CACCGATTCCAGGCATGGAAACGTCGAGGAGCACCACATCGAAAGCCCTGCGGCCGTAGGCCTCCAATCCCTCTTCTCCCGTCTTCGCGAGATCCACGCGATACCCGTCAGCTGCAAGCAGGGTTTCCAAAACTTCCCGCATGATCTCTTCATCGTCGACGACGAGAACAGAGCCTCTTTTAGCGTTGCGTTTTTCGATTTTCATTTGCCGAAACTGGTAATGACTGCTGTGCCGTCTGAGAGATGTTAGTTTAGCGAGTTCGCAACATAGAACAAAAGGCCTGGCAAAGAGCAGGCCTTGTGTCCGATGAAATTGAGTTTGTTGATGTCTTCAATCCGGGAGTGACTACCTATTCTCAACGACAAGCTTAAAGCATATCGGACAATTAGTCGCCCACTGCCTGCAAGCGCGCACGGGCGCGTGCTGTTGGTAACGTAATAACAAATTGGTGAACACCTGCTGCAGTTTGCCGCTATTGCCATAAACTCGCGGTGAGTCCCGATCATAGGAGCGCAGAATCTCGATTTGATTGCGTCGCAGTTGGGGCTCGAGCAATTGCAGCGTGTCGTCCAACACCCTGGCGATGTCTATTTCTCCAAACTCCGTTGCGCTGCCGGTGCGCGAGAAGTTGAGTAGATTGTTAACTATGTTAGTCGCCCGTTCCGCCTGGGTGCGGACCTTCAGCAACAAGGCATGCTTGGGATCGTTTTCCGAAAACATCCCCAGCAGCATCTGGGTGTATGAAGAAACACCGGTCAGCGGTGTGTTCACCTCGTGAGCCACGCCGGCGGCAAGCAGTCCAATGGAGGAGAGTTTTTCGCGCTGTTGCAGTTGTTCTTCCAGACCCATTCGCGCAGTAACGTCTTCAAGTACAACCAGAGCGCCCGTTTGTCCCTGACCGTCCTGCAGTGGAGCGAGGGCAATGTTTAAGACCAAAGAGCGATTGGCGCGCGTGGCAGTATGCAGCTTGTAAATATTACGAATCTCCTTCAGACGCCATCCGTCGCTTCCCAATACCTGCCAGAGCGTGTCAGCAAAGTCGTCCGAAAATAGATCTTCGACGTACCTACCCACCGTCGCGTCGCGGCGGAGGTCAAGAATATGCTCGAGTGCAGAGTTCAGACGGGTCACGCGACCTTCCAGATCGACCGCCAACAGTCCGACATTGATCGACTCAATGATAGATTCGTTAAATTCTTTCAGGAGCTTCAGTTCGCCGGCGCGCTCTTGCTGATCTTTATAAAGCAAACTATTTTCAATAGCCACCGCGACATAACCGGAGACGGTACGCAAAATCTCCACGTCTTCTGAGGAGAGCAGGGCGCCGTCAGCTGAACGCCCTAATCCGATAACTGCAACCATTCGCCCGCGAACCACGCAAGGCACGTAATAGTGAAGCGAGCGTCTTACGGTGGCCATCGTTTCTGACGTCAGATCAAGATCGTCAGCGCGTACCACACCGGTCTCGGCCGAGCGCACGCGAATCATTTCGCGAAAGTCGGGAGGCACGATTACCTCAGAAGAAAGACCGGCAGATCGGGCGACTGCGTAACCGGAGGACGCATGCTTATCTTCAATGAAGATCGCTACGCGCCCGACATTCATCACTTCCTGAAGGCGATTGACCAGGCCATCGAGTAACGGATCGAGCGCGGTTGTACCAGAAAGAGTGCGACCAAAGTCCAGCAGACTATTTCGCAAATCATAACGCTCGCCATAGAACAGTCGATCGACTTGTTCCTGTAGAAAATTCTTGACGGGAGCCGCAACCATCACTATCGCAGCCATAGCCAACACCGCAACTACGACACGGAGTGTAATCTCCCCGGAGCTGAAACCCTGGTCTGAACCGAAGGCATAAAGACCTCCCGTGAAAACGACGACACCAATCAAGAGCGCGATTGCTAATGTGGTCAGGGCATACACAAAGACGCGCCGCACCACCAACTCCACATCCATCAGTCGATAGCGAACGACCGAATAGCCAAATGACATGGGAATCAGGATGAGCGGCAGAACTGCAGCGTCCGTCAGCCAGCGGTCGGCCTGCGCGCCAAATAGGTAGCCAATACCATAAAGAAAGGTGAAAGGCGTTATTGCCAGCAGAGAGCCCCAAACCACCCATTTCATCTGCTGCCGCACAACGGTACTCTTCGATGTTACAAGAGTCGTTACCAGCAAAGCCGCGCTCGCGATTAGCGCCATAACAAAGTGGAGAAAGCTCAGCCGATAAAAGAGTCCGACAAACGACTCTGAGAAGGCCGGTATCTTCCGCAGCATCGGGATTGCCGGCGTCATCACGTTCCGCAGAAAAACAAAAGCCGCGAGTGTAAGCAAAAGCATGGCCGGGACATAGAGCCAAACCACGCGCCAGCGGCGGTTCGCGAACATCTGCTGCTTCGCGGGATAGAGTGCGCAGAAATGAAGAAACAGAGGCGCGAACAGTATGAAAGCGGCATTTCTCAGGAAAGCGACGGCTAAGTCGAGATCACGGTAGCTGCCGATTGGCGTATAAAAGTGAAAGACAAATGCGGCCAGGCAAAGCGTGGCGAAGTGTAAAGCAAAAGGCGCTCGTCCACCTTGTTTAAAAAGCACAAAGAAACCGACAAACAAGTAAACCAGGCCGATTAAGTTTATGTAGAGCACTCGTGGCGTCCACTTGTGTACTGCATCGAGGTGGTCTAGATCGGCGTAATATTGCCGGCTCTCCTGAGGATAGGAAGGCCGCTCCATGAAATAGTGAATCTGACCACCCACGTGTGCCTGATCCAGATAGATCTGGACATCGCGCGCATGACCAATCTCTTCATATCGATTGTCGTCGAGGCTAATTGCTACCAGGTGATCGCCGCGTAATAGCCATGCCCGTTCTCCCGATGAGTTTCGCTCGATGGTTTCAGCGATAACGCCCTGTCTGGTGTCGGTCCATCTAACACCGTCCCAAGCTGGCGTTTCGTGCCTGGCTCGCTGTCTGAAATTAAGGACGCCGGCACTGACAAGCAGGGCTGCACCAATCAGCAGTAACCAAGTTCTTGTTGTAAGCACCGATCCCTTCACAGATCCTCAATTCTCGAATATCGGCCTACACCGCTTGATCCTCATCAGATAGGCAAGGTATGTTCCCAATTCAAGCTTGGCTACTCGTTTCCTCGGATGGGGCAGGGATCAAACAGAGAACAGGGAAAAGTCTGACTTCGTCTGCGTTAGCCAAAGAAACAATTCGAGGTGAGCAGCTAACGCCTATCCAACTTTTCGGACTTGTCCGAGAATTTGGACAATTGGATTTAACGATGCGGCACGAGGAACAGGACACAAAATGAGAATGAGAATAATTAAGTGAGACTGCTCGTTCGTTGCTCGCCGTCAAAACCGGAGCGAGATGCCGCCGCGAACAGACCGGCGATTATTGCCTATCGCGGTCAAAAGATCCCCGTTTTCGGTGCTCGCCTGGACATCCAATAAATTGCGAGCATCAATCACTGCCTCAGCACGGACCGGTAGCCCAAAACTCGGCAGTTCCTGAGTAACTTGAATGCTTAATGAGGGATCGTAAACGCCTAATCGTCCTGCAAAAGGATCGATAGCAAAAACCGTGGCCTCTGGCGAAAACCTCAAGACCGTTCGCACTTGAGTGCCGGTATGAAACCCAGCACCTAACTGGAGCGCCGCGGTCTGGAAAAACCCACTCCTAAACATGTCGTTTGGATTTGAGAAACCCGTCGCCGAAAGTCTCTGTCCCTGTCCGAAGGAATAACCGGCCGAAGCGGTCCACATGCGATTTAGGCGTCGCGTGTAAACCAGGCGCAAACCTCTCGCTGCACCTTGTTGATTGGTTACATCAATGAAACTGTCACTCGCCTTGCCGGAGAATGCACTCGCCGGCCTACTAAGCAATCCCACGCCGCGTCCGGAGGTAGCGTCGAAGAATGCTGTGGCCTCGAGATTCGAATTGTTGTCGAGAACTCTCTCCACCCCAAATTCGAGCCGGTGGCTGCGCTCCATAACGGCTTGGCCATCGATAAATGCTACTGGACGGTTGGCCTGCTCACGGAAAACTACTTGACCGTCTTCGAAGTCGGCGACGCTCTGAATACCATCTTCGTCACCTCCTGAAGCGAAAGCCGCTTTCACACGTGTCCGAGCATTAGCATCGTATTGAACTCCGATCCGTGGTGTGATGGCATGAGCGCCCCCTCGACCAATAAAACGAGAGTAGTCGAGGCCCATCACGATCACGATTCCGTCGCGCACAACCCATTCATCAATCGCACGCAGCGAGACCTGTCCCATAACCTCTGAGCGGTTGCCTGGTTTCTTGTTCGCCCAGATCGGTGTCGCGAGACGGACACCGGCGCCGGTTAATCCAACACGGTGCCGACTACCCACACGCAGGCGGCTTGAGGCTTCGAAACGCTGCGGCGCAACCGATCCGAGCCCTGTCTGGCCAGCAAAGATTAGCTCCACCCGTTCGGAGACGGGAGTGGAAACTGCAAAATTCAACCCAACATACGCTGGACCATAAGTGCTGCTCGCCAGGTAATTCTCGAGCACGCCATGCGTCTTTGGTCTAGAGCTGTGGCTGGCGGGATCGTTCTGGATTTCAACTGGAGCTCTTGTTGTGTCGCCGTTCTCAACTTCTTCCACAGCGGCAACGGTAGCATCTTCGCCGTCCTGTGCTTGAAAGATCGAACGTCGCGTTTGGGCTGAGCGGAGGGTCCACTTTACGTCTTCGCGATCCTTGCGTCGCTCTGGCAACGTCCTGCCATAGCCGATTGGCTCGAGATTGAACCGGTAGACCAGTTCCTGAGAAGCTCGGACCTCAACTGAGGAAAAGATAACTTCGCTGAATCCGTTGGCAATTGCCTTGATGCCATAGCGGCCTGGCAACACTTTGGCCACGAAATTTCCCTGGGAATCAGTTTTGGTTTCTTTGAGGATCCGTCTCGCGCCCTCTCTGACAAGAGAAACAAGCGCTCCGGAACGCGGGTTCCCTTTGGTATCTCTTACGGAGCCGGTTATCGTCGCCAGCGCTGTTTTATTTGTCGTTGCGGCACGTGACTCGAGTGCAAACAACGTCACAAATGCGGCCAGAGACAACCCAACACCTAATGCTCTTCTCATAGCGAAAAGACCTCCCGGCGTGAATCCCTAACGGAAGTGTTTTGAAGCTGGGGAGCCCACACAACGTTTTTTCGGCTAAACTGCGCAAGCCTCTCTTACAAAGTTCAGTTGTTTCACACTGTTCCTGCCGCCGTACCCCTTTGTGAATGGCCGAACTGGTTCAGACGAGGAGACTTACCGGAACCCATTGGACAGCCGCTTATTGTCTGCTAACCGTTGAATCTGTGTCAAGCAAGGCATCGTACCCCGGGGTGCCTTTGCTGGTCCTTTTCGAGCGTGCTAGGATTCCCCTTCCCCTAAAAATCTCAGGGCATTTCTAAGTCTTTTCGGTTCCGAGTGCACATGATAGACGAAGTCCAATCAACAAAACTCCCTAACGGTGTCGCAGTTCTAACAGAACACATGCCAGGCCTCAGGTCAGTAACTGTCGGAATCTGGGTGCGTCGCGGTTCTCGTCACGAATCGCCCGAACTCAACGGAATCTGTCATTTCATCGAACACTCGGTATTTAAAGGAACAAGGCGCCGTAGCGCTCGCGAAATTGCCGTCGAGAGCGATCAGCTTGGTGGTCATCTTGACGCTTATACGACACATGAGATGACAGGCTTCGCTACAAAGGTTGCGGACACTTCTCTGTCTCAGGCCGTCGACCTTCTAGCAGATATCGTTGCCAACCCACGCTTTGATCAGGAAGACTTGGAGCGCGAGCAGATGGTAATCCTCGAAGAAATGAAGATGGTTGAGGATACGCCAGACGAACTACTTGGGGAACTGTTCAATGCCGCGTATTTTCCCAATCATCCTCTGGGACGTCCCATAGAAGGCACCAGAGAGACGGTTCCCACTTTCGATCATAGGACCACACTTGCTTTTCACGCTCGCGAGTTCTCCTACAGCAATCTTGTTGTGGCGGCAGCCGGGAATGTAGAACACGCGCGCCTTCTGGAATTGGTTGGCGCAGCCTTTGATGGTTGTGAGGGTGTTGCGGCCAAGCGCCTGCAGCCGAGAATTGAGCGATCTCCGCGCCCAGCGGCTCCCATACTTGTGGAGCAGAAGGGGGAACTCGAGCAAGCACATCTGATCATTGCCACTCCCTGGCCCTCGGCTCTGGGTGATGACAGATATGAAGCGAGCTTACTCGCCTCTGTCATGGGGGGCGGAACTTCCAGCCGGCTGTGGCAGAAAATCCGCGAAGAACGTGGTCTGGCCTATTCAGTGGGAGCAGGCGGCAATGCTTTTTCAGACATTGGAGTCTTTACGATCTATGCCGGCACATCGCCGTCGCAGCTTGACGAGGTCCTCGATCTATCGATGAACGAGCTGCGACAGGTTGTTAGGGAAAGCGTCTCCGAAGAGGAATTGAGAATCGCCAGGGATCAGGCTGTTTCATCAATTCTGCTCGGGCTCGAGTCGTCGAGCGCGCGCGCCGGCACACTCGCTCGACAGGAGATTATTCATGGTCGTCGCATTTCACCCGAAGAAGTGATCGAGAAGATCCGGTCCGTGACTCCTGAACAGCTAAAAGCAGTCGCACAACGATACTTCAAGTCAGAAACACTCGCACTCGGCGCCCTCGGGAATCTCAACGGCTTTAATGTCGACCGTTCTCGGCTGGCGATCTAACTACGCGGAGACGTTAACTTGAAAACGGGTGATAGCCGTTTTTTTTGTTAAGTGGTAAATTCCTTCCTGCCTTTCTTCGTTTAGTGCCAGTGCGAGCAATATGAAACTTACCGTTCTCGGCAGCGGATCAACTGGAAATGCGGTCTTGATCGTTGCGGGCAACACGCGTGTGCTTGTCGATGCCGGCTTGAGCGCGAAAGAGATCACACGCAGACTGACACTTGTAGGTGAGGATGTGCACAGTCTCGATGGGGTCCTGGTTACCCACGAGCACAGCGATCACTCAGGTGGTTTGCGAGTCTTGCTAAGATCGGTTGATTGTCCGGTCTACATTTCAGCGAAGACGCTTGATGCCTACGTTTGTGAGCGTTTCAACGTCAGCAACGAAGAACCTCGCCGGCGTTCTACTGCGTTGCGCGATCGTGTAGAGCAGATCGAATCCAGCAAAGACTTCCGTATTGGAGAGATCGATTTTCATCCTTTCACCATTCCGCATGATGCAGTCGACAATTTTGGTTTTACCGCGACGCACCAAGGAATAAAGATTGCGACGCTGATGGATTTTGGTCACATCACTACGCTTGTTTCGGAGCGTCTCCGCGGTTGTGCTGCCATTGTGATGGAATCAAACCACAGCAGAGACATGCTGAAGACCTGCGAAGCCTATCCCTGGGACCTGAAGCAGAGAATTCTTTCGCGTCTGGGACATCTTTCCAACGAAGATGTGGCTGACTGGTTGAAGGACGGCTTCGACGGCAGCGCAAAATACATCGTTTTGGCTCACCTTTCCCAACGCGCTAACAATCCTTATCTGGCGAAGATATCGGCGGAAGTCGCGTTGCAAGAGCGCGCGCCCTTGTTTCCGGCAGAAACAGAGATCAGCCTTTCGTTTCCGAAAGAACCGACGCCCTGGATAGAGGTATGAGCAAGGATGAAGGCGCAGGGATGAAGGTGGGGACCGGCGTAACGAACCAAAAAGGAAATCCTGTTCGTTACAGTTTTATCTTCGTAGTCATCCTGGTAATTTTGTTGTGCAGTTTAGCTTGCGGGATAAAAACAGAACGAAACCGCATACCTGCTGATGTTGAAGCGTTGATTGGAACTGTCAGCGACGATATCGCGCAGGAGCGTTATGAAAAGGTTTACGACGAATCTTCGGAGCTCTGGAAGCATGACTCGACCCTGGAGCAAACGCAGGAAGTTTTTAGGAGGTTAAAAACAAAGCTCGGCAAGGTCGAGAGCCGCACGCTCAACTCCGCAACCGAGGAACCCAATTCCGGTGGCGCGTTGAAGGGCCACGCCTTTATCGTTACCTATCAAACTAAATTCGAACGTGGCGAAGGTATGGAAACTTTCACGCTGATTGAGCAGAACGGTCGCTGGGTGTTGGCTCGATATCTTGCGACCTCTACAGCGCTCAAGTAAAACCATGATCGATCGTTACACATTGCCTGAAATGGGCGCGCTCTGGTCGGAGCACAATAAGTTTCAGAAATGGCTGGAAGTGGAGCTGGCCGTCTGCGATGTTCATGCGGAAATGGGGACAATCCCCGCAGCAGCCGTTCAGGAGATACGCGCGCGCGCGCGTTTTTCGGTTGCGCGAATAAATGAGATCGAAAGGATTACTAACCACGATGTCATTGCGTTCACGACAAACCTCGCCGAGTCGATTGGAGAGCCGGCGCGCTTCGTTCATTACGGCCTGACTTCTTCTGATGTAGTCGATACTGCCAACGCGTTGCTGCTTCGCGATTCGGCAGACATTCTGCTGAAGAAAATCGACAGCTTGCAGGAGGTGCTCAAGCGCCGCGCCTTCGAGTTCAAACACACGCCGCAGGTAGGGCGCACCCATGGAATTCATGCGGAACCGACTTCTTTCGGGCTAACCTTCGCGCTTTGGTACGACGAGATGCGACGGCAGCACGAGCGGATGGTTCGTGCCAGAGAAGCGGTGGCCGTGGGAAAAATAAGTGGGGCCGTGGGCGCCTTCGCTCACCTGGATCCGCAAGTCGAAGAAAAAGTATGTCAGCGACTGGGTCTGAAGGCTGCTCCTGTCTCGACGCAGATCATTCAGCGAGATATCTACGCTGAATATTTGACCACACTGGCGCTTATCGCTTCTTCTTTGGAAAAATTTGCGCTGAACGTTCGTCACTGGCAGCGCACTGAAGTCCGGGAAGCTCAGGAGCGTTTCACAAAAGGTCAAAAAGGATCGAGCGCGATGCCTCACAAGCGCAATCCGATAATTTCCGAACGGCTGTGCGGTTTGGCTCGCGTGGTGCGAGCCAATAGCATGGTAGGTCTCGAGAACGTCCCTCTCTGGCACGAACGCGACATCTCCCACTCCTCCGCGGAACGGGTTGTACTGCCGGATTCGAGTATTGCCCTTGATTATATGCTCCACAAAGCCACGAAGCTGATTGATGGTCTGGTTGTCTATCCTGCGCGGATGCTGGAAAACCTGAATGCTACTCGCGGACTAATCTTCAGCGGGCAACTGTTGCTGGCGCTGACAAACAAAGGCGTCTCACGCGAGACTGCTTACGATTGGATTCAGCGAAACGCCATGCAGGTTTGGGACGAAGAAAAAGACTTTCAGACGCTGGTGAAGGCTGACAAGGAAATCCGGACGCAGTTATCGATCGAAGAAATAGAGCGGGTCTTCTCTGTCGAACACTATCTCAGAAACGTTGACGCGATCTTTGAACGGGTATTCAGGTAAGGCAGGCATTGCTGCCTGCCAATTACCATGTAAAAACAACCGTCCAGCCGGAATGGCTACTTGTTAACTATCTTCTCTGCCATGTCGCCGATAAATGGCAGCTTGAACATTTTACCTTGAAAGGCTTTCACCAAGCACAAAACCCAAACCACAGCGATTAGAACGACAAATGCCAGCCAGAAAAGAAACCAGAGTACAGTGGCGATACCAGCGAGCACCCCGGAGATTTGCCCCAGGATAAAGACAAGTATTGATATTACAATCCCGAGGACGACGGCTATCACTACAATGAGCACATTTAACAGGATCGATTGCATTGCGTGAAAACGAACCAGCCGGCTAGTTTTCTCCATCAGAAACAGAATCAGGCCAGAAACCCATCCAAAAACGTAAGCGATCAGGGCGGCCACGTTCTCGTCGAGTCCAGTACTGGATTTGCCCGTTTGGACGGGCGGCGGGTTTTGCATTATAAGTTTCTCCTGTTAAGAATTGTTTTGAGCCCGGAAGCCGTTCAAACCCTCTTGCAAGGGCCAACGATTGAAACGACAAATACTCTTTAGAAGAATCAGTCGGGCCGGAGATATTATGTCAACAACTACTTTGGACGCAATATTTTATTAAGAATCCCGAGGAGAACGGTCATGATGAAAGCGAAAGTCTTCGTTAGCCTTAAGTCAGGTGTCCTCGATCCGCAAGGTAAGGCCATCCAGCACTCAGTTGAATTGCTGGGCTTTTCGGGAATTTCGGACGTGCGTCAAGGAAAGTATTTTGAGATTTCACTGGATAGCGCACTGGATGACAGCCAGGCTCGCGAATCTGTCGATAGGATGGCGCGGGAAGTTTTATCCAATCCAATAATCGAAGAATATCGAGTGGAGATAGAAGCTTGAAATTTGGAGTCATAGTTTTCCCGGGATCAAATTGCGATCACGACGCTTATCACGTGATTTCAAAGCACGTGGGCCAGCCTGTTGATTTTATCTGGCATCGCGATACTGATCTCAGTACTTACGATGCTGTTATTATCCCGGGCGGTTTTTCCTATGGCGATTACCTGCGCGCGGGAGCCCTCGCGCGGTTCTCGCCGGTGATGAAATCAGTCCAGAAGTTTGCCCAAAGTGGGAGATTTGTACTAGGAATCTGCAACGGTTTTCAGATTCTTTGCGAAGCGGGTCTCTTGCCCGGCGCCCTGATCCGCAATCGAGATCTGCACTTCATTTGCGAACATGTCTGCGTAAGAGTTGAGACATTGGACATTCCGTTTACTAATGAGCTGCAACGGGGAGCCGTGCTTCGCATACCTATTGCTCACGCTGAGGGAAATTATGTCTGCGACGATTACACGCTGGAGGAGCTCCAACAGGAGCAGCGCATCGTCCTTCGCTACTGCGACCGTGAGGGAAATATTACTGAGTCGGCCAATCCAAACGGTTCGCGCGATAATATTGCCGGCATCTGTAATCGCGAACGGAACGTATTCGGGCTGATGCCGCATCCGGAAAGGGCTTGCGAAGATTTGCTTGGCTCAAGCGACGGGCGCGATATCTTCCGTTCATTGGCCGCGACGTTGGCCGCCGCGGTTTGAACACTTTAGGTTGCGAATTCGGACTGTGTACTCTACAAACGAAACACGGAGAAGCCAAACCGAAATACGGAATCAAAACATCTCTTCAGAACACATGAAACGACTACTACCATTCATCATCATTCTTGCCGTTCTGGCGGCAGCGGTTGGAACTGTTTTGTATATGAGACGGTCCGCAATCCAGGCAAGTACGCCCGCGCCGAGTGCAACGCCGCAACCCAGTGTTGTCGCATCTTCGGATCCCGGAGCCGATGTTGTCGCGTCTTCGGATCCCGGAGCCGACCCACCGCACGCGCTGGGACCGCCTGATGCACCGGCACAACTCGAAGAATTTGGCGATTTCGAGTGCCCGCCGTGCGGACTGGTTCATCCGATATTGCAGACTATGGAAAAGGAGTTTGGCGCTCGCTTGCGAATAATCTTTCGCGAGTTTCCCCTCACTCCTACCCATCAGCATGCGCTCGCAGCTGCCCACGCTGCCGAGTCTGCCGGTATGCAAGGAAAATTCTGGGAGATGCATGACCTGCTCTATGAGAACCAAAAGGCCTGGCACGATGCTTTCGATGTGCGACCGATTTTTGAAGACTACGCAAAACGTATTGGCCTCGATGTCGAACGCTACAAGCAGGACCTCGCCAGCGAAGTTGTCGAGCGACGGATTTTCCTTGATATGAAACGAGGTCACTCGCTCGGTGTGAAGGGTACGCCAACGATCTTTCTCAACGGTCGCGAGGTGCCTTTTGAATCTTTGCCAGCCGATAAACTTCGCGAAGTGATAAAGGCAGAACTGAGCCGACCTCACCCATGATTAAGAATCATGCAGAACCGGTCAGCTCTCCGCTGGCTTCCGCCGGTAAGAATTTTTCCCAGTCACAACGGCGCCGGACCGTGCTCTATGCGGCGGCTGGTTTGTTCTCCTTACTCGGTCTTGCTGATTCTATCTACCTCACGATCCAACATATCACTGGCCAGAGTGTGCGCTGTACGATAGTCGCGGGTTGCTCGGAGGTCTTAAGTAGTTCCTATGCCACTTTCGGCGGCATACCGCTGGCAATGATTGGCGCCGCCGCCTATTTCTGCGTTTTTAGTTTGAGCACGCTCGCTGCCTTTGGCTACAGATCTGCCGGTCATCTGATGACGTTGGTGGTTGGGTTGATGTTTGTGGTCACTCTTTGGCTGTTCTATCTGCAAGCTTTCGTAATCCGTCATTTTTGCCAATTCTGTCTTTTGTCGGCCGCCACCACTGTATTGTTGTCAGTAGTTGTGATCCTTATTTGGCGGATGAGGCGTTAGTGTCCTAAGGAAGTGTGAACCATTCGGATAAATAACAAGTCTGAGTTCTTAGCTCGCTTACCCTCCGTGATTTGTACTGCGAAAGATGCGCGTGTAAGGTATTCATCATCACAAAGACAAAGGTGCTTGTTCTATGGACCAGCAACAGCCCACAGTCGCCGATATTTTTCGGCGTGCGCAGACCCTCCGGCAGAATAATCAGCAGGAGTCGTACAAACAGATTAGGGCTCGGCTAATAAAAGAATTTACCGGACAGCCCTTTCCTCCACTCTATAATCTGACTATACCGGAGCAGGATGCGCGAGCGCCCGAGGAAGACTGGACGGCAGGATTGCCGATAATCAGACGCGGAATACAGTTTCAAGATTGGAACGAAATTGCCGACGGCATTATTCTCAGTCTCGAGCAAACAGAAAACTACGAACTACAAAGAGGAGGGGAAGGCTCTCGGGATAGTTGGCATGATCGATCGGTTGGCATTGAGGAAGCGGAAACAAAGGCCGTGGGCAAGTGGATGCCGGAGGAGTTGATGCAACTGGCAGAAAGACAAACTAAGAAGTAGGGAATTGCTGCTTTGTGCTTTGTGCTTTGTACTTTGTACTTTGCAGTTGAGTGAGTATTAGAATCGACAAAACACCAAGTACAAAACACCAAGTACAAAGTTCTAAGTACAAAATACAAAGAACCAAGATCAATCTTTTAGCCATGAGTTTCCTCGATAATCTTTTCAGCGATCCCAAATATCAAACCGCAGAGCCGCGCAAACCCGAACAGATCGGCGATTCAGAGATCATTATTAGTCCTGACACTCGACGCGACAATCGCATTCCCCCGGGACAATCTCGTACAAAGAAATGGCCGGTGCTCGACGCGCACGGAACGCCTGATGTAGATCTTGCAACGTGGTCCTTCGAAGTGGATGGTTTAGTTGACCATCCGCAGCACTGGTCGCTTGATGAGTTCATGCAACTTCCCGTTGTGCGAGTCTACGCCGACTTTCATTGCGTTACGCGTTGGTCACGATTGGACAACGTTTGGGGTGGTGTACAGGCACGAGAACTCGCTCGGATCGCCGGCGTCAGGCCTGAGGCAAAGTTTGTTTTGGCGCTTGCCT
>WNFA01005517.1_pt1 | contig 13462 bp, 11 predicted proteins | sample 5400481 | NCBI WGS metagenome assembly WNFA01 (sample SAMN13153340, study PRJNA577476) | soil metagenome | isolation source: 120 cm saprolite under Douglas fir tree site 2 hole 1 replicate 2 | place: USA:California | collected 2015-04-18 | reverse complement strand
AGTAGAGGCTTTGCTTCAACGGGATTATCTCCCGCCTGCTGCAACTTCTCTATACGCGCAAGTTCCTGCTCTCCTCGCTTCACTAATTTGGCTTGCCACTCCTTCTTATAAGGACGCAAGGTAGAAACGAGTGTGCGTGCCACGAGCAAATTGCGATACCATTTACGATTAGCTGGCACGATATCCCAGGGAGCTTCATCCGTACTGCACTTGGAGAGCGCATCCCCATAGGCTTGTTGATAATCGTTCCAGTATTTGCGCTCCACCCAATCGGCCGACGAGAGTTTCCAGGCTTTGGTCCTATCCTCCTGACGAGCCAGTAGGCGTTTTTCCTGTTCCTCGTAGCTAATATGCAAATAGAACTTCAGAATAAGCATGTCATTCTGGGTCAGCATGTGCTCAAAGTTGTTAATGGCTGCGTACCGTCGCCGCCACACCGTTTCTGGCAGCAGATCATGCACACGCACCACCAGAACATCCTCATAGTGGGAACGATTGAAAATGCTGATCATGCCTCTGCCTGGAACGACCCGATGGATGCGCCAGAGGAAATCATGCACCTGTTCCCTGGACGTAGGTCCCTTAAACGAACGCACCTCGCATCCCAGCGGATTGACTTGCGCCATGACCTGGCGAATCGTGCCATCTTTGCCGCTCGTATCCATCCCCTGGAGGACGATGAGCAGGCTGTGATGCTGCGCCGCCGCCAACAACTGCTGCAACTCGCCAAGTTCTTCGCTGAGCTTTTCTAGCTCTGCTGATGCCAATGCGCGATCCGTAGACGTATCAACAAAGCCGGGATCGTAATCCTTCAACCTGACTTTGCTGCCTTCATCAACCCTCCATGCAAGTTGCATAGTGTTTCTCCTTTCGAATTGTCGAACTTGTTATTTGTTATTATACCATTTCAATGGATGAGGGATATCTGAGCGGGTCGTTGCGCCTATCCCATTCTATCCGTGGCTCCGTCCCAGTTTGGGTGCTCCGCGATAATAGGGGTGACGCTAGGGGGCGCGCTGCCCTGGTGAAAGGAGCGAGCGTGGTCTTCTATAGCATGATCGGCGTTGGTCATGCGATCGAGCTGGCGCAGATAGTCCAGCCACGACTCGGCCATAAACGCCTCGACGTGGCGCTCTTCATTGGCTGGATCGCACGCAACGAACCAGCCGAAGGCGCCGTCTCTTTCGCGCATGCGGCGCACCTCGTGCATGGCGCGGAGAAAGTCCTCGGCCTGCTGCGGGTCGACGCAGTACTCGACCTGCACTATGACGGGACCTTCTTGCAGGCGAGGTTCGATGAGCAATCTGGGCACAGAGACGTGCCAGGGTCTCAAATCCTGCTTTTCGCTGTCCGCTAAATGCCAGCGCAGTCCCGCAGCAAGCCCCAATACGGCCCCGAGAGCTGCCAGCAAGATCGCAAAGGGATCTCCCAGGCCAGCCGCAACCGCTCCCCATAGCAGGCTGCCGATGGCGGTCCCGCCCTGGTAGACGACCAGGTAGGCACCCAACGCCCGCGCGCGCACCCAGGTGGGCGCGGCCTCCTGCGCGGCAACGTTGAAGGAGGATACCAGCATAATCCAGGCTGTCCCACCGATTGTTGCGATCAGGCAGAGCACGAGCAGGTTACGCAGATAGCCGAGCGCGATCATCACCAGGGCCAGAACGACGGTGGAGATGATCACCTGGCGATCGACGACGGGAATCTTGCGTTGGATCTGCGGCAGCACGGCCGCACCCAACACGGCACCCACGCCGATGCAGCCGAGCAGCAGTCCGTACCCAGCCGCACCAAGGCGCAGATCCTGCCTGACGATCACCGGCAGCAGCGCCCACAGCGCGCTGATGAAAAAGATAAAGAAGAAGGTGCGTATCAGTACGGTCTGCATCTCCGGTGAGTTCTGCACGAAGCGCACCCCCGTCCTCATAGCGCCGATCAGGCGTTCGGCGGGCAAGACCGCTCTGTGGGGAGCGGGGTGCCAGCGAAAGAGCACGACGACCACGTACAGGAAGGCGATGGCGTTGAGGAGGAACACCGCGGCCGGCCCCGCCACCGTGATAACGAGGCCCGCTAATGCCGGACCCACCGCGCGCGCCAGGTTGTAGGAGACGCTGCTCAGGGTGACCGCCGCTGGCAGTTCACCGGGTGGAACGAGTTCCGCGTTGACTGCTTGCCAGGCCGGATTCGCCAAAATCGCACCCAGGCCAAGCACAAAGGTGAAGCCGAGCAGCAGGGGCGCGTTCATGAGCCCGGCAAAGGTCAGGACGCTCAACATGACGGCGGTGACCAGGATCAGGCCCTGGGTGGCGAGCAACAGGCGGCGGCGGTTCACGATATCGGCGAGCGCCCCGGCGGGGAAGCCCACGAGAAAAACGGGCAAAGTCGTCGCCGTCAGCATCAGCGCGATCAAGAGGGGAGACGCGGTGAACCTCGTCATGAGCCACACGCCCCCCACATTTTGGAACCACGTCCCGACATTTGCCGCCAGCGACGCGAACCAGATCGCGCGGAAAGCAGCGATCTGCAGCGGCGCCCATTCGGATGGAACCACTTGCTGGTCGGTTGTCATATCGTTCCTCCATGAGCACTCGCTCTTGTACAGCTCTTGTCACGAAAAAGGTGTTCCCGCGAGAGAAGCAGCACCTCACATCATGAAACGTAGGGGAGCCAGGATGCGCTCACTCACTTTGTTATACCACGGTCGACTCTTCCACTGCTCCAGGGTCAGTTCAAACCTCTCGGCCGTATCTTCTGCGAAGAGCGCGGACATCTGCCGGGCAAACTCTGCACTGTAGATCCCGACATTGATTTCATAGTTCCCAACCAGACTCAAGCGATCAAGGTTGCACGTTCCGACCGTCGACCACTGTCCATCAACGGTGCAGGTCTTCGCATGCAGCATGGTATACCGGTAGCCAAAGATGCGAACACCGCCTCGCAGACAATCAGTAAAGTAGCTATGCGCAATCCAGTCCACCACGACATGGTTGGAGACCCACGGAACAAGCACCCGCACATCTACGCCGCGCCTGGCGGCAGCCTTCAGAGCCTCAAGGAGCATCCGATCGGGCACAAAGTAGGCAGTCGTGAGGAAGATGAATTGCTCTGCCTCATCAATCGCAGCGATGTAGAGATCGCGAATTGGGAAAGATAGGCGCATAGCCTCATTCTGACTGACGGTGATACGCGAGTCAACGCGGAGGTGATACCGCTGCGATATCTTTTCTTTTGCCGGGCAGAAGCGATTCCAGAAGGCAACGAAAGACCGGGCGAGTTCCGCAGCCGCAGGGCCGCGCAGGCCCAGGTGCGTATCGCGCCACTCCGTTGCGTAGATCGATCCAATATTGTAGCCCCCGATAAAGCTCAGCGTGCCGTCGACGACGAGCAGCTTGCGGTGGTCTAGCGCGTAGCGACGAGGATCGAGCAGATTCCACGGACGGCGGAGAGCACTGTATTCGAGCACATGCATCAGAGGAGCAAAAGACGATTTGAAGGCACGTGGAACCACGAGATTGCCAAAACGATCAAAGATGACATAGACCGCAACACCTTCTGCCGCTTTACGTGCCAGGTGCGTTTGAAATTCCTGGCCGACGGCATCATCTTTCCAGATATAGGTTTCTAGATAGATACTCTCTTGTGCCGCATCGATTGCCTCTAGCATCGCATCGTACAGATCGCGCCCGTAGATATACAGTTGGAGAAAATTCTCGCCAACATGCACTTCCTCGAAGGGTGCATGGGGAAAGCGTATCTCGTGTTTGCGCCGTTTTCCTAACGCGGCGATGACAAGCAGGACGACTGCGGTCAGGACCTGCACTATCAATACACCGAGGATGACTTTCCGCACGAGGCGTAGGAGAGACAGCCCGGAGAGCCTCTTGAAGAGGACCTCTGTTCGTTCTCGCGTATTCAGCATGGACAACTCGCTTTCTTGTTTGCAAAGGTAAAAGCAGAACGTGGTGTATTGCTCGAAGCCTCCCAAGAGAGCGGACGACGAGCACACTATGTATGAGGCCAATAGATCGATAGGTAGGGATAACTCAATACTATTCGCAGAGCGTAGTAAAAAGCGTGGCCGGAAGCGTAAAAAAGCTCAGAGTGCTCTCGTAGTATACGTTTCTTGCTCCACTGGAGTCGAGGAGTGCTTTTTGACGCTCCGGCAAACGCATTCCTTCACGCGCAATTGGTATTCTCGAGACGAATAATATTGCTTAATGATACCCCAAATGAAGTCCCGTGAATGTCTCTACTCCCGACAGAGAGTAAAGAAGAGAGAGGTACGCATATCATGGTCACAGACAAGAGCACGCAGCAGAAGTCGTTTCTATATATCCCAAAGGAAGTTATGAGGGGTATGTTATGATAGCATTGCGAAAAGTCTATGGCGCCAGGGTAGTTCATCTCTCTGCGCTGTTACTCATACTGTTCTTCTCGATCGCTTCACTGGTCAGTTGTAGTCAGCCCGCGCCTCTTCAATATACGTCGCTCAATCTGGGTATCCCGGCCGCGGCGCTGCAATCGCCCGTCAAGGGCCCATTGCCCGACACTACAGAGTTGCACGTCGGCATCACCTTCAAAATTGATCCGCGGTTGCTCGATCAAGCCGACCATCTTAAGCTCCAGCCTGGGCAGAGTTCCAGCCTGGAGGCCTTTGCCAAGCGCATCGGCATCGATGACAGCACCTATCAAAAGATCAAAGGCTTCTTCAACGCAGGAGGGCTTGCCCTGCAACTGAGCAAGTTACGGACCTACCTGTCATTTCAAGCGAAGGCAGGAACCGTTGCCCGGTTGCTGCAAACAAAGTTCGTCATTCACCAGTACAAGGGCCGGACATTCTATGCGCCCGCGACGCAGCCCAAAGTCCCTACCTTTTTAGCCAATTCTATTGATACCATCACAGGATTGGATAATTACAGCAAGCCTCCCAGGCACGCGCTGGATATCACCTATCCCCAGGCATCACACGTTTCCCGGAATGGAGCGCTCGATTGTAGTCCCAATGACCAGACGCTTTTCCCGAGTGACGTAGCCACTGCATACGGCTACAATACCCTCTATCAGCGCGGTCTGCATGGGGAGAATATGACGATCAATCTGGTGGAGACTGACGGCTCGTACCCGGATGATATTCAGAACTATCTGGGCTGTATTCACTTCAAGGGGCACCTCTCGTTCATCAACGTCGATGGCGGCCCCTCGGATGCGGAGGGTGAATCGACACTGGACGTACAAATGGTCGCAGGTCTGGCCCCGGCGGCCTCGATCAAGGTGTATCAGGCCGATGGAAATGGAGACGATCCCTGGACGCAGGTGAACGATGAACTGCAGCGCATCATTGATGATAATACAAGCAACGCAAATGCGGGAAGCGTTGTGAGCATCAGCCTGGGCATAGACGAAGCAGATATCTCATCCGACGACGTCCGTGCCCTCGATAGCAGCCTGCGACAACTGACGCAGGTGGAGCATATGACGGTATTCGTCGCGAGCGGCGACTGCGGAGCTTTTGCCAGCGAGACCTTCGGAGACCTTTCGGTGAGCTTTCCGGCCAGTGATCCGTGGGCGGTGGCTGTCGGGGGTACAAAGCTGTCCGTCGATGGCCAGGGCAACCGCACAGATGAGGTGGCGTGGTCGCAATTTCCAAACATTTTTAAGTGTAACAATAGCTGGGGCACCGGTGGTGGAAATAGTAGCATGTTCCGTCGCCCAGACTGGCAGAAGGCCAACGGCGTCAATAATAGCCACTCGCAGAACGATCGTCAACTGCCGGACCTGTCGGCGGTCGCGGATAACCTGGCCGTCTACTTCCAGGGATCATGGGGGGCCGTTGGTGGAACAAGCGCCGCCGCGCCAATCTGGGCTGCCGGCCAGGCGCTGGTGAATGAAGACACGATGCAGACTTTGCGCACCTTCGGGTATTCACCGCGACTCTATTATGCAGTTGCGGACAGCAATGCTGGCGCAAATGCCTACTTTGACGTCACGAATGGCAATAACCTGTACTATTCAGCAACGCCGGGCTGGGACTACACAACAGGTCTCGGCACACCAAACCTCGCGATCTTCGACCATGCCGTATCCAGCACCCTGGCCCAAACTGCGAGTGGGTGAGCCAAAATCTCAGGAGCCTGTCATCAGCTTGCATTTCGACAGAGAACACTCCTTGGCCCACCAGTCCTGGCTGGAACCTCGGAATTCCAAAATTTACATATATTCAGAACTCTCACTGATGTGGAGCTAAGCAAAGAAACCTGACATCCATAAAAGCGCCCCATGCGTTGTTAAAGTTAGAATCGGTTAACTGAAAAATTGCTGTTGCATCCGCAGTGACCTCATCCCGTATGGAAACCAATACAGATCCGAAGAAAGTGAAGAGATGATGATCTGTATGTTCATCTGGATGTCCGTAATGAAATCCTTGGCCTGTAATACAGGGAATAATTTGGGTCGTCCCTGCAGGGATCTCGATGAGCTCTGGGTCATTGCTTTGAAATCCATCAAGGTCATCCTGGACGAAGAAGGATTGGTCAACAAAACCTATGATATCCATTCTCTGGCTAAAAGGAACTGCTCGCGTGCCGATCTTTTCCTTGTGCGCATTGATGATAGCCTGAAACTCTTGCTCTGCTCGTTGCTCAACCTCTTTCGTCTTTGTCGTAGCGGGATGCTCCTGTAGAAGATGATCTACACTCTGCCTGATCTGATTCTGAAAAAACAAGACAAGTCCTACTGCCCCAAAGCTTACTATGGCGAGAATAAGAGCAATGATTGATAACGTGTTCATAAAATGACCTCCCTTTAGACAGAAAAACGGCTCTCCTGGGCCCAAGTACTTATGACTCTACTCTATAGACGAGAGTGGTATTGATTTTTGCGCACCTGTTTATAGATAACTCAAGAACCGATTTTCTCTTTTTCCTTTTCCCCAAATTTTTTTACACTGCTGCCAACGCTTTTCTTCACACGCTACATGTACGCTATTCATGTAGTTACACACGTAACTTCCCCGCCTTTAAGGGGAGATAGAAACAAAGAACAGCGTAGCATGCACATGCGAAGCAGACGAAAGGAGAACCAAAAGGTGACAGACAACTCTTTACGGGACAGGATTCAGGGCAATTGGAAACAGTTGAGTGGAGGCGTACACCACGAGTGGGGCAAACTCACACACAACGATGTAGAGCAGATCAAAGGCGATGTCGAGATGTTGGCCGGCAAGATCGAGGAACGCTATGGCGTGACGAAAGCGGAAGCCAGAAGGCAGATCGAACTATGGGCCATCAAGTTCCTCGCGCACAAAGCGGAGCAACCGAAAAACGACACGCCGGCGAACTAACCTACCGGCGCACTTCGCCACAAACTGCACTGGCCGATAGCCGTGTACTTCCTTGCGACGCTGCTGCGCAGCAGCGCCGCAGTGATGACTATTGTTATTGACCGGTGCGGGAGAGAAAGGAATGTGTCAAGATGGCAAATCTTGTCGATACCATCCATGGGCTCGGGACGTTTACAACATTCACTCGCGCCCTGGAAATGAGCGGGCTTGCTTTAACCCTGAGGGAGCCGGGAGCCTACACTGTTTTTGCGCCGACCGACGCCGCTTTCGCGCAGATGCACGCAGACATGCTCGAAGACCTGTTCGAGGATAGAGACGATCTGAGCAAGGTGGTCAAGTATCACTTCGTAATGGGCATATACAAGGCGGCAGACCTGCTCGACGTGATCTTCCTGAAAACGATGGAAGGACAGCGGCTCACCATCAGATCGTCAGCCACCAGCGGACCAGGTAGTGAGAAGTTGGAAGACGGCTCAGATGCCCATAGTTACGTCATTAAAGACACGGTAACCTCAACCCTGCTGGAAAGTATTAAGGTCAATGGTGCGACCATCACACGGGCAAACGTGAGCGCTGACAACGGCGTCGTCCACGTCATCGACAAAGTGCTCGTGCCCCACTTCATGGTACTCTGAAACAGCTACCAGGGCGACCGCAAGGGCAGGAAGGATACGCACCCTACCCTAAACGAACCAGATAACCACTCGTATAGGGTACAGGCGCTGGTTTACCCTCTCCTCTCTGGAAGCGGGGCGGCACACGGGCATCGACCTCAGTTAACTTGACGCCTATGGGGGCTGCTACCGTCAATCTGGTAGACGATAGCAGGCCCTCCGTTCGATGGTTCTTGATCAGATAGAGCAGGACTTTGAACAAATGAGGAGGACCTATGATTGATACGACCGAAGCATTTTTCACGCGGCTGGCCGAACGTGGCCACGAACCCTTGCTTCATAGCGTCTCTGGAACCATCCGTTTGGATATCGGGGATGCGGGAAGCTGGTTCGTTGCCGTTAAAAACGGGTCCCTAAGTGTGAGCAGGGATACGGCTGGAGCAGACTGCTTGTTTGCGTGCAGCCGGGAAGACTTCGACCGCATGGTAGTGGGAAAGCAGAATCCAACCACGCTGTTCATGCAAGGGAGGATGAAGATCACAGGCAATCTCGGCCTGGCGCAGAAATTCCAGCGTCTCTTTCCCGATGAGAGCCTGGCCGACGAAAAACAGGGATAAAGGAGAAGACCATGGGTGAGAAAACAACGATTAGTGTCCTCGAGGGAAACAACTTCGTGGTCAGTGACTTGCGCGGAGACATCGACGCCTCGCCAAGTGAGCCGCTGGGACTGTTTGCGTGGGATACGCGCTTTCTTTCACGCTGGCTGCTGACGGTGGACGGGCAGCGTCCGAACGTCCTGTCGACGGACGACCTCGATTACTTCTATGTGCAGTTCTTCCTCGTTCCGGGAACCGGCACCGTCTATGTCGATTCCGACCTATCGATCATCCGCAAGCGAGCAGTCGGAAACGGCTTCCACGAGGATGTGACCATCCTCAATCACAAAGACCAACCGGTTGACCTCAAGGTGCGCATGGAGGCGGCGGCTGACTTTGCTGACCTGTTCGAGGTCAAGGATAAACTTACAAAGAAGGGTGAATTCTACCATCGGATCGAGAGTGATCGCCTGGTGCTCGGCTATCGTCGTGAACAGTTCATCCGTGAGACCTTGATTACCCCCAGTGCCAGGGCCGACATCGACGAGCACGGTCTGAGCTTCGCTGTGCATATCGAGCCTCATGGTGAGTGGACGACCAGCCTTGAGGTCGTTGCTGTGTTGGTTGGCTTCGGCGAAAATCACGAGGAGACAACCAACGGACACGGGGACCAGCAAGTGAGGTCCAACGTGAAGAGGAGTCTGGAGAAGTTGGGTGAAGCTTTACCTCGCCTGTCGTGTGATTGGCCGTCTCTCCAGGTGACCTACCGTCGGAGTCTTATCGACCTGGCGGCGCTACGCTTTTTTCCCATCACGCTGCCGGGACAGGCGCTCCCTGCTGCTGGCTTACCCTGGTTCATGACACTCTTCGGCAGAGACAGCATGATTGTGAGCTACCAGGCGCTCCCTTTCACCTCCGAGCTGGCCGCAGCGACACTACAGGCACTGGCGGAACAACAAGGAACAAGGATCGACGACTTCCGCGATGAGGAGCCTGGAAAGATTATGCACGAAGTGCGGTTCGGTGAGATGACCGCGTTCGAGGAACGTCCGCACTCGCCCTACTATGGAAGTGCCGACGCCACGCCGTTGTTTCTCATTCTGCTCGATGAGTTTGAGCGCTGGACCGGCAATGCTGAGCTTGTACGGCAGCTTGAGATGGAAGCCAGAACTGCACTCACATGGATCGACAAATATGGGGATCGCAATGGCGATGGCTATGTCGAGTACAGCCGCCGCAACAAGGAGACGGGACTGGAGAACCAGTGCTGGAAAGACTCCTGGAACTCCATCCTGTTCGCCGATGGCACGCTCTCGCGCCTGCCGCGTGCCACGTGCGAAATTCAGGGATATGTTTACGACGCCAAGATGCGCTGCGCGCGTCTCGCTCGCGAGTTCTGGCATGATCCTGAACTCGCCAACCGATTAGAGAAGGAAGCAGCTGAACTGAAGCGCAGGTTCAATCAGGACTTCTGGCTCGAGGATCGTGAGTTTTTCGCGCTCGCCATCGATGGTGACGGGCGCAAGGTTGATGCGTTGACCTCGAACATTGGGCACCTGCTCTGGAGCGGCATCGTCGATGAGGACAAGGTGAAGGCTGTTGTGCGCCACCTGATTGGTCCCAAGCTGTATTCTGGGTGGGGCGTACGCACCATGGCGGAAGGCGAGGGTGGCTACAACCCGATTGGCTATCATCTCGGTACAGTCTGGCCGCACGACAACTCGTTTATCGCTATGGGGCTAAGACGCTACGGCTACCGCGAGGAGGCAGCGCGGGTTGCGATGAACATGCTGGACGCAGCCACCTACTTCAAGGGACGCCTGCCGGAGGCGTTCGCAGGCTATTCACGTGCATTGACGGAGTTCCCGGTGGAATACCAGGCATGGGCCAGCGGGGCGCCGCTCTTGCTGCTGCGCGCTATGCTTGGCCTGGAGCCGACCGGCGACCACCTTCTCATTGATCCCGCCATCCCCTCGATGCTTGGCCAACTCGAACTGCTCGACATCCCAGGCCGTTGGGGCCGCATCGATGCCTTTGGCCGGGGGAGAGTGGATACATCGACGGCGGGGGATAGCGCACAATTAAGCTAGACTTTATCGATTGGCCGGACAAAACAGGAAAGGCAGAGTAAGCGACTCTCATATCTAACTGCAAAGCTAGCATGAAAGAGTTGCTCAATCTGCCTGCGCGATCCACAAGAGAAGCTTGCTCCCCAGGGGTAAAAATGGGATCGGCAATGTTTACTCGAAGAGCCGACATCATGTGTACTTGAACCTCATTTTCCTCTATAAGCTAACTCTGGGAGGAAAACGCCTCCCGGCTCAGCGTGGCGACGAGACTGGCGAGCACAGCTATGATCAGGAACGGACCGGAAAAGCCCTTGAGGGGGGCCAGGGCACCCACATTATTGATGAGCGCCAGGACAGTCACCGCCAGCGCGACGCCTATCAGGATGACCATGTCACCCACGATGAAATTGTAGATAGCTTTGATGACTTTCATGGATTCACCTCCTGTGTTTGTACGGTAGTGGGAGCTGATTGATTCTCTATGACCTGCGCTCGCTGTTGCTTTTTCACCCGTTTGAGCCAGACGATGAGCGAGAATGCCGCACCCAGGTAGATGGCGGCGAGGATGAGGAGAAAAACGTCCGACAGCGGCCACACCACGCTAAATGCCTCACCCGTCCAGAAGGTGCCAAAGGTCGTCAGCATGATGCCGACGACGAACTTCAGCGTGTTTTCTGGCACCTTTGCCAGCGGTATGCGTACGAACGCACCCACCAGGATAACCAGGAGGCCCGCAAGGAGTGCGCCGAGCGCGGCAGAAGTAATACCTTCGGAGCGCGAGACGGTGCTTGTTGCCGCGCTCAGCCCAAAGGTGATTACGATGAACGCTACTTCGAGGCCTTCGAGTAAGACTGACTTGTACGACAGCAAAAACCCGAAGAGGTCGAAACGGGACGCAGAGGCATCGACCGCTCCGCGAGCACGGAGTTGCGCCCGGTTTTCCTCGTAAATGGCCTCTTCATCGTGGCGCGCTTTCAAACCGGCATAGCGCATGATGGCATTCTTCAACCACTTTAATCCAAACAGGAGTAAGAGAACGCCTATGACCAGGCGAAGCGCATCGATAGGAACCCACTGGACAAGTGCGACCCCCAGAGTCGCCACCAGTAGGGCAAGTGTCGCCGCGGCGGCTAAAGCCCCAAGCAGCGCGCTTCGCCAGTTAACCGTTACACCGACGACCAGGACGATGGTGAAGGCCTCCACGAACTCAACCGCGGAGGCTAAAAACGCGGCAGTAGCAACAACCCATTGCATAGAGAGACTCCTTTGCATGCCTGCTCTCGTCGAGCGGAGCAGCTTCTTGTCATTGCTCCGTTGGAGCGACGACGGCAGTGTATAGCGTAACCCTTTGTATAGCATACACGCGGGGCGTAAAGAAAAGCGTTGGCCGCGTCGTAAAAACGGGTGTAGTGAATTTATCGCTGCGGCCTCCTCGTTGCTCAGACGAAGCGCGTGACAACAAAGGCGAAAACGACACCCAGCACCGTGAGGGCGAGGGTGAAAGAACGAAGGTGTATCAGGAGTCTTTATCAGGCTGCATCGGACGACTGTTTCCCACCATCGCCTTTGGGAGTACCTGAGCCAAGGCTGCGCCGCACCTCCAGATAACGCATGATCGCGTCGCGGCTCACGATACCGACCGGGATACCGTTTTGTACCACGGGCAACTGGTTCACATCACGACCGGCCATTAAAGGTAACACATCGTTCAGGCTTTGCTGCGGGGACACCACGTGCAGGCGCTCCACAGGGATCATGGCCTGGCCGACAGGGATGTATTCCCACTGCTCGCGTGGAACATGGCGGATATCGCTGAGGGTAATCAGGCCAGCCAGCCGATCGGCTTGCATCACCAGGGCGAAACGTAGCCCGCGGGGCAGGAAGTATTCGTCGATCAGTTTTTGCAGTGAGATGTTGGCAGGGACCGTCGGCGGTGTGGGATTCATGACCTCGCCAACGGTGACGCCGCGCAACGCGGACTGCAACATTACCTGGGTGTTGGCCGACTGAGCCGCGCTCAACAGGAACCACCCGATGAAACCCAACCAGATGCCATCCAGAATGTTGCCCGCGAAGAAGAGCCAGATGCCCAGCAGGATGAAGAGGTAGGCAATGGTCTGGCCGGTGATCGAGGCTGCGCGGGTGGCTTTCGCCAGGCTGCCGGTGATCTTCCAGACGATGGAGCGCAGCACCCGCCCGCCATCAAGTGGGAAGCCAGGAATCAGGTTAAAGACGCCCAACAGGACGTTGGTCACCGCCAGGTAGAAAAGGATGCCTTCCAGCGGCGAGTTGGTCCCGCGCAGCGGCAACTGGAGCAGGAAACAGACGGCGCCGATGAGGAGACTGGTGAGCGGGCCGACCACCGCCATCTGGAACTCTACGCCCGGACTCTTTGGCTCCTGCTCGATATTCGAGACACCGCCGAAAATGAACAGGGTGATACTTTTCACGGGCAACCCGCGCCGGCGCGCAACGAGCGAGTGGGCCAGTTCATGTAAGAGCACGGAAACGAAGAGAAGCAGGGCCGAGATGAGGCCTACTACCCAATAGGTGGCACTTGACCACCCCGGATACAACTGGGGAAACCAGCCGGTGGCCAGGGACACGGTGAGCAAGACGAGAATGATGATCCAACTCACATTGATGTCGATGTCGATTCCGGCAATCTTGCCGATACGAAACGAGCCAGGCATTGTAATACTCCTTGACATGGGAACCACCATAAAGTATCGTACCCATGCGACTGTAATCACTGCACGGGAATAAACCGACCCTCCGTCCGCGAAGATCGGAATTCCGAAGCATCTCGCTCCGTCCCTCTACTTTATATACGTTGGAGATGTTAAG
>WNFA01003274.1_pt1 | contig 13462 bp, 20 predicted proteins | sample 5400481 | NCBI WGS metagenome assembly WNFA01 (sample SAMN13153340, study PRJNA577476) | soil metagenome | isolation source: 120 cm saprolite under Douglas fir tree site 2 hole 1 replicate 2 | place: USA:California | collected 2015-04-18 | reverse complement strand
AAACGCCGCAGCAGCTGAAACTTGCGCTGACGCAGTCGAGAAGCGAGCGGTCCATTGCCCCTATGGATCATCTTAATGTATACATACAATAAGACATGGTAAAAATCAAGTCGTGTCAGCGAATGCGAAAATAGGAGTCTACTGCGAAAGGGTCACCAAGGTTGATCAAAGAACGATCTAACACAGCTAGACTGGGCTAGCCCCTGTCAATCTTCCGAAACGGCTGCAGCCCTGGCATCTGGGTTGAATAAGCTGCTCGAGTGGTGTATAAGCAACCTATTCTCGCGGTTGTGCGATGCTTCACTCGGCCCAGCGTACCTGTCAGACGGTCACTTGCAGTATCCCTACCTGCTTGTCCAACTCAGATCCTGCGCCAAGCGTGCCTTCGGCCCTTTTGCGTGATCTTTGCAGTTATTGCTGACTGCAAAGCGGAGGGGAATATGCGTAGACTCTTTCCATTTGTCGTAGTCGTGTTGTGTCTAGCCACTGTAGCAGCGGCGCAAACAAGGGAATCAATCGTGCCGGCTGGAACTCTTCTGCAATGTATGCTTGATGAGCCAAAATTCTATTCTCAAACGGCAAAGGTCAGCGACCCAGTACTTGGCCATGTCAATTCGTTGGGCATGTTCGGGCGTCCGATATTCCCATGTGGCGCCTATCTGTCTGGCCGCTTCGACGACTTCCGGGACCCTGGACATTTCTTCGGCAAAGGCTGGGTCAAGCTGGAATGCTATTGGCGTGGTTTCGGCAGCGAGGGCTTCGAACAGCCGCTGCAAACGCAGGGGGAGGGGCTGGTGTGAGTTCGTGAATCCATTCGGCCAGGTAAATTGGAAGAACGTCGGGCAGCTCGTCGGTACAAATTAACCCTTCAGATCGAAATCAGGCTCGAGTCCAACCTCAAGGAGTTCGAGCCGATCTTGGGCAGGACACGCGATATTTCGACTCATGGCTTTTACTTCAGGAGCGACCAACGCCTCACCGTCGGAATGAAATTTGGGTTTTCGATCATGCCTCCCTGGGAGGTTGCGCAAGCTACCCATGCATTTATCAGCGGGCGAGCTAGGGCGGTGCGCGTGGAAGAAGTTTCGGAGAGCAATGTCGGTCGCGTAGGGGTCGGCGCAGTGATCGAAAGATACAAGTTCGGCCAAGCAGAATCATCAGCACATTTGACCGGATCTGGCCCTTGAGAACAATCATGTGTTGCCGGAAGTATTTTCTTCTCGCGCGGCATCTCGAAAACCGTACGGTAATGTTGTTTACTGTCGGCGAGGGAGGGTGGGAACGAGGGCCTGGCTCCTCCGAATCATTTGCACGGGGAGCTGTCTTGACAACTCCGAGAAACGGTGCAGTATGACCCTTAGGGACCAAAACCGCCGACTGCTTTCCCACAGGAAACCGAAAAGGAACGTCCCGCAGGAGACCAAGCATGAAATCCAAAATTCTGACATTCTCATCCCACGGCGATACAACGCTTCTCGAATACGATCCGGCAACCGCCGACATCGAAGAAGTCAACAAATTGATTGCCGAATACGAAGGCAAGACCGGCGCGCAGCCATTTGACATGGCGACCGGTGAACGCCTCGAGAAAGTCACGCGCGAGCGGAACGAAGTCATGATGGTTCATCCCATCGCAGGCGGCTAACCGCGCGCTTGCCCTTGTCGGCAGAGCCCCGGCTGGCAGCGTAAGACTTCGTTGGCATTGGGGTGAACGCGAAGGTGGCGCTAGTCCATATTCGCCACGAGAGTATTTGTATGGTGCCTGCAACACTATCTGTGATTGCATTCCTCGCCCTGATCGCGTGGAGGATTGTGTTTACTGGCCTGCACCGCAGGCCGTTGGTTAGAGCGATTGCCCCACAGCAACAGCGACACAACAACCTTTTAGAGGAGGGCCTCCAGACCTCAGATCCGGAAAGTGTGGCAGTAACCGCGGGCAACCGCTTTGAGAACAGTGTTGATGATCTGGACCCCCTCGACCAAAAGGATCGCGCGAAAACCTATCTGCGCCGCATCGTTGCCCTCACCGGCGCCGCCCAAATGGGTAACGGTTATGTCCTAGATGTCGGCACAACTAGATTCCATGTGCGCGATAGATATGTCGGGAGGCTGCGAGACGTGACCGATCCCGAATGTGCATACGAGGAAACGTGCTTTTATCCCGTGCACAAAGGCATGCCGAAAGCGGAGGAGATTGCTACGGCGCTGCTGCAGCTCACAAACAATCCAGCGCTGTTTGACAACTGGACCGTTCAGAACGGGGTGGCGTTCAAGGCGAACGGCCAGGTGTTCACCCGTGCGCAGTGATCTGCTCGCGATGAGAAAGCGAACCAAATGCACGCCCGCCCAGCGCGCAGCAAAGTACCTGAAGCGCATTGCTGCGCTGACTGGAGCTAAGCAAGTGTGTGGTGAAAGCTACCGCCTGACAGCTGGCCGTATGCACTTCCTGGTGGACTCCAAATTGGTACGTCTTATCTCCCCCCGCGGCGAATCGACGTGCTTTTATATTGCAGCGGACCCAGACATGCCGGGCGCAGAAACGGTAGCGTCTGCATTACTACAACTGAAGAACGACCCAAGGCTGTTTCAGAAGTGGAGAGAACAGCATGGATATACGTTCAAGGCGAATGGGAGGATGTTCAGGGATGAATATCAACGAATTAGGGATGAGACCTGAAACGTTGCAGCGCCGACTCTATGTGTCAGCTGTGCTCCTGTCCCTAAGGAGGTCCGATGTGGGGTAACAAGAAACCGGAAACGCCGCAAGCTGGGGACTCGGAGCCCAAAAATGTGCAAATGAATCAGCCGCCAAAAGCCTGCTCCGACGTCTTGGGAAGGAACACCCAAGATGAATAAAGATGTTATGCATCCAGCGGGAGCGACGGCGCGGCTGGGGTCGAGCTTGTATGTGAAAGGCGAAATCTCCGGCAACGAGGATCTGTACATTGACGGAACGGTCGAAGGACTGGTCCAACTCGATGAGCGGAAGGTGACGATCGGAGCTACAGCAAAGTTGACAGCCGACGTCATTGCCGGCGAAGTGATCGTGTACGGAAGCGTGAAGGGTAATGTCCGTGGGAAAGGTAAGATCGAGATCAAGAAAGACGGTTCGGTGAACGGAGATTTGACGACGGCGCAGATCATCATCGAAGACGGAGCATACTTCAAGGGCTCGATCGAGATTGACAGGGGCGCGGATAAGGAAGCCGACAAGAACGTCTCCTCACGGACGGCGTCTGCGGCGACGGCGGCGGGCGCGGGGCCGAAGAGTATCTAATCACGAAGGAATGCTTAGGATCCTACCCTCCGGATAGGACAACAAGTGGTTCGCTCAGTTCAGCTGCTCTCACCTCAGGTCTGGAGAGGGGTATATGTTCCCTTTTGCTTTACGCTGCGCGATAATCTTGCCAATGCACAGGGCAAAAAGGAGTGCGCCCATGAGCATATCCACACGTCTAAAGGGTTTCCTTGATGAAAACCAAATCCCTTATTCGGCAATGACGCACACTACGGCCTACACGGCGCAGGGTGCAGCCGCTACCATGCAGATCTCTGGAAAAGAGCTTGCCAAGACCGTGGTTCTGCGGGCGGGCGAAGAAATGATTCTGGCCGTCCTACCGGCGCCGAATCACGTGAGACTCGATAAATTGGCTGCCGAAGTGGGAAAGCCCGTGCGACTAGCTACCGAGCAGGAATTCAGCAGTCTTTTCCCCGATTGCGAGCTGGGCGCCATGCCGCCATTCGGCTCTCTTTACAATGTGCCTGTGTATGTTGATGAGTCACTGGCCGTTGATGAGGCGATTGTCTTCAACGCCGGGACCCACCGCGACGCGATTCGCATGCGGTACGACGACTTTGTTCGTCTGGCGAATCCCAGGGTCTGCTCATTCGCTCAGAAAGGGTGACGCAACGATCTCGCGTGTTTTTCTTGGTGGTTTGTGTAGTGAAGGACTTGAGCCCGCCGTTCTTCGGCTGGAGGAATAAAGCTGGCACCCGGCTGCGTCGCCGGGGTTGCTATCTGGGTCTGCTGGGTGAATCCGGTTATTCACCGGACGGCGTCACACGCAACACCACCCTCGCTTTTTTGAAGGCCGATATGGTCCATGCATGGAGGTGACCGGTGGCCTACATCATCGCCGAACCCTGCATCGGAACCAAGGATACCGCCTGTGTAGATGTGTGCCCGGTGGATTGTATCCATCCGGCAAAGGGCCGAACCTATGACGATGGCCGCCCGACGTTCGATGAAGTGCCTCAACTGTACATCGATCCCACTGAGTGCATTGACTGCGGCGCGTGTGTGCCGGTCTGTCCGGTGACGGCCATCTTCGCGCTGGATGATCTGCCGGAGAAATGGCAGGCGTACATCGAGACCAACAAGAATTACGTTGACGGTGGTAAATTTCAGCCTGACAAGTATCAAAAAGCAAGTAGCTGACGTTTGTCTCGGCACTGCGCTTGGCCCCAATGCGTACACTCCACGAAATCATTCATGAAAACGTTCGGGAGGGCGAACTGTACGAAAAGCTCGACCGTAACTGGGTGCGGTGTTTTGCCTGCGGGCATTGTTGCAAGATCCCAGACGGCCAGCCTGGGGTTTGCAAGGTTCGCTACAACCGGAGTGGAACCCTGTATGTGCCCTGGGGCTATGTCGGCGGCATCCAATGCGACCCGATAGAGAAGAAACCCTTCTTCCATGCTCATCCAGGCGCACTGGCTTACAGCTTCGGAATGCTCGGCTGTGATCTGCACTGCGCCTACTGCCAGAATTGGGTGACCTCGCAAGCCCTACGCGACCCCGCTGCCGTTGTTGGCCCGATGCGCGTCACGCCCGGAGACCTTGTTCTCGATGCCATCCGCCAGGGAGGCAGAGTCATCGTCAGCACATATAACGAGCCGCTGATCACGAGCGAATGGGCCTTGGCGGTTTTCAAGGAAGCGCGCGCAGCTGGATTGGTTACCGGCTTCGTTTCCAACGGAAACGGCACCACGCAGGTTCTCGAATACGTTCGGCCGTGGGTTGATCTTTACAAGGTGGACCTGAAGAGCTTTGATGACAGCCACTATCGGCAACTCGGCGGGCGCTTACAGCCCATCCTGGATACCATTCGACAGTTACACCAGATGGGCTTCTGGCTGGAGGTCGTTACGCTGGTGATTTCCGGGTTCAACGACTCCAGCGACGAGCTGACCCGCCTGGCCGAGTTTCTGGCGGGCGTGTCCTCGGATATTCCTTGGCATGTAACGGCCTTTCACAAAGATTACAAAATGACCGATCCAGAGAACACCAGTGCCGAGACGCTGATGCGGGCAGCAGAGATCGGCAAGAGGGCAGGCTTGTGTTACGTCTATGCCGGGAACCTGCCAGGCATGGTCGACGACTGGGAGAACACCCGATGCCCGAAGTGTCGAAAACTTCTCATCGAGCGCAACGGGTATCTCATCAGGGGTTACCATCTCACTCCTCAAGGTTGCTGCCCATCTTGTGGCGCCAGCATTCCCGGACGGTGGGATCCCAAGTTTCGACGACAGATTACAGCCCGTCCCTTCGTTCCGCTCATGCGCTCGCAATCAGATTTGCTTGTGCTTGACTTCTAAGGAGTGATGATCGGACTTGTTGCACAGCCTTGGTGGGTAAATCTCATCGCCCTGATTCCGCCGCTTGCCTACTTCTCCTGGCGCCGTGGTGGCGTTGCTCTCAGTGCAAGGCAACTAGCAGTCAGCGGCGTGTTCGCAGCGTCATTCGGATTTCTTGAAGCAGTAGTCGTTGTCTATCTCCGCGCAGCTGTTGGGTTGCTGCCCGGATACAAGGGGACACTCTCTGACGTCATGCGAATGTCAGAAGAGTTTTACCGGCAGTCTCAAGCGATCGGCCAGCTCCCACCGAGTCTTCTCTCTCTCGAAGTCCTTCGCGAGGCCGCAACAATTTTTATGCTCCTCAGCGTTGCTTTGCTGACGTCGACGAAGTTCAGAGCGCGCACTGCAATTTTCCTTTGGACCTTTGCCATTTGGGATATCACCTACTATGCCGCGCTTTGGACCACGGTGCGATGGCCCCTTTCGATAAGAGATCCGGATGTGTTGTTCCTGATTCCCGTGCCATGGCTTTCACCGGTGTGGTTTCCGCTCCTGGTAAGCACTCTAGCGCTCTCCGCGGTCCTGCTTTCGCGCGTCACTCCAACGAACACCTGATTGCCGCATGAGCCTCGGTTATGAAGTCCTTTCAGTTTTTTCTACGTTCATATCCCCCTGCTCGCACCATCTCTTATTCAACAAGATCCTGATTCTTTTGCTCTAGCCTTCCGCCGGGCTGGTCTGCAGCCGGCGCAGCGGGCTTCTAGGATCGGACCAAAAAAGAGGCAACCCAGGGCGGCCATGGGCGTGGTTGACGCAGGGCGCGGAGTTCAGGGTTTGTAGAGCTGGTCGATTTTGGCTGCCAAGATGAAATCGCTCTCCGTCAGACCGTTGATCTTGTGCGTCCAGGTCGTGATCTCGACTTTTCCCCAGGCAAGCGAGATGTCTGGGTGATGTCCTTGCTCCTCCGCCAGTTCACCAACGTGATTTACGAACTTGAGGGCTTCGCGAAAGTCGGGAAACCTAAAGGCCTTCGTGATGTGGTGTTCTTCGATGACGTTCCAACCGAGCACCTGCGCTTCGAGGGCGGCGAGCTCCCCACCCTTTAGCGGGGACACCCCTCCACGGCAAGGAACGCATGTTCTGGCTGCAAGATCGGACATTGTGGAGGGTATTCTACCACCCGCAAGCGAGACGCTCAGTCCACTTCCTTCTCGGCCGGCTGAACTTTTCGGAATCAGGAAGGGGCGGGCGTCTGGTGAAAGCGAACTGATTAGGCTGTACTTGGAAGAAGAACGGCGAGTCCGTTCTATAGTGGGGCGAGAAAAAGAATGCGTTGTGGAGTCGCCATAAATGGGCCGCGCAGGAGAATGGGGCACAGCTAGGGCTTTTGAGGCAAATAACCCTTAGCCAGCTCAGGGAAAATTTGCGTGCCCCGGCCGATTGAGCGCTTGCAGTTTGCCCGCGAGCGAGACAGGCTCCGCACCCGCGTCATTAACGCTGCGAGATGCGCGCAATCTAGCTCAGCCACAGCTGTGAATTGCATGCCCAGCCCACGACCGGGCTCCACATGCCGCACAACTGCTTCGGCCCTGATTTGGCCTTCCTGTACAAGAAGATCCAGCTTAGCTTTGATGCCCAGAGGGCGTGGACTTTGGGTAGCAACGTACAGTCCCCCCACGCCCAAGTCCCGTACCCGTGAAACATCATCGATGCCATTACAACGCCAATAGATCCAGACGCCGTCTGGTGTCTCGACGCGAGAGGTATGCCGCCGCGAATAGGAAGGTGTTTGCGGAGAGGGCGACACAAAGCACCTTGACCCTTGGATAGCTGCAGGAGTAGTGAGGAGGACGTGCAGGAGATTGCAAGGTGAGTGAAAAAACTACTCCCGGAACCTGTGGAAAACAAGTGGAAAATTTGTGGCAAAAATCGAGGAAGTGGTCAGGGGTTGGGTGGGTGGTGAGAGCTCATGCGGGCCGGAAGGCTCCTGCCCGCCTTCCGGTTGAATGGCAGAGTGTCCCGACCTGGCGCGCATCGTTTCGGGCCGGATTGGTTCACATAGTGCGGAAGAGGAAACGCCAGGTAATGTCGACTATAGATAGAAAATGAGTTCTAGTAGCGAGTGATCGGCGAAGAAGACCGCTCAACGAGCATATTCTTGGATTCTCAGGGTCTCCCATGCGAATGGCACTTATAATTCTCGTGGTTCTCGTTGGCACGGTCGCTCTGCCGGTGGTGGCCGGCGCTGTCTACCAGGTCATCGAAACGTGGCGGGCCCGCCGGCGCTTTCCGCCCCCAGGGCGCTTCGTGCGAGTCAACGAGAGGCGGATGCACATTCACGTAACTGGAGAAGGCACACCGACTGTTGTCTTCGAAGCGGGCATGGGCGCGTCCTGCCTGAGTTGGACACTGGTGCAGCCGCATGTGGCGCAGTTCACTCGCGCGGTAAGCTACGACCGCGCCGGACACGGCTGGAGCGATCCCGCGCCCGAGCCGCGCACGGCTCAGCAGATCGCGCAGGAGCTACACGCGCTGCTGAATGCTACAGGTTTGCCCGGGCCATATGTTCTCGTTGGGCACTCGTTCGGCGGATATGTGAACCGGGCGTTCGCGCACCTGTATCGCGAGGAGGTCGTTGGCATGGTGCTGGTGGATTCAGTTCACCCTGCCGAATGGAAGAATCCGACCCCAGAGCAGTTGCGGATGATCGAAGTGGGCCTGCGATACGCTTGGATTGCTGCGTGGCTCGCGCGATTGGGTTTTGTTCGGTTCTGCCTCGCGCGGCTGGCGCGGGGTTCACCCAGGCTAGGATGGGCGGCGGCAAGCGCGTTCGGCGAGGGCATGACTGTAGCGGTACAACGGATTGCAGGTGAGATTCGTAAGTTGCCGGCACCGATCGTGCCAATGGTGAGGGAGTTGTGGTCACAGTCGAAGAATTTCATGAGCCTGGGGCAGCACGTTGCCGCATTGCCGGCCAGTGCCGCACAAGCGGCCGCGGTGAGCTCGCTTGGGGATTTGCCGCTGGTCGTGCTTTCGGGAGACCATCATGCGGCACCGTACATCGACTGGCAACGCAACCTAGCACAGCTCTCTTCGCGTGGCCGACATCTGGTGGCGAGCGGCAGCGGACACTGGATTCATCTTGGCCATCCCGAGCTGGTCACCAGAGCTATCTGCGAGGTGGTCACCGCTGCACGGTCCGCTGCGCAGATGGAAGCCTCCGCACGCAAGCTCCAACAATAGAATTAGATAGGTAAGTCCTCAGCAGGGTTCAGGACCTATAAAGGGAGATGGTCGCCGGCACTTCCGGTCCTCATGAATTCAGAAGCGGAAACCTTCGGAAAGACTAACGTCTTTTACTCGCCAGATGTGTTAAGGGTTCCTCTCGAAACGCCGTCATGCTCGCCGCCGCCCCTGCCGCAACTCCAAATCGTCAGCACAGGTTCATTTTCCTCGAACCCCGTTCCTGGATAGTTTCCGGATTGCCGACCACTCGTCCAGAATCGCCGCGTCCGCTGTGCACTGATGAACCGCGAAAAGCTGGGTCGCCACATGTTCGGGTTGCCCGTGATACGCCTCTAAATCCAAAGCCGGATTGGTCTATTTCTAAGAATGCCACTCTGTTAGACTGCTCTGCCATCGGGAGGTGCATTATGCAGTCAGTTGAAAAACCCTCTCTCTACGACAGACTTGGTGGCGTCTATAACATCGCCACGGTGGTAGACGACTTCATCGACCGAATCATGGTAGATCCGAGATTGAATGCCAATCCCCTGGTGGATGAAGCGCACCATCGCGTGCCGCCTGCGGGATTCAAGTACCTGGTGACCGAGATGGTCTGCTGGGCTACGGGCGGCCCACAAAAATACACGGGCAAGTCGATGGCGGACTCGCATTCCCACTTGAAGATTACCGGCAAGGAGTGGGAAGCGTTTCTTGACGACTTTCAGCAAACGCTGGATAAGTTCGCGGTTCCCGCCGAAGAGCAAGCCGAACTGAAAGCAATCGTCAACAGCACCCGATCGGATATCGTCGTCGCCTCCGGGGCGGCGGCCGCATAAGCTCCAACGCCGGCGGCAGGGTGGAGGTTTGCCCATGGCGCAGACAGATCTTGGTTCGATCGTTTCTCTCTGGCGGTACCCAGTCAAATCCATGCTGGGAGAAGAGCTGAACGCTACCGAAGTCACCAAACGCGGGTTGCTGGGAGATCGCGCCTACGCGCTCGTAGACAGCACCGACGGGAAGGTCGCAAGCGCCAAGAACCCGCGGAAGTGGCCGCAGATGTTTGACTGCCGCGCCGCACTGGCTGACGCTCCACGAACCGGTGTGAAGCTGCCGCCGGTCCGCATCACCCTCCCGGACGGCGACATCGTCAATAGTGAGCAACCGGACCTCAACCAGATATTCTCGAAGGTGCTCAAGCGTGACGTGAGGCTAGCCGCATTGCAAGATGCGCGGACTGCAACAGCTGAGGAATACTGGCCGGATATCGAGGGCCTCGACCGCCGGGACACCGTCACTGACTTCGGTTTGCCAGAGGGCACGTTTTTCGATTGTGCGCTCGTGCATCTGCTGACCACGGCCACGCTCGATCGGCTTCAAGAGCTGTATCCGCAGGGGCGGTTCGAGGTCCGACGGTTTCGCCCAAACATTGTGGTGGAGATTCCGAGTGGCGACAGGGATTTCGTGGAGAATGCCTGGATCGGGCAAGTGCTCGCGTTTGGTGATTCCGTTCGCCTGAGCATCACTGGTCCCTGCCCCCGCTGTGTGATGACGACGCTGCCTCAGGGCGATCTTCGAAAGGATACGGGAATCCTGCGTACAGCCGCCCAGCACAACCGGGCTAACGTGGGGATCTACGCCTCTGTGTTGCAAAGTGGCAAGGTCCGCCGAGGTGATTCCGTCAGACTGGAGTGAACCCACGGGAAGGATGCGTCGCGCCTAGCAACGGGTGAATGGCACGCTGCTTCCGTATCCATGAGCTGCGGAGTCGGCTACACGTAGAAGTGATCTTGTTCGCTACCGATCATCGACGCCTCTCGGGATTCTGCCCGAGCAACTCGGAACTAATGCCTCCGGATTGGTCCCGATAAAGGCTCTTGTATTGACTGGTCTGGCCACCTTCCGGGTGGTCGTCAAACCGGAAACATCGCGGACCTGCAATCTCTATTGGAATAAACCCCTAGAGCGAGACAGTTTTGTATTGGACACTTTGCGGGTTTGACCTGCCCCGCTTTTTGAGACAGCACTGAGGTTGAATCCGGACGGGCAAACTGCCGAATCGCGTGCGGAGAGACTCAACGGCGGACACATGCTGCAAAAGCAGGTGCACTGAAACGGTGAAAATCAGTAAAAACGAACGTACTTTTACCGTAACAGAACCCTATGCAATTGAGCCTTCGGGGCTTACTTCGAGCGAGAAGCAGATTCCCCGAAATTGTTGGAAACATTAAAAACGCAGAGCAAAGGATGGAGGGTTTGGAAGGAGCGAACGCGCTTGCAAAGCAGGTGCTCTCCCAGCTGAGCTACACGCCCACAGTAGGAGTCACATCCATTCTAAAGCATTTCCGCCGATTCCAGAATCCGTTCCTTCGCTTTTCTATCCTCTGGAGTGAAGCCTGTTTTGAGACAGTTTTGGTTTGCTCATCGTGCAGGGTGAGCGTCCGGAACGAAAATCTGGTTTCCGCTCCGGACCGGACCGCTCCGCTCAGAAGTTGAACTTCAAACCAAACTGAACGTTGCGCGGGTTGCTGGCACTCCCGAAGCTTCCGAAATTGCCGGAGGGGACCGTCAAGGTCGCGCTGCCAAGATTACCTAGGGAATAGTTCGCCCGATTGAATATGTTAAAGAAGTCTGATTGGAACATCACGTTCATGTTTTCTCTCGCCAGTTTGAAGTACTTTCGCAACGACAGGTCCGTCACGAAAACGTATGGGCCTGTGAAGGTGCCCACGCCGCTCGTGCCCGGATTGATCGGAGATGGCGCCACAAAGGCAAGCGGATTAAAGAATTGACCCAGAGCGGTCGGTGCCAGCGATACCCCCGCAACCCTATCCGCGCGCCGTCCGTTCACGGGGGTGCCTGCAAGCGAGGAATTCGCGAGAATCGTGATGGGTGGACCAGATTGCGCGCGGGTTATCCCGCTCAGTTGCCAGCCACCTAGAGCAGTACCGACAAACCCGCCTCGGTTTCTCAAGAATGGAACATCATAGAAGTAAGTTGCTGCGAAGACATGCCTGCGATCAAAATCCGCCGGGCCGTAGTTATACTTTCGATCGCGCCAGTTATCGGGGTTTGCGCCAAGACCGCTGGAGTCGGCCAGCGTCTTCGACCACGTGTAACTGACCGTGGCCATGAAGTCGCCCTTCCGCTTCGTTGCGTAAACCTGGAACGCGTTGTAGTTGGCCGTGCTGTCGCTCAGGTACATCCGAATCGACGTATAGCCCGGGTAGAGGCGCAGCCGGTTCAGTGGCAAAGGAGCGGGAAGCGCCGCATTGGCCTGAATCTGCGCGAATGACGGCAAATTAATATCCGGCTGACGCAATATGTGCCGCTGCTCGTTGCCTACATACGACGCCTCCAAAAGAACGCCCCACGGCATCTCGCGCTGCACCCCCAGGCTGTAACTCGTGGTCCGCGCAACCTTCAAATTAGGATTAATAGCAGACACCCCCAAGAGAGAGGCAGCCCCGGCGGCGCCACCGGAAGGATTGGATAAATTGCCGTTCTGGAATGTCGAGGATTGGATAAATGGTGGGAGGTTGAGCTGCGAGAAAATAATGTTGCCTTCGGGCTTGTCGTAGAAAAGACCGATGCCGCCGCGAATGGCAGTCCTATTATCCTTAAACGGTGAATAGGAAAAACCGAAGCGCGGCGCGAACAAGTGCTCCACGTCGTAGAAACCGCGCGGCGCACCTGCCGGCACAGCGAGCACCCCGGGACTGTTTCCGTTGGGCACGCGGCCCAACTGGTCCGCAGGCACGCCGTCGCCTGCGCGCACCAAGCCATTGAGGCGATTGCCACCCTTCGTAGTATCGATGCTGTTGCCGTTCGCAGTAAGCGTGACGGCCTGCAGCGGATCGAATAGGCTTGGGTCGAAGCTGACTATGTTGTTCGCCTGCGTGTAGGTCGGTCCGGCGTGTTGATATCTGAGGCCAAACTCGAGGCTGAACCGGCGAGCCACTTTCCAGGAGTCGTAAACATACGCTTCGACGTCCGTGAACCGGAAGTGTCCGATCGGATCATCCGACGCCTCGGTATACGATTGGAAATTTCCAAGCAAGGCATCCGCCAACGCATTACGTGTCGTGTTAGCGTTCGATGCGGCGTTGCTAAAGGTGATCTGGCCGTTATATCTGGACCGGCCGTTCTGATCCTTGCGGTTGCGGACCACCAGGACTCCCGCCTTGAAAGTATGAGGTCCTTTCTGCCAGGTGATGTCGTCCGCTGGAGCGATATCTACCGTAGGGGACAACAGCGAGAAGTCCGGGCCCTGTGTGCCGGCCATTCCGGGTGTGCCTCCTCCGGACAGAATACTGATGTCGGGGATTCCGTCGGGGAATCGTCCTCCGGGGAACAGTTGCGGGAAAGTGAAGCCATAGGTAGCCCGTTGCCAGTTCACGCCCGCTGGAGGTATGCGCTGGCCGTTCCAGGAGGCGTTAATCTTCGCTTGGTTTACTATGTTGGGGGTGACAAGCCACACTTCCCCCAATTGAATGCCATACCCCGGACGCAACCGGTGCGTGGGAGTCGTCGGTAAAACGCCGGCGTCAACAAAGGTCCCGAAACCATCAACGAGATCATAGTTGTCGTGCAAATAGCGGCCGTAGAGACTGTGCTTACCGTTGAGGTGATAGTCGAGACGCACGATGTCCTGCCTCCAGTT
>WNFA01005314.1_pt1 | contig 13466 bp, 12 predicted proteins | sample 5400481 | NCBI WGS metagenome assembly WNFA01 (sample SAMN13153340, study PRJNA577476) | soil metagenome | isolation source: 120 cm saprolite under Douglas fir tree site 2 hole 1 replicate 2 | place: USA:California | collected 2015-04-18 | reverse complement strand
GGGCGGACGAGCTGCTGGGAGTGATCGCTGTCAACAGACACGAGGTCCGGCTGTTCACCGACAGTCAGATCAGCCTGCTGGAGACCTTCGCCGACCAGGCGGCCATCGCCATCGAGAACGCGCGGCTGCTCAGCGAGCTCCAGGCCCGCACGGCGCAGCTCACCCGCTCGGTCGAGGAGCTCCAGGCACTGGGCGAGGTCAGCCAGGCCCTCAGCTCCACTCTCGACCTCGAGACCGTGCTCAGCACGATCGTCTCCCGCGCCAACCAGCTCGCCGGCACCGAATCGTGCACCGTCTATGAGTACGACGAGCGGACGGAGGAGTTCCTCGTGCGCACGACGCACAATCTCGACGAGGAGGTGGTTGCCGTCGCCCGGCGCACACCGATTCGACGAGGTGAAGGCGTCCTAGGACGCATGGCTGTGACGCGCGAGCCGGTTCAGATTCCTGATATCGGCCAGGAGGGCGCGTACAGCGGCGGCCCACTCCGTGACGTCCTGCTGCAGACGGGAACGCGAGCGCTCCTGGCCGTTCCGCTGCTGCGGGAGGACCACCTCGTCGGCGGGTTGACCGTCAACAAGAAGACGCCGGGAGAATTCCCTTCGGAGGTGATCGATCTGCTCAAAACGCTCGCAGCCCAGTCGGCCCTGGCCATCCAGAACGCGCGGCTGTTCCGCGAGATCGAGGACAAGAGCCGCCAGCTCGAAGCGGCCGACCGCCACAAGTCTGAATTTCTGGCCAACATGTCCCACGAGCTGCGCACGCCGCTCAACGCCATCATCGGCTATAGCGAGATGCTCCAGGAGGACGCCGCCGACCTGGGAGCCGAGCAGTTCACGGACGATCTCAAGCGGATCAACGCGGCCGGCAAGCACCTGCTGGAGCTGATCAACGCGGTCCTCGATCTTTCCAAGATCGAGGCCGGCAAGATGGAGCTGTATCTCGAGACCTTCGACGTGGCCGCCCTCGTCCGAGATATCGCCGCGGTCATCCAGCCGCTGGCCGCGAAGAACGCGAACCGCCTTGAGGTACGCTGCCCGGATGAGGTCGGTCCGATGCGGGCGGACCTGACAAAGGTCCGCCAGGCCCTCTTCAACCTCCTGAGCAACGCCTGCAAGTTCACCGATCGGGGCACCATCTCGCTGGTGGTCGGCCGGGAGGCGACCGAAGGACAGGACTGGATGGTGTTCAGCGTGAGCGACACCGGCATCGGCATGACACCCGAGCAGCTCGCGCGGCTGTTCGAGGCCTTCTCCCAGGCCGACGCGGCCACCACGCGCAAGTACGGCGGGACCGGTCTCGGCCTGGCGCTGAGCCGGCGGCTCTGCCGGATGATGGGCGGCGACGTCACCGTCGAAAGCGAGGCGGGGCGGGGCAGCACCTTCACCATCCGGCTTCCGGCCCATGTCGCTGAGGCGGCCGAGGAGCCGGTCGCGCCTGCCCCGCTCGCCGATCACATGCCACCGGGCGTCGGCACCGTGCTGGTGATCGACGACGAGGCGACGGTGCGGGACCTGATGCAGCGCTTCCTCATCAAGGAGGGATTCCGCGTGGTTACCGCCGCCAGCGGCGAGGAGGGCCTGCGCTGGGCCCGCGAGCTGCGACCGGACGCGATCACCCTGGATGTCATGATGCCCGGCATGGATGGCTGGGCGGTGCTGTCGGCGCTCAAGGCCGACTCCGAAGTCGCCGACATCCCGGTGATCATGCTGACGATCGTCGACGACAAGAATCTGGGCTATGCGCTGGGCGCCTCCGACTACCTCACCAAGCCGATCGATCGCGAGCGTCTGGTGACCGTGCTGAAGCAACACCGGCGCGACCGTCCGGTGCTCGTCGTGGACGACGACGCCGAAGTGCGGCAGCTCCTCCGGCGCATGCTCGAGTCGGAGGGCTATGCGGTCGTGGAGGCGGAGAACGGCCGGGTGGCGCTCGAGCGCCTGCGCGGCGAGACGCCGAGCCTCATCCTGCTCGACCTGATGATGCCGGAGATGGACGGCTTCGAGTTCGTCGCCGAGCTCCGGCGCCACGAGGGCTGGCGCGCGATTCCGATCGTGGTCATCACGGCGAGAGACCTGTCCCGTGACGACCGCGAGCGGCTCAACGGCCACGTCGAGAAGATCCTCCAGAAAGGCACGTACGACCGCGATGAGCTGCTGGCCGAGGTGCGCGAGCTGGTAGCGAGCAGCGTCGCCCGCCGGAGGCCCCAGGCCTGATGGCCAAGATCCTGCTCGTCGAGGACAACGAGATGAACCGCGACATGCTATCCCGCCGGCTCGCGCGCCGCGGCTACGATGTGGCCATCGCGGTCGACGGCGAGCAGGGCGTGGCCATGGCGCGGTCGGAGGCGCCGGCGCTGATCCTGATGGACATGAGCCTGCCCGGGCTGGACGGGTGGGAGGCCACCCGGCAGATCAAGGCCACGCCGGAGACGCGGGGCATTCCGGTGGTCGCGCTCACCGCGCACGCCATGGCCGGCGACCGGGAGAAGGCCCTCGCCGCGGGCTGCGATGACTTCGACACCAAGCCGGTGGATCTCGATCGCCTGCTCGGCAAGATCGAGGCCCTGCTCAAGGGCAAGGCCGGCTCGTGACCGTCACTCCCGGCGGCCTGGCCCATCTCCGCCACGAGCTGCGCACGCCGCTCAATCACATCATCGGCTACGCGGAGCTCTTGCTCGAGGATGCCGGGCCGGACCGGGCGGCGCTGGCCACCGACCTCCAGCGCCTGCTCGACGATGCCCGCACGGTGCTCGGAACCGTCAACGAGCGGCTCGCCCCCGCGGGAAAGGATGCCGAGACGGTGGACGTCGCGGCGCTCGGTCGAGCCGTGATCGATCCGGTGAGCCGCATCGGCGCCGGAACGCAGGCGCTCGCGCGCGGCGCCGAGGCGCTCGGCGCCCGAGAGCTGCTTCCGGATCTCGCGCGCATCGCGGAGGCCGCCGACCGCCTGACGAAGCTGCTCACCCCCGGGGACCCGGGCGCGGCGGCCGGCGCCGGGACCGATGGGGCGAGCGCTCCCGCCGTGGAACAGGCGCTCCGAGGCGTCATCCTGGTGGTCGACGACGATCAGGGCAACCGCGATCTCCTGGCCCGTCGCCTCATCCGTGAAGGCTTCGCGGTGCACACGGCCCCGGACGGGCAGGCGGCCCTCGAGACCCTCGGGCGTCACTCGTCGCCGCCCATCGACCTGGTCCTGCTCGACGTCATGATGCCCGGCATCGACGGCTACGAGGTGCTCCGGCGACTCAAGGGCGACGCGACGCTGCGCGAGCTGCCCGTCCTCATGATCTCGGCGCTCGACGAGGTGAACAGCGTGGTGCGGTGCATCGAGCTCGGCGCGGAGGACTACCTGCCGAAGCCCTTCGACCCGGTGCTGCTCCGCGCGCGCATCGGCGCGTGCCTGGAGAAGAAGCGGCTCCGCGATCAGCAGGCACACCACGCGCGCGAGATGGTCGAATGGAATCGCACGCTGGAGCAGCGGGTGGCGGAGCAGGTGGAGCAGGTGGAGCGACTCGGGCGTCTCAAGCGCTTCTTCTCCCCGCAGCTCGCCGAGCTGATCGTCACGGGCGGCGCGGCCGACCCGCTGAAGACTCACCGGGTGGAGGTGACGGTGGCCTTCCTCGATCTGCGAGGCTTCACGGCCTTCGCCGAGACCGCGGAGCCGGAGGAAGTCATGGGCGTGCTGCGCGAGTTTCACGCCGAGATGGGGCGGCTCATCCTCGAGCACGAGGGGACGCTCGAGCGGTTCACCGGCGACGGCATGATGATCTTCTTCAACGATCCGGTGCCGGTGCCCGACGCTCCCGAGCGAGCGATCCGGATGGCGGTGGCGATGCGCGATCGGGTCCAGGAGCTGGACGTAGGCTGGCGCAAGCGAGGCTATGACCTGGGGCTGAAGATCGGCATCGCCCAGGGATATGCCACCATCGGCGCCATCGGCTTCGAAGGGCGTTGGGACTACGGCGCCATCGGCACCGTGACGAATGTGGCCGCGCGGCTCTGTGGGGAGGCCGGGCCGAGCGAGATCCTCGTCTCCCGGCGAGTGGCCGGGGCCGTGGAGGATCTCGCGTCGCTCGAGGCCCTGGAGCCGCTTACCCTCAAGGGCTTCGCCCGCCCGGTGCCGGCGTTCCGCGTGCTGGCACTCAAGACCTGACGGTTCCCGCATTCGCCGGCGATGAGAATCGTCGCGCACGTCGATATGGACGCCTTCTATGCCTCGGTCGAGGAGCGCTATCACCCCGAGCTGCGCGGGCGTCCCGTCGTGGTCGGGGCGGACCCGAAGGGGGGAACCGGGCGAGGGGTCGTGACGGCCGCGAGCTACGCGGCGCGGAAGTACGGGATCCGGTCGGCGCTGCCGATCTCGCGGGCCTGGCGCCTGGCGGAGACCGCCCGCCGCAAGGGCGAGCCCGAGGCGATCTTCGTGCGGGGTGACCGGGCGCTCTACCTCGAGGTGTCGGGCCGGATCATGGCCCTCATCGCCCAGGGCGTCGACGCCTTCGAGGAGGCGAGCATCGACGAGGCGTACGTGGATTTGTCGTCCTTGGCCGACCTGGAGCGAGCCCAGGGCCACGCCCGGATGCTCAAGCAGGAGATCGTCGAGCGGGAAGGCTTGACCTGCTCGGTCGGCATCGGGCCGAACAAGCTCGTGGCCAAGATCGCCTCCGACTTCCGGAAGCCCGACGGGCTGACCGTCGTGCCACTGGACGAGGTGCAGGGCTTCCTGGATGGCCTCCCGATCCGGGTGATCCCGGGCGTCGGGCCGAAGACGGAAGGATTCCTCCACGGGCAGGGCATCAAGCTCGTGGCCGAGCTCCGTAGCGTCGACCCCTCTCAGCTCCGGGAGTGGTTCGGCAAGGGGGGCGAGGATCTCCATCGGAAGGCGCAGGGCCTCTCGGACGATCCCGTGTCGAACGAGTGGGAGCGCAAGTCGGTGGGCGAGCAGGAGACGTTCGAGGCGGACACCCTCGATCCGGTCTTCATCCTCGGGCGGGCGCGGGAGCTGGCCGAGACGGTGTTTCGGCGCTTCGCCGCCGAGCGCTTCGAGGCCTTTCGTACCGTGACCATCACCGTGCGTTTTTCCGGATTTCTGACCGTGAGCCGATCGAGGACGGGGAAGGCGCCCTTCACGACCGCGGAGCAATTGCACGCCGAGGTCCGCCAACTGCTGGAGCCGTTCTTCGACGTTCGCGAGAACCCGAAGGGGAAGAAGATTCGCCTCATCGGAGTGCGGGTGGAGAAGCTGCTGGCCACCCGTTGACCAGCCGTTCGCGCCCGTCCATGCTGGGGCCCATGCCGCACGGGTTTCGCCACCTCTTCACGCCGCTGCAGGTGGGCGGGCTCACCTTGAAGAACCGCATCTTCTCGACCGGGCATGCCGAGGCGATGGCGGAGGACGGCAAGCCCGGCCCCCGTCTCCGCGCCTACCACGAAGCCAAGGCCCGCGGCGGCGCGGCCCTCACGATCATCGGCGGCTCGACCAGCGTGCACCCCTCCTCGCCGGCCAGCGCCTGGAACATGATCGCCAACCACAACGATGCTGTCATACCCGGATATCGGAGCCTGGCCGAAGCGGTGCACCGCCACGGCTGCCGGGTCATGAGCCAGCTCACCCACATGGGGCGGCGGTCGCAGTCCGACGTCGAGAGCTGGCACGTGCTGCTGGCGCCCTCTCAGATCCCCGAAAAAGTCCACCGCGAAGTGCCTCACGAGATCGAGCCCGAGCAGATCGCGATGCTGGTGCGGGCCTTCGGGGACGCGACGCGACGCTGTCGCGAGGGCGGCCTCGACGGCGTTGAGCTCTCCTTCGCCCACAACCACCTGGTGGACCAGTTCTGGTCGCCGCTCTTCAACCGGCGGACAGACGAGTATGGGGGCAGCCTCGAGAACCGGATGCGCTTCGGCCTCGAGGTCCTCCGCGAGATCCGGCGCCAGGTCGGGCGCGACTGGGTGGTGGGGGCCCGCATCTCGGGTGACGAGATGACCGCCGGCGGCCTCACCGCCGGCGACATGGCGGAGATCGCTCGCCGGCTGGCGGCCTCCGGGCTCGTGGACTTCCTGTCGATCATCGGCGGCGCGGCGCACACGCTGCCGCTGCAGGCCCTCGCCGTCCCCAACATGGCCTCCCCGCACGGCGTCTTCGTCCCCCTCGCGGCCGCGATCAAGGCGGCGGTGCCCGGAATGCCCGTCTTCCACGCCGGCCGCATCGTGGATCCGGTTCACGCGGACCAGATCCTCGCCGACGGGTCCATCGATCTGGTGGGCATGACGCGCGCACTGATCGCCGATCCCGACCTGCCCCGCAAGGCCATCGAGGGGCGACTCGACGACGTGCGTCTGTGCGTCGGCGCCAACGAGGGCTGCATCGACCGGATCTATCAGGGCAAGCCGGTCACCTGTATCCAGAACCCGGAAACTGGGCGGGAGACGGAGCTGACCGAGCCGCTCCCGGCCGCGATGCGTCGGCGCGTGGTGGTGGTCGGCGCGGGCCCCGCCGGCCTCGAGGCGGCCCGCGTGGCCGCGCTGCGCGGCCATCACGTGATCCTCCTCGAGCGCGAGGCCGAGGTCGGCGGGCAGGTGCTGATCGCCGCCCGCGCGCCCGCGCGCGCGGAGTATGCCGGGATCCTCCGCTTCCTGGCCCGTCAGGTGGATAAGCTGGGGGTCGACTGCCGGCTGCGGGTCGAGGCCAGCGTGGACACGGTGCTGGCCGAGTCACCCGACGTCGTGATCATCGCCACCGGATCGTCTCCCCACGTGCCCGACCTCCGCGGGCTCGACGGCAAGCACGTGGTGACCGACCGGGACGTTCTCCTCGATCGGGCCGAGGTCGGCGAGCGGGTCGTCGTCGTGGACGACGTCCACACCCAGCAGGGATTGTCCACCGCCGAGCACCTCCTCGACCGCGGCCGCCGCGTCGAGGTGATCTCGCGGCTCTTCTACGCCGGCCAGGACGTGGGGGTCACCTCGATCGCGCCGCTCTACTCGCGGCTCTTCGCCAAGGGCGTGACGCTGACCCCGCACACCGATCTGGTGGCGGTGGAGGGCTCGGCGGTCGTGGTGGCCAATGTCTACACGCGGGCGGAGCGGCGGATCGAGGGCGTCGACACCGTGGTGCTGTCGATGGGCAGTCGCTCCATCGACGTCCTCTACCGGGCTCTCAAGGGCCAGGTGGCCGCGCTCCACGCCATCGGTGACTGCGTGGCCCCGCGCGGCATCCACCAGGCCATCCTCGAGGGGACTCGTGTCGCCCGCCTCGTCTGAGCCGACGTCCTCCGCTCCGCCTGCGTCGGCCTGGACGGTCGCGGCCGAGCCGCTTCCCGAGACGCGACCTCTCGAGAGCGCCCGGCGCGCCGACGTCGTGGTGGTCGGCGCCGGCTACACCGGCTTGTCGGCGGCGCTGCACCTCGCCGAGCGCGGCGCGGAGGTGGTGGTGCTCGACGCCGCGGAACCCGGCTGGGGCGCCTCGGGACGGAATGGCGGCCAGATCATCCCCGGGCTCAAGGACGATCCGGACGAGCTGGAGCGGCGGTTCGGTGAGGAGACGGGTCGCCGGATGTGGGAGATCGCGGGCACCGCCGCCGATTTCGTCTTCGAGCTCATCGCCCGGCACAAGATCGCGTGCCACGCCGAGCGGTGCGGGTGGATCGCGGCGGCCCCACACGCGGCCGCGCTCGAGAGCTTGCGGTCGCGGACGGAGCAGTGGCAGGGGCGCGGCGCGCCCGTCGAGCTGCTGGACGCGAAGCGGATCGCGGAGCTGACCGGGACCACCGGCTACGCGGGCGGCATGCTCGACCGCCGCGCCGGCGCGCTCCAGCCGCTGGCCTTTGTGCGCGGGCTGGCCTGGGCGGCCCAGCAGGCCGGCGCGGCCATCCACGGAGGCTCCCTTGTACGCGGGCTCGAGGTGGCGCCCGGCGGCTGGCGGGTGGACACGCAGGCCGGGAGCGTGACCGCCCGATCAGTCACCCTCGCCACCAACGCCTACACCGACGACCTGTGGCCGGGGCTCAGGCGCACCGTATTGCCCGTGCAGAGCTACCAGGTCGCCACGCGGCCGCTGCCCGAGGACGTGCGGCGTCACGTGCTGCCCGGCGGCCAGGTGGTCTCCGACCTGCGTCGCATCCTGTTCTATTTCCGCCTCGATCCGGAGGGCCGCCTGCTCATGGGCGGGCGCGGCCCCCTCGACGACCGCGGCGATCCCGCCCTGTTCGCCCGGCTGGAGGCGGTGGCGCGGCGGTTCTTTCCCCGGATCGAAGCCACGCCGTGGGAGCACCGCTGGAGCGGGCGGGTCGCGCTCACCGCCGATCACCTGCCGCACCTGCACGAGCCGCGGCCCGGGGTGCTGATCGGGCTCGGCTACAACGGCCGGGGTGTCGCCATGGCGACGGTCATGGGCAAGCTGCTCGCCGATCGCGCGCTCGGCGCCTCACGTGCCGAGATCGGCTGGCCGGTGACCCCGATCGAGCCGATCCCGCTCCATCGGTGGCGCCTGCCCGCCATGGCGCTCGTGGTGCACTGGAAGCGTTTCCAGGACTGGCGCGACGCCCGCTGAACGCGCTACACTCTTGTCCTAACCCGCTCCAAGAGGAGGCGACTCTCCATGGCGAAGATCAAGCACATTGCGCTCTCGACTCAGGACGTCGACAAGACCGCGAAGTTCTACATCGACGTGTTCGGCATGAAGGAGATCGCCCGGATCGACAGCCCCGGGGCCCGGGGCTACTACCTGAGTGACGGCGACCTCAACCTGGCCATCCTCAACTTCAAGAACGACGCGGTGGCCGGAGTCGAGCGCGGGAAGGGCTGGAGCGGCATCCATCACATCGGGTTCCAGGTCGAGAGCCTGGAGGCCATCGCCGAGCGGCTGGCCGCGGCGGGCTCCGAGCCGCGTCACGACATCAACGAGGCCCTCGGGGTCGGCTACGGCCGGGAGGCGCACGGCAACGTCGAGGTGAAGTACACCGGCCCCGACGGCGTCACGGTCGACGTCTCGGAGACCGGCTGGGTCGGCACCTCCGGCTTCAGCGTCTAACCGCTCCCAGAAGGCGGATCGCCGCGTGGGCTCGAACGAGGATCCGGTACCGGTCCGTGATCGGGTCACGGTCCTCACCTCCGTCGTCCTGCTGCTCATCGCGGCCGCGGCCTGGGTGTCCGTCGTCCGGTCGAGCCTGCGGGGCGACGACATGATGATGACAATGCCGATGCCGGCCACCGTCGCGGACGGCCTGGCCTTCGTCGTCAGCTGGGGCGTCATGATGACCGCGATGATGCTGCCGAGCGCGCTTCCGATGATCTCGCTGTACGGCGCCACTCAGCGGGGCCCCGCCGGAGCGGCCACCAAGGGCGTGCCGGTCGCGGTCTTTACCCTCGTCTACCTCGCCCTGTGGGCCGCGAGCGGGATCCCGGTGTATTTCGCCCATACCCTCCTGATGACGCTGGCCGGGTCCGCGTTCGCCTACGCGATCGCGGTGATCCTGCTGGCGGCCGGGGCGTTTCAGCTTTCGCCCCTCAAGCAGGTGTGTCTGCGGGCGTGTCGGAGCCCGTTGGGCTTTCTCCTCGGCCACTGGCGCGCCGGCCGTCGGGGCAGCCTGGCGCTCGGCTGGTCGCACGCGGTGTACTGTCTCGGCTGCTGCTGGGCGCTCATGCTGGTGCTCGTCGCCGCCGGCGCGATGGGCCTCCGGTGGGTGCTCCTCATCACCGCGGTGGTGGCGGCCGAGAAGCTGCTCCCGGGCGGCGAATGGTTTGCGCGGGCCGCCGGCGGGGCGCTCCTGCTCCTGGGCGTGACGGTGGCCCTTCGTCCCGATCTCGTGACGGTGCTGCGCGGCGGGCACGCGATGTGAGCGCCCGCATCACCAGTGGAGGATGACCATGGCGAACCCTCAGTGGAAGATCAGCGGCGACTACTTCGAAGCGTGTAGCTGCGATTCCGTGTGCCCATGCCCGACCTCGGGCCTGGCTGCGCAACCGACCAAAGGAGCCTGCGACGCGGGCCTCGTCTTCCACGTCGAGCGCGGCTCGCACGGCACGACCAAGCTCGACGGGCTCAGCTTCGCGGTGCTACTGCACACCCCGGGGCCGATGGGCGCGGGCAACTGGACCGTGGGCGTGATCGTGGAGGAGCGGGCCACCGCCGAGCAACGCGACGCCCTCGTGGCGATCGGCAGCGGGCAGGGCGGGGGCCCGATGGCGGCGGTCGGGCCGCTGGTGAGCAAGTTTGCCGGGGTGGAGAGCAAGCCGATCCGGATCGAGCGCGGCGCGATGCAGCGGTCCGCGTCCATTCCCGGCATGCTCGACATCGCGGTGGAGGGCATTCCCGGCGCCAGCCCGACCGAGCCGATCTACCTCGACAATGTCGGCCACCCCGCCGCGAGCCGCCTCGCCCTCGCCAAGGCGTCCCGGGGCCACATGCACGCGTTCGGGATCAACTGGGACGACTTCGGGATCAACTGGGACGACACCTCGGGCAAGATCAACGGCCACTTCGCGCCGTTTGCCTGGAGTTCGACCTAGCGGGGGGCGCCTCCCCGTGCTGAATTATCCAGGTCCGTGTAATACGGGGCGCCGCCGGAGCAGCGGGCGCCAACCTTTTGTCAGACAAGGCGACGCGCGGCAAAGGCCCCAGGCGCCCTAGTCGGATTAGCCTGACGGGGCCCGCAGCGCACGCCGAGTTATCCAGGTCTAGATACTTCTAATTAGTTGGGCGGACGGAGTGAGAATCGCCTCCACGTGAAGATCGGGGTCCTCGCGTCCCACGAAGGCAGAGTCACACCAATCCGGACGCGGCCGACTTGGACGCGGCCATATGTCGGGCCCTCGTGGAGTGCGACGTCGATGTCATCCTTCTCGCGGGGTACATGAAGCAGATTGGGCCCGAGACGCTCAGTCGGTTCCGCGGGCGGATCTTGAATACACATCCAGCCCTCTTGCCGAAGTTTGGCGGCAAGGGGATGTACGGCCTCCATGTTCATCGCGCGGTGCTGGCTGCCGGGGAGTCTAAGAGCGGTGCGTCCGTGCACGTGGTGTCTGAAGCGTATGACGCAGGTCCGGTACTGGCGCAAGTCGATGTGCGGGTCGAGCCAACCGATACGCCGGAGACCTTCAGCGGCCGGAGAAGAGGGCCGCCCAACCACCCGCTTCAGCGGACCGGCGTTGCCGGCCGCTGAGCGGGAACGTTCGACGGAAGAGAAAGTATGGCCGGAGAGATCCCAACATTCGTCACGCACTACCATCTCGCCGACAAGCCGCCCTTCCTGAACTTGTCGGATCTGGGTGAACCGGAGTTGGCCGCCGTCATGCAAGACCTTGAACGGCGGCGCGCCTCGTCGGGGCTTAAGCGCGTGTTCGGAGCCCGATACATGCACCTTCGTCGACTTACCGAAGGCAGACTCTACGAACTGTTCCTCCAGGCCGGCGGGATGCCGGAGCGCAAGGCGCCACACTATCTCGTACTGGGTTCGTCCGAGTGGTACCGAGGTCTAGCCCCAGACACCCGTGAGGTCGTTCTTCCTCTAGCGGATCTGCCGACTGAGGTCACGAGCTTCACATACCCGGATAGCTTCACCGCGATGGCCTTCGGGCCCCAGTTCGGCCTTCCCCTGCAACCCCGTCCGTATCACGAGCAGGTCTTCCGGCTCGCTCAACTCAAAGATGTCATCGCCGAATATGGGTTGCCAGCCGGCGGCACGGAGGACCGCTACGAGGGGTACGCGCATCGACCATTCGAGAAGTATATCGAGGTGCAGGTATGGTCTGACGAGCCGATCAGATCTTTTCTATTCGCCCGCGGTCATCGCTCTGTCTAGCATCAGCTTGCACCGGCCGGCCTTCGGCCGCCGGTGAAGCTGGCCGTTAGACAGACAGCGACCAGAGCCAGGGAGTATGCAGATGGTGTTGTCGGAGATCCAGCAAGCCCAAGTGGTGAAGCGGCTCACCGCGTTCTGCGAGTCCCGTGTGCCGCTGGCCATGCGTGACCGACTGCGCGTCGGGTTTCGAATCAAGGGCAATGAGGTTGTGCTGTTCGAGGAGCGGCCAGACTTCCACCCACCCCATGAGTGGCGCGAAATGCCTTCCGCCAAGCTGAAGTACGTTGCGACTCAGGGAATGTGGCGATTGTACTGTCAGCATCGCGATCGTCGGTGGCACGCTTACGAAGCGTTGCCCGAGGCTTCAAGCTTCGGGAAGCTACTCGACGAGGTGGCCGAGGATCCAACCGGGATATTCTGGGGGTAACTTGAGCGAGATGCCGTCTAACAGGCCCAACGCCTTTCCAGTGGGGAGATAGCGTATGGCTGATGCGCCGAAACGAATCAAAGGCCTCCTTCGCGAGTACGCCGCAGCCGCACACGAAGAGGAGCTCCGGCGGGCTCTGCTCCCTGTGTCAGAAGGGTTCAAGCGGTGGGAGAGGGGAGAGCTTGGCAGTGGCGAGCTGAGCGAGATCATCCACCAATTCCACCAAGGGCCAGCGAGAGAGCTGTGGGTCCGCTACAACACACCCCACCTGGAGATGGCCGTAGCGTTTGCGATCACGACGGGCCTGCTGGCTCGCGACACGATCCCGGGTGAGTTGTTGGAGCATCTCGGCGGAGCCATGCGGTTCTACGAAGAAGGACAGGCGGCATCATAGTGCGGCCGACAGGCTGCTGACCACCGTCCTGCAGTTCGTCCCGAGCTTTTCCACTTGACAGCCTCCGGGACGCGAATTTGTCCTGGGCCGCGAGCCCTTCGCAAGTCCGGCCCAGTGGCCGCCCAGGGCACCACCCGTGCGCGGTCGGGCGAGCCGCAGACCAAAAATCATTCCGCGTCCCGAGATCGTTCGCCTCGCGCGCTCCCAGAGCGCTCGAAAACCATGGTGTAGAGTCGCGACAGCCGAAGGAGGGCTCGCCATGGCGATCGACGCACTCACCGTACTCCCTACGCCGCCATCCGTCGCGGAGCTCGATCGACTCGGCGACGAGATCGCCGAGCTGTCCGCGCACCTCGACGCCGCCACCGCCCGGGTGCTCACCCTGATCCGCGAGTTCGACGCCCGGGGCGGGTGGAACACAGGCTTCCGTTCCTGTGCCGGGTGGCTCGCCTGGCGGGTGGGACTCGACGTGGGCGCGGCCCGGGAACGGGTGAGAGTCGCCCGTGCCCTGGCCACGCTGCCCCTGCTGAGCGACGCCTTGGCCCGCGGGCAACTGTCGTACGCCAAGGTTCGAGCCCTGACGCGCGTGGCGACACCGGAGACCGAAGCCCGGTTGCTGGCGGTGGGGCGGGCGGGCACGGCGGTGCACGTGGAGCGGATCGTGCGGGGCTGGCGACGGGTGGATCGACAGGCGGAGGCGCGGGAAGCCGCACGGCGGCATGCCAGCCGGGCCTTGCACGTCGACCACGCCGAGGACGGCATAGTGGTCCTTCGGGGGCGTCTCGAGCCGGAGGTGGGGGCGCTCCTGATGCAGGCGCTCGCCGCTGCGCGGGAGGCCCTGTACCAGC
>WNFA01003272.1_pt1 | contig 13466 bp, 9 predicted proteins | sample 5400481 | NCBI WGS metagenome assembly WNFA01 (sample SAMN13153340, study PRJNA577476) | soil metagenome | isolation source: 120 cm saprolite under Douglas fir tree site 2 hole 1 replicate 2 | place: USA:California | collected 2015-04-18 | reverse complement strand
CACGCCGCGCGACGGAGATTCCACTCCGCCCTCGACAATCAGAGCCTGGGGCCTGAGGTCTTTGAGGTAAAACTCGAATTGTTCCGCATGATAGTTTGGATTCAGCGGCGCCGCAGTGGCGCCTGCCGCAACCGCCAGAAAAGCGGCGGCCATTTCCGGTCCATTCTTGAGGGCGATCGCCACCCGCTCGCGCTTGCCGATGCCCAGGTCATTCAACTGCTCGACCGTTCGGGCAACCAGCGAACGAAGTTGACCGTAGCGCAATGGCTCCAAACCCGGCGCCGCAATGGCTGCCGCGTTTTCCTCGCCCAGCGCCAGCAGCTCTGCCACCGTTTCGAAGTGCCGCATCTCTTCTCGATCGACCTCGCTTACCTCGGTCCCACCGAGAGCCGCGGGCCTTCGAGGGAACTACAGAAATAGGAACGGTGGCCTTACTCTGCCATTGGATCGCGGCGCAAGAAGGCCTCTGCGGTTGGCTTGGAATGCTAATTTAACAGAAGATGACTACCATTAGACGCGTTGCTCAACAGGGGATTGGTCTATGTGCGCCTGTCTAATCTGCGCACTTCCCGTTACACTCAAGCATTCCAATGGAATTTCGGACCGGGCTCAGATCCGCTAGGCGTTTTTGTAGACGCGTTTGATACTTCTTCGGCGGAAAAAGTGCGCCAGAAGCAACGCCAGCACCGCTCCGCCACCGACGCTGCTGCAATGGGAGCCAGAGCTGGTCGGACCTCGACCACCTCCTGGCGTCCCCGCATCCAGCCCGACTCCCAGAGTCTGCTGCAAAAGAATGAATTGCGAATAGCAGAAGTCGTTGACCGCGGGACAGGTGAGCGGCCCCGCGATCTGGGTGAAGCTCATCATTGGCTGGAACGTGCGCGCCCCGTCGTCGCTGTAACCGAGGTTGTAGCCATCGAGGAGCCAATCCCCACAGGCATAGATTCTCGAGCTGCCGGGACGCTGCCCCAGACATCGGGTCTTCGGACCGATGCGCCTGGTGAAGAGGGTCTCCCCAGGCGCTTGCGCGTAGAGATCGCCGCCGATGGTACCGACATAAAGAGTGCCGTCGCCGGCGCGCAGGAACGAGCTGAAGTAGTCGGTGCCCGATGACAAAGTCAACGGACTCGATAGAGTCCTGCCGTCATCGGTGGTGATGGCGATGGCGTCGTTCGGCGCGCGGACCAGGCGCAGATAGACTTTGTTCGCATCCACTGGATCCACGGCCGCAATGCGCGGCAGCGTGCCGGGAGGAACCGGTAACAGCTGCTGGGTCCAGTGCGCTCCCCGGTCGGTGCTCTTGAGCAGGTAGGCGTTTCCGGCGGTGCCGATTCGCTGGACCTGGGTGGCGTAGAGGGTGGTCCCCGCGCTCGAGGCGATTTCAACGCCGGTGAGCACGTCGGGCGTCGTGTAGAGCGGCGACTCGAACGTGCGTCCCCCGTCGTGCGAGGGATAGATACCGCTTTCATTTCCCAAACGACTGGACGCAAGGGCGACCACGAAGGTCGAGTCACTCGGATCGACGAAGGCATCGGACACGTTCAGTGAATCCACCGTGCCGCCTGCTCGCGTCCAGCTGCAACCGACGTCCGAGGAGCGCCACAGATGAACGGCCGAAACGGCAAACAACGCGCCATCGGATGCCACTTTATAGAAGTTGACCAGCTCGGCAGTGGAGCTCGTAATGAATAGCTCGCAGACAAAGCGCCAGGTTTGGCCGCCGTCCTCGGAGACGACCAACCCAAAGTTGGTGCCGATGATGATTCGATTGGGTGCACCGGCGGGGAGCGAGACAGTCAGCTCGTCCGGAAATGCGCCGTCGGCGAACGCTGGGGGCGCAAAACAAACGAACGCCATCGGGAGGACGAGAAGCAGGCGGGGACTCACCTTTGCCTCGAACCAACGACGTAGGGCAGGTGCGACCATGATCCCTTATCGTATCTCGGCGTCGAAGAGATACGCCAAGACCGAAGGATTGACCGGGGGAGCCGGATTCAATTCCGGTGCCCCGGCCAAACGACGAGTCCTATTACCTTGGCAGCCCCGCGATTGCGGCTGCATCGCTCGTGAGTTGCAGGATGTGCATGCCGGTGTTGGCTCGGTCGACGATGTAGACGTAGCCGCGGTCATCTGTTGCAACGTTGTTCGTCTGGACCACCGGCTTGCAGACGCAGTCATTTTGAGGAGGGGCGCACCGGTGCGACTGATAAGGACCGCAGCGCAGGTCCGTATTGGGGGTGACCGCCGGAATGTAGAAGGCCACCTCCGTCGGGTTATACGGATCCCGCACGTCAACGGCGCGGACACCGGCATTGAAGTACGAAATGAAGATGAGCTTCTGGTAGAAGGGCGGACCAAACTCCTCGTTGGTGGCGTGCGGACCGAAGCGGCCGCCCACGTCGCAGAAGGTGCCCGACTCCGCCGGCACCTGGAAGGTAGAAATTCCCTGTGGCCGGCCTTCATCTGTTACGTCCACGAAGAAGGTCAGGTGTCGGACTTCGTTACAAAAATTTCCGGTCGCTTCCGAAGTTACCACCACGATGTCGCGCACCGTGCCCTTGTCGTTGCCATTGCCCGTTGTGAAATCGAGGATCGTCATTTTGCCAAGCGGCCAGCTGGTGTGTCCCCCGTTGTCTGGGTTCATGATCCAGCGGCCGATTTCCGGGGTGGTGTAGTCGGTGCAAGTCGTGCCGCAGTTGCTGGCAAGGAGCTTGGTGCGATCGGCAATCTGCATAGCGCCGGCTTCGCCCACCCCGTAAGCCATGTAGACGCGATTGCCGGTGCCGTCGGGTTTCGTCGGGCCGGTCGAGATCGGCCCGTGGATCGCCGGCCTGTTCTGGAAATTGGGCTGCAAAGTACCGCCCGGCTGTTGCCCATCCAGCGCCCAATCTCGGATGAACACCGGATTGGTGGGATCTCTCAAGTTGTAAATCATCACGTGGTGGCCCGCAGTCCATCCAGCTGTTCCGTCGGAGGCGCGGGAGCCAACGACGTAGGCGATGCCGGTGTCGCACTCCCACCAGCTCTTGTGGGTCGTGACCAGTTGGCCGATCAGAGGGTTGTTTCCCCTGACGGTGCGAACGCCCTGGGGATTGCTCGGGTCCGTGACATCCCAGATCTCATGCGCCGAGTTGTGGTAGTTGCGCAGCAGATAGACCTTGCCTCCGCCGCTGGGAAGGTTGGCGCAGACACGGACCATTTGGGCCCCGCCTCCCAGTGTGTCAGCAACCGGAATGTGCGCGAGGTAGTTCGGGTGGACTGGGTCGGTGACGTCGACAATCGATGTCCCATTCTCTTCATCGAGGCCAGTGAGGGGATTGCGCCGCGGCAGAGGTGCCGTCCCCGCCGGGGCCAGCCCTTCGCCGGGGCCGGTCAGAGTGTGGTGACCGACATAGGCGATGTAGCGGGTGCCCTGCTTCTGAACCAGGACTTGATAGTTCGAGCGGGCTTGAAGATCGTTGGTGCCCACCAATTTCATGTTTTTCGATGTCGGCGCCGTAGATTTCGTGCTGCAACCCAAAGCGAGAGCCAGTGAAATACACAGTGGAATGAATCGCATCATGATGTTTTTCTCCTCTTCGCCCGTCGGTTGACTAAGCCTTGAGTCGCATCGGCATCGGCGCTCTTCGCCTTTGCCGGCCCGCTCAAGCCTTGAAGGCTGGGACCGCTGCCGTCTGAGACGCGGCGTCGCGCGCCTCGCGAGCCACGGGTACCTTCATCCGCCGCAAGACGAACAACGCGAGCACTGCCGCGGTGAGGTCGAAAACGATGGCGATCTTGAATACGCCCGCCCAGCCGATCTTCGGCAGCGCGAACTTCGCGTCGAACGGGGTCCAGATCTTGGGCACCACGGTGAGGATGATTCCGTAGGCGACGAGCGCCAGGCCCAGTCCAAACAAGATGTCTCTGACCTTCCGGCTGATGTCGAGACGAAGGACGGTCGGGGCGAGGAAATGGGTAAAGAACGCCAGCGCGCCGCCAAGGAGGAGCAGAAGATCGGCGCGGAAATCGAATGTCTTACCGGCGGCCAACGCGGAACCGATCGGGACGAAGACCGACGCCGTCCCCTTGGCGGTGTAGAGAAAGCCATAGTTCGCGGTCGCGTGCTTCCGTCCGAAAAAGTCTCCGCAGAGCGCGGGAAAGAGCGAGAAGATTTCTCCCCAACCAAAAAAGGTGAATGCGCTGAAGATCACGAAAAGGAAGGGATTTCGAGCGAATTGGATCAGCACGAAGATCGCCACCGCTTCCAGGCCGAAAGCGAGCGCCATCGTCTTCTCGCGGCCGATGTGGTCGGAGACCCAGCCCCAGAACGGCCGGCAGAGCCCATTGATGATCCGGTCGGCGGAGAGAGCGAACTGAAGTGCCGGCAGCGTGATCCAGAAGAGGCTGACGGGTATCTTGTCCACCTTGTAGTCAACCGCCATCGGATTGAGCTGCGCCACGGCCATCAGCCCGCCGGTGGCGACCAGCGCCATCATCATGTACATCAGCCAGAACTGCGGCGTGGAGGCCATCTGACCGGAACTAAAGTCATAGGTCGACTGCCGCTTTTTCACCTGCTCGGCGTGCGTCGCTTGCTTCCAGCCACTGGGGAGCCAACCCGCCGGAGGTGACTTGAGGAACAGAGCCGCGACCACGACGACAGTACCTTGGATGATGCCCCACTGGATAAATGCGTTCTGATATCCCGCGTTGTTGATCATGTTCGCAATGGGAGACACGGTGAACGCGGATCCCGCCCCGAATCCCGCCGCCGTCAGTCCCGCCGCGAGCCCTCGATGATCGGGGAACCACTTCATCGCGCTGCCCATCGCGGTGCCGTAAACGACACCCGCCCCCAGGCCGGCGAGACCGTACGCGGCGTACAGCTCGGTGACCGACTCGGCCTTACCACTGAGGACCCAGCCCAGCCCGGCGGCGACGCCGCCGATCATCACCAGCAGCTTGGGGCCGAATTTGTCGACCAACCATCCTTCAAATGGGACGAGCCAGGTTTCGAGGAGAACGAAGAGCGTGAACGCCACCTGGATCACGGCCTGTTCTTGCCCGAGGTGCTTCTGCAGCGGCGGTACGAACAGCGTCCATCCGTACTGGAAGTTCGCCACCGCCACCATGCTCAAAATGCTGAAGAACAGGACCACCCAGCGGTTCCCGAAAAAACTCGGAGCTTGGGACGATGACTGGCTTTGAGCCAACGGCGCGTCTGTAGCAGGCATGTTTAACCCTCCGGACCGCTTCGCGGACGACGCAGTTTCCCCGTCCGCCCCTTTCCCGGTCTTTGGCGCACCAACGGGTGCGCCCCCCAATTTCAAACCTATGCCGAAGCGGGTGGCGGGTCCGCTTCTATCTGCTTCCGGAATGGGATCACTCCGGGAATCAACCACTTCTCCCACATCTCGTCGATCTTGGACTGGAAGTAGTCGAAGTCGTCTTCGGTGAAATGAGCGAAGCGCCCCTGCCTGAGGAGATAGTCCCGGACGGGCCCGCGCTTGAGGCGCCCATCCGAAATATCCCGCGTCTTGCCCACGAGCTTGAACACGCCGTCTTCCATCTCAAACAGCGGCCACACGCCGGTCGTCACCGCCAGCTCGCCGAGCTCGTGCGATTGAATGGGATCGTAGTCCCAACCCTTCGGGCACGGATCGAGGGAATGGATGAACGTCGGACCGCCGATCGAAAGCGCCCGGCGAACGCTGTTCATCGCCAGGACCGGATAGGACATGCAGACGGTGGCGACGTAGCGGCACGAGGGGTGGCCCGCGGCGAGCATTCCAGCCATGTTCTTCTTCCAGCGGTGGTGCATGATCCGCTTGACCTTTCCCGGCGTGCTGAAGGTCGTGTTCGCCCCGTACGGCGTCATTCCGGACAACTGGATGTCGGTGTTGGCGTACGACTCGTTGTCGTACATTAAGATTAGAAGGTTGTAGTCGGGGTGCGTGAGCGTCGCGGAAATTGCGGACAGCCCCATGTCCGCGCCACCGCCGTCGCCGCAGAAGGCGATCACGTTGATCGGCTCTTTCTTCATCTTTCCCTTGCGCATCAGCGCCTTGAGCGCGGCGGCGGTTCCCAATCCGGCTGAACCGCTGGAGCCAAGCTGCGTGTGCATCCAGGGAACCACCCACGAAGTGCTGTAATAGGTCGTGTTCGCCACGTACATGCAGCCGGTGCTGCCCAGAACAATGGTTCGCGGGCCGGCCGCCTTGACCATCATCTTCATCACCAGGGCCGATTCGCATCCCTGGCAGGTCCGGTGGCCGGAAGTGAAGTACTCCTCGAGCGGCAACTTCTTGACGCCCTTGAAGGCGTCCAGCTTCTGCGTTTCGAGCATCTTCACCACTTCCGCCAGCTCTCGGTCATTCGGCACTGTTGCCATATCCAAATCCTCCTTGCGTCGGGTCAAAACGATTCTCTTCCCGTCAGCCTGCTACTCCCGCAGCCCGATCCACTGGGTCAGCGGCTGCGGTTTGCCCTCCGCGGCCAGGTACACCTTCTCCGTCATTTTCTTCACATCCGGCACGGTCACCTCGCGACCACCGAGTCCGCAGATGAACCCGAGGACCGCCGGGTGCTTGGTCGAGCCGTACATTGCGGCGCGGACTTCGGTGGCGAGCACGCCGCTCAAGTAGGGCGAGCCGAGCGAGAAGTCGCGGTCGATCACGCCCACTGCCTTGAAGCGGCCCAGGGTGGCGGCGAGCGCTTCGGCGGCGAAGGGCCGGAACCAGCGCATCCGTACGAAGCCGACCTTCTTGCCCTCCTGGCGCATCTGCCGAACGGCGACCTTCACCGGGGTGGAAAGCGTTCCCATTCCGATCAGGACGACGTCTGCGTCCTGGGTCTGATACTCCTCGAAGAACGGATTTCCATAGTTGCGGCCGAAAATCTTGGTGAACTCCGCGTAGGCTTCGGGGATCACCGTCAAGGACCTCTCCATCGCGGCCGCGTTCTGGCGTCGAATCTCCATCAACCAGTCCTCGTTCACCTGCGGCGCCACGGTGATCGGATTGTCCGGGTGGAGCTGGAGATCTCCGCGGTCATAGGCAGGCAAGAAGGCCTTCACTTTTGCTTGCGTAGGAATCTGAACGAGGGCTTGCGAGTGGGTGAGGAACGCGCCGTCGCAGCTGATCGCGCAAGGCAGGAATATCCGCCGGTCCTCCGCTACCCGATAGGCGATCAGCGCCGTATCGAGCGCCTCCTGCGCGTTGTCCACCCAGACCAGCTGCCAGCCCAGATCGCGGACCGCCAAGGCGTCGTTGTGCTCCACGCCAAAAGCGCCGGGATCATCCAGCGCCCGATTGCCTACCATCGCGACCATCGGGATGCGAAGGGCCGGCGTCACGGTCAGCGCCTCGAACGCGTACATCCAGCCGACGCCGCTCGATCCGCAGAACACCCGTGCCCCGACCGCCGAGGCGTGCTTCACGATCTCGAACTGCGAGTGCTCGCTCTCCGCCACGATGTACTCGCAATCCAGCTCCCCGTTCGACACCAGCTTGGCCACGTACTGCATCACGGTGTCGTAGGGCCGGATGGGGTAGGCGGTGATCACATCCACGTCCGCCAGCTTGCAGGCGACCGCGATCGCCTCGCTTCCGGTGATGAGCGACGTGGTGTCGCCCGGCTGATGTTTGCCAGGCGCTACCGGCGCGACCTGCCCCCGTGCTGCCGCTCCGGCGGAAGCTGAAGCCGCCATCGCCTCGGCGGCCGTGGTGTCCGGCGCGGTGGTCGTTCCCTCTGCCGCGGTTGCCATTTCCTCTGCGTTTGCCATGTCCGCTCTCCTCTAAATCTCTAGCCTTGTTGGGCGATCTTCAGCATCTCGGGAACCTGCTCTTCGTACTGTCCGCGGAACCGGAATCCGTGGGAGCGCTCTGGGCGGTTGGCAATCGTCGACAGCAGCCAGCGCTTGTATTCTTCCGGCTCCTTCTTCCACTGCAGCCACTGACTCGCGTTGTCGGTGAACTGCGTCTCGTTCACCATGGTGACGCAATTGGGGACAGGACAAACTGCCTCGCAAACTCCGCAGCCACAGCAGGCCTGCATGTTGGCGTCGTACAAGCCGTCCGGGGTGACGTCGAAGCATGAGTCCGGGCACTGCAGCCAACAGAGCGTGCATTTGATGCAGGTGGAGAAATCCACCACCGGCCGCATCGTCCGCGTGGTGAATTTCTTGAACGTGGAGTTCCGCTCCGGTTGGTAGCCACCCATCTTGCCGGTGTTCGGGTCCTTCATCTGATGGCCCATGGCGATGCTGGGAATGGCGATTCCTTCGCGCATCTCGGTCCACTTCGGCATCACGAAGCTGAAGGGCGTCTCTGGATTGCCCTGCGACGGCTGCACTGTCGTGGTCTGGACCCGCTCGAAGGCGCGCTGCGCGGAGGTGGCTTTGATCTCGCTGCCCCATTCCTCGCGGATCGTCTCCTGGAGCGATTTCAAGCTGAACAGATCCGGGCAGACTTTGGCGATCGCGCCGAGGATTCTCACGTCGGTGTGATCGTCTTTGTAGACCCAGAGGCCGGAGAAGCTGGGAGTGCCCTTGAGGATCGCCAGTTGATACGGATGATCTTTAAGATGCATCATCGGGATCAGCACCTCGGGGCTCTCCACCGAAGTCACGATCATCGTCCCGTTGGGCTTGAGCAGCCGATTGATCGGCTGCAGTCCGTACCAGGCCCAGGACTCGACGCCTTTGCAGAGGGTGTCATCGACGACGATGGTGATGTCCACCTCCTTGGGCTCGTATTTCGCCATCCCTTCTTCCAGCGTCACCTCGTCGGTGGCGACGATGGCGAAGCTCTTGGCCGGGATGCCGTTGCGCTCTGGGCTGTCGCCATACCGCCCAAAGGAGATGCCCGGCTTTCCGTCGCGGTGGGCGGCGAGCACGATCGCCCTGCTGATGTTCTTCGCCAGGTTCTTCTGAAAGATTCCCCGATAGACAATTTCCACGGCGTAAAGACGGCCCATCTGGTGCCTCCCGTTATCGTGCTTGTCGCATTACAATCCGTTTGATCTCCCTCAGGTGTTGACGCGCGGCACTGCCGGCAGCGGACCCATCGCCGCGCTTGATCGCCTTGAAAATCCGCATGTGACCTGCGTACGAGTGCTCGCTCCGGCCCGGAACTTGGAGGGACTGGGAGCGGCTGTCGCGCAACAGATCCATCAGCACGTCGAGGAACTTGAGCACCACGCTGTTTCCGGCGGCGAGAGCGATGACGTAGTGAAATTCGGAATCCTCGTCGATCGTCTCTTCTCCTCGGCGCATCTTCTCGCGCTGGCGTTTGAGAATCTCCTCCAGGCGGGAAACTTCCTCCTCGGTCGCATGCGCCGCCGCTCGCGAAGCCAGGGCGGGCTCGATCATCCAGCGGACGTCGAGGAGCTCCACTACCAGATGCCGCTTTCGCAGCAGCAGGCTGGACAAGGGCACTGCCAGCGAATCGACAGACAGATCGCGGACGACCGTTCCGGTTCCGTGGTGCGACTGGGCGATCCCCATCGCCTCCAGCGTCCGCAGCGCGTCGCGAATCGAGCCGCGGCTGACTCCGAATTTCGCCGCCAGCTCTCGTTCGGGCGGTAGGCGATCTCCGGGATTGAGCACGCCGTCGACGATCAGCTGGTGAATCTGCTCGGCCACCTGCTGATATCTCCGGGTCTTGCGGACCGCCTGGAACGTGGGCTGCGCTGACGGCAGCGCCGTATTCTTCTCGGAGAGTGTGGCCGTGTTTGCCACCAGCGAATCCTCCTGGAACCCAGTGGTCCGACCATCGTACCTTTGATTTTGGGTGTCAAGGGGAAACTCGACGCCGCCTGGTCGCTCACTGGGCACGAGCAGCCGATTTGGCATGAAACTCCGGGCAAGAAGCACCGCCTGGCGACCAACGCTGGGCACGACGCGTTGTGACTTGACCAAACGGGCTGACGTGGCACGTTCGTCCTCCGTCGCAGGAGGAGCGCATGACTTCCGAACCCGACCGCGTCCATCAGCCGCCGGAGACGAACCCGCTGCACGGCCGCATTCAACAAGTCATGAGCACGATTTACGCCAAGGCGCGCAAGCGAACGGTGCGGATCGTCTTCGCCGAGGGAGACGAGCCGAAGATCCTGCGGGCAGCCCAGGTCCTGGCGGAAGAGGGAATCTGCGCTCCGATGCTCGTCGGCGAGAGCGCATCGATTCGACCGCTGATCGAGGAGCAGCGCCTGTCGAAGCTGAACGACGTCAAAATCATCAAGCCCGCATCGGATCCGAATTTCGATCGTTACGTGGCGCAATACTGGGATTTGCGCAAACGGCGCGGCACGTCGATGACCGAAGCGAAGAGGCTGATTGGCACCCGCAACTACTTCGCGGCGATGATGGTCCGCAACGGCGCCGCCGAGGGAATGGTGACCGGGCTGACCACCAGCTACCCCGAGGGGATCCGCGCGCCGCTTGAAATCATCCGGACCAAGGACGAGCAGCGCGCCGGCGGTGTCTACATCGTGGTGTTGAAGGACGATTTCAAGTTCTTTGCCGACTGCACGGTGACCATCGATCCCACCGCGGAGGAGCTGGCGGAGATCGCCATCCGGACCGCCGACCTGGCGCGCTATTTCGATCTGACGCCGCGAATTGCGATGCTCAGCTACTCGAATTTCGGGAGCGCGGCCGGCCCCAGCCCGACAAAAGTCAAACGGGCCGCCGCGCTGGTGCAGGTTCGCCGGCCAGACCTCGAAGTGGATGGCGAGATCCAGGTCGACACCGCCTCGGTGAGAGAGGTGCGAATGGAGAATTTCCCCTTCTGCCGCCTCACCGATGACGCCAACGTCCTGGTGTTTCCGAATCTCGACGCGGCGAACATCGCCTACAAGTTGCTCTGGCGCCTCGGCGGGGCCGAGGTGATCGGCCCGGTTCTCCTCGGCATGCATCGACCAGTCAACGTGCTGCAGATGGGCGCCAGCGTTTCCGACATCGTGAACCTGGCGGCTTTCACCGCGCTACGGGCTCAAGGCGAATTCGCCTTCTGATTCCACGAGCGGTTCCGCTTTCGGCAGGCATCGAGGGCTCTCTTCATGCCGATCGCGTGCGCGTCGCGATCCTCGAATGTCTTCTGCGCTTCCCAGGTGAGCTCATCCGGCGAGAACTCCATCGGCGGATTGCCGAGGGTGCACTCCTCGTGCTTGGGATTGTCGTTGCAGTAGACGGCCTCCATGTTCGGAATCCCTGCCTTCGGATCTGGAAACCCGCGGCTGGCCTGTTCCTGATGCCGCTCCAACAGCCAAGCCTTGCGGCGTTCAAGGCGCGAGCGCTCGGCTGCACAGGGATCCGCCTCGCCCTGAACCGCGATCGTCCCGCCGTCGAGCGGTTCTTTGGACGCGGATCCTCCATCATCAGAAGCCGCGATCGGTCCCGCAACCAGGAGGAGCAGGCCCAGGCCGACCGGCAATTCACAACCCCGCAATTTGCGGATTCGGCTCGAGGATGACGCGCTGCCTCGAGTAGTCGAAGATCACCTTGAAGCGCCGAAGCATTTCGCCGCCGAGGATGCCATCGAAGTCGGAGCTGGCGAACAGGCCGGTCTTGTCGCGAGACAGCTCTACCGCGAGGTCGTGGAAGATGAACTGGCCCAGCTCGATGGACCGGGCATGCGCCGCGAAAACCCGCGTTTCACCCCCGAGGCCGACCTGGATTCGGGTCGCTGCCTTGTTCCATTGGGGCGGAAGCAGACGATGCAAATCGACAAAAGGGGTGTTCAAGGTGGTGAGGATCTGGCCCGCGCCGGTGTCGACGAGCAGCTTGGCCTCGATCGGCTGGGCGCCGTCCAGGTCGACCTTGGCGTTGATGCAGAAATGCTTCCCCTCCAGGGAGGCGGGAAGCTCCTGGCCGCGGCCGGTATACCGATAGAGATACGGCTCGTAGAGTTTCACTGTTCCCTTGGCGTATTCCACCTCGACCACGAAGCGGGTGAACAGCTCGTGTCCGATAATGCCGTCCAACTCCCGGCCGGCGTAGTGGCGAAGGGTGTCCAGCGGGGTGGCGGCCACCGTCTGGTCGGAAAACTCCACCCCGGCCAGGCGGACTGAAACTCCGCGCGAATAGGTTACCTCGAAGGGGTCTTCGCCCGCGCCCATCCCCAGTCCCCGCGCATCCACGGGCAGCTTCAGCTCGACCGCCCTTCGTTGGTCGAGGATCAGCGCCGAGCTGCTCGCGCTGTCCAAAAGAAACCAGAGCGGGCTCGATCCGTTGAGGCTGGCCTGGACGAAGATGCCGTGTTGAGGAGAAATCTCCACCGGCAGAGAGATCGGCCGTGAAACCGGGCGGAAAACCTCGTTCACCTCCGGCGCGACAAATACCGGATCGTCGGCGAAGGCGCTGGACGAGACAAAAATCAAACCGACGGTCAAAGATCGTGAAAGAGGGCTCATCGGACCGCGAATCTAGTTCCGGGTTGGGCCTGGAATCAATTCACCGACCGGAAGGGGTGCGCCATCTCCGCTTGCGTAAGCCCTTCTCAATTCCAAACTTGCTTCGGGAAAGCTCTTGCTTCGGTCGAATAAAACGTGGAATACCCGGCGCCTCGAGGGTGGGGGCACGCAGCCATAAGGAGGAGTCTGATGAGAAGCATTCCTGGAGTCGCCGGACTGGCGATCTTCGCAGCTTTCGCATCCCCTCTCCTGGATTCGCTTCCGGCATCCGCCGCCGACACGATTGTGCTCGGTGCGGCCATCTCGATGACCGGAAAGACCGCGAAAGAGGGCGAATACACGCGAGACGGGTATCAGTTCGCGGTCGACAGCTTGAATAAAGCCGGTGGGATCAGCGTGGGCGGTAAACCGTACAAGATTCAGCTCAAATATTACGACGACGAGTCGAAGTCGGAGCGCACCGCCCAGCTGTTCGAGAAGCTGATCAACGAGGACAAGGTCAATTTTCTTCTTGGCCCCTATGCATCGGCCCCGACGGCGACCGCGGCGCCGATCGCCGAGAAATACAAAATTCCGATGGTGGAGGCGAACGGCTCCGCGGAGAGCATTTTCAACAAGGGCTACAAGTATTCGTTCATGGTGCTCAGCCCCGCCAAGCTCTATCTGCGCGGGATCATCGACGTCGTCCGGCGCAAAGATCCGGCGTTGAAGACGGTGGCGATCCTGGGAGAGAACGAGCCTTTCTCCAAGGAAGTCGCCAGTGGCGCCGCGGACTACGCAAAACAATTGGGGATGGACGTGGTGTATCACGAGTTGTACCCCTCGAACACTCAAGACGTCAGCTCTTTGCTGACCAACGTCAAGGCGAAGAACGCGCATCTCGTTCTCGGCGCCGGCCATCTTCAAGATTCACTGCTGATCGTCAAGCAAGCGAAGGATCTGGGGGTCTCTCCGAAAGCGATGGGTTTCAGCGTCGGACCGTCGTCTCCGGAATTTCGCGCAAACCTGAAACAGGATGCGGACTACATGTTCGGCGCCACCCAGTGGACCAGCGCCCTGAAGTACAACGGAGA
>WNFA01003270.1_pt1 | contig 13467 bp, 12 predicted proteins | sample 5400481 | NCBI WGS metagenome assembly WNFA01 (sample SAMN13153340, study PRJNA577476) | soil metagenome | isolation source: 120 cm saprolite under Douglas fir tree site 2 hole 1 replicate 2 | place: USA:California | collected 2015-04-18 | reverse complement strand
GGCCCCGAGGCGGTCAGCGAGGTTTTCGCCTGGATGGCCGAGGACCGCCGAGAGCCACGCCCGGCTGGCGCATCGCGCAGCGCGCCAAAGCGGGTGGTCCTCAAGATCGTGCCGACCAAGACCGTCACGTGGGACCACGGCAAGCTCGGCGGGCGGTATTAAAGCTGCATCACTCCACCACCGGCAGGCTGAGCGGCGTGATCTCGGCGGCGCTGCGGCCGCGGTAGTCGCGGCCGGGGGCGGCGGCCTCCATGCGCTGTTGCGCGGCGCGCAGGCGGCCGCCCGCTTCTGCCTGATCGAGGGTCAACACCCTTCCATCGGCGACGACCTGGCGGCCGTCGACGAACACCTCGCGCACCGCCCGGTCGGCCGCGTGATAGACAAAGGAGCGCAGCGGGTCGCGCGCCGGCTGCATCTGCGGATAGTCGAGGTCGACCATTACGATGTCGGCCTTGCTGCCCGGCGCGAGCCGGCCGAGATCATCGCGCAGAAGGGCCCGCGCCCCGCCCAGCGTGGCGGCATGGAACAGATCGGCCGTGGTGACCGCGGTGATGTCGCGGGCCGCGATGCGGGCCAGCACCGCGGCCTTGCGCATCTCCTCGACGAGGTTGTGCGGGCTGCAATCGGTGCCGAGGCCCATCGTCACGCCGGCCCGCAGATAGTCGCCGAAATTCTCCATGATCTGGCCATAGCGGGCGAACGGCGTCGGGCAATGCGCCACCGCCGTCCCGCTGTCGCCGAGGATCGCGAGGTCTGACTTCGTCCATCCGCGGATCCACGAGTGGTGGTCGAGGAAGAGGGCGTGCCCGAGGATCGTGCCGGGGCCGAGGAGGCCTTGTGCCTGCGCCCATTGCACCGGAGTCTGGCCGTGGCGGCGGACCATCTCGCGCACTTCGCTGACGCTCTGCGCGACATGCACGGTGAACGGCAGGCCGCGCTCGCGCGCGGCGGCGCGGCTGTCGCGCAACAGGTCGGCGGTGCAGGTGTCGATCTGCATCGGCGAGACGACGCCCGACAGCCTGCCGCAGGGATGGGCGAGCGCTGCATCGATCAGTCCGAGTGCGGCGGCAAACCCGACGCGGCCGCGCGCCTCGTCCCAGGCATAGCGGAGCTCGTGGTCGTCTTCGAGATACCACCGCGCCGAGGCATAGCCGGGCGCGAGAAAGCCACGCAGCCCGCTCTTCGCGAACAGCTCGACCCAGCCGGCCCAGGCCGGCGAGATGTCGACGAGGCTGGTGACGCCGCAGAGCAAGAGCTCGCAATAGGCGAATTCGGCGCTCGCCGCGCGGGCCTCGTCATCGGTCGCCGACAGGGCCTGCGACCGCTCGTAGAGCCCGGTCATGTGCATGCTGGGCAGTCCGTGCTCCTCGCGGATCCCGCGATAGAGCGGTTCGTGTTCGGGGTGCGAATGGATGTCGATGAGGCCGGGCAGCACGAGGCGCGCGCCGCCGTCGATCACCCGGTCGGCCAGGCCGGCGAAATCGCGCCCGAGATGGACGATCCGGTCGTCGCTGAAGGCGAGGTCGACCCCGCGGCGGTAGACGTGATGCCCTAGCCCCTCGTCCCAGGCGATCACCCAGGCCGCGTTCTTGATCAGCGTCGTCGACATGTCCTCATTCCTTACCAAAAGCCGGCCCGTCGAGATTGCTTCCCCCCGGAACGGCGCGCAAGCGCCAGCCGTCCGGGGGTCGCTCGCAATGACAATAAAAGCGGCGTCATTGCGAGGAGCGAGGCGAGGAAGCAATCTCGCGCCGTTGAAGCTTATCGGAGACATGGCATGGCCGAACCCGGCCCGCGCAATCTGATCACCGACGTGCCGGGGCTGCTGGTCGGCCAGGCGCAGGACGAGGCCGGCATCACCGGCACCACCGTGGTGTTGTGCGAGGCGCCGGCGGTCGCCGCCGTCGATGTGCGCGGCGGCGCGCCCGGCAGCCGCGAGACCGAGCTGCTCGATCCGGCTGCACTGGTCCAGCGGGTCGATGCGATCGTGCTGTCGGGCGGATCCGCGTTCGGGCTCGATGCGGCGGGCGCGGTGATGGAGGGGCTAGCCGCTGCTGGGCGCGGCTTTGCCGTTCGCGATGTGCTCGTCCCGATCGTCCCGGCGGCGATTCTCTTTGATCTTGCCTTTGCCGGGCGTCGGCCGTGGTCGGGGGAGCCGCCCTATCGCCGGCTCGGGCGCGAGGCGCTGGCGCAAGCTGGCCGGGATTTCCGGCTCGGCAATGCGGGGGCGGGGCTTGGCGCCAAGACCGGTCGCCTCAAGGGCGGCATCGGCAGCGCGTCGCTGCGCCTCGGCGACCAGGCGATGGTCGGCGCGCTCGTCGCGGTCAACAGCTGGGGTTCGGTGGTGCGGCCGGATTGCGGGCGGCTTTGGGCGGCTGACCAGGCGCTCGCCGGCGAGATCGAGCCCCAGCCGGCGCTGCCCGCCGGCCCGCTCGACCCCGATGATTTCTCAGCCTGCGCGGCGGCCGCATCCGGGGCGAACACGACGATCGCGGTGGTGGCCACCAACGCGCCGCTCGACAAAAGCGGATGCCGCCGGCTCGCGATCATGGCGCAGGATGGGTTGGCGCAGGCGATCCGCCCGGCCCACACGCCGTTCGATGGCGATACGGTGTTCGCGCTCGGGGTCGGCCCGGGCGGCCCGGGCGGCGAGGTCGATCCGGCAATGCTGGCCCGGCTCGGCAGCGCCGCGGCTTCCTGCCTCGCCCGCGCGATTATGCGCGCGGTAATGGGAGCCGCGCCGCTCGGCGGCCTGCCGAGCTGGCGGCAGCTATGGGGCAGCGCGGTCGACTGATCAGGCGGCGCTGCGCGACTGCGCGCCCGAAGACTCGAAGACGGCCCGCCGCACCGGGAAGGTCGCGCTCGCTTGCGTCCCGACACCGACCTCGCTGCGCAGCTCCAGATTGCCGCCATGCAGCTCCATGATCGCCTTAACCAGTGGCAGGCCCAGCCCGCTGCCCTGATGCGACCGACTGAACGAGGAATCGACCTGTTCGAAGGGTTCAAGCACGCGGGCGAGATCTCCTGGCGCGATGCCGATGCCGGTATCGCTCACCGTCAGTATCAGCCCGGTCTCCGGGTCGAACCGGCTGGCGATCTCGACATGGCCGCCCGGGGGCGTGAATTCGACGGCGTTGGAGACGAGGTTGAGCAGGACCTGCTTGGTCTTGCGCTCATCGGCGCGCAGCAGCGGCAGGTCCGCTGACAGCTCGACCGACTCGGACAGGCCGCCATCGCCGATGCGCGCGCCGATCAACTGGCGGACCGAGCGGATCGTCTCGCGGAGGTCGAAGACCTCCTCAGAGAGCTCGAGCTTGCCGTCCTCGGCCCTCGACAGGTCAAGGATGTCGTTGATGATCTGCAAGAGATGCGTGCCGCTATCGTGGATATCCGCGACATAGCCCCGGTATTGTTCGTTGCCGATCGTGCCCAGGACCTCGCGCACCATCATGTCGGAAAAGCCGATGATGGCGTTGAGCGGCGTGCGCAGCTCGTGGCTCATCGTCGAGAGAAAACCCGACTTGGCACGGTTCGCCGCCTCGGCCTTTTCCTTGGCGAGGCGCAGCGCGTCGTATGCCGCTCGGTCGCGCTGCAATGCAACGCGGTCGAAGCACCGGTCGAGCACCACAAACAGCGAATTCGGTTCCCAAGACTTGTCGAAATAGTCATAGGCGCGCTGGCGCAACGCCGCGATCGCGGTCTGGCTGTCGATGCCGGTGGTCATCAGCACGCAGATCAGCTCCGGGTGCTCGGCGCGCAGGCGCGGGATCAGATCGACCCCCGATTCGATACCGCCCAGCCGCACGTCGACCAGTGCGACCGGGGCACGGGCACCATCGTCGGGCGGGTCGCGCAGCGCGGCGAGCGCTCGCTCCGGCGTATCGACATAGAGCACCGTATAACCTTTGAGCTGGAGCAGATCGGCGAGCGATTCGGCGTAACCGAGATCGTCATCGATGATCATCACCGAACGCAGGGTTCCGTCCTCCTGGCCCATCGGTTACCCCGCTTGGGCGAGCGACACCGCCGACCCGATCGCGGCCAGCAGTGCATTCGGGTCGAACGGTTTGAACAGCATGCCGCAGGTTTGCGACTTGAGCCGCGCGTCCTGCTCGGCATCTTCGGGACCACCGGTCATCAGGACAGTCGGCACCGTGCGACCGGCTTCGACCAGCCTCGCATACAGCTCGGCTCCCGACAGAACCGGCAGTCGCAGATTGAGGAGCAGGCAATCGACATGCCCGGATATCATCTTTTCCAGGACTTCGGCCCCGGTTGCGGCGACCTCGACGCCATATCCGGCACCTTCGAGGATCGGTACGATGGTGCCGACGAATTCAGCGTCGCCATCGGCTATCAGCACCCGGCCGCGCTGCTTCACCCTGCTCAGGAGTTCGAGAACCTGCGTCGCCGCGAACGGCTTGTGCAGCACCCCGAGCGCACCGCCTTCGATCGCCTGGGCGACGAGCTGCTCGACGCTGTACCCGGTCATCATCATGACCTGGGCCGCCGGCCGGATTTTCTTCATCTCGAGAAAGGTATCGACCCCGTTGATCCCGGGCAGCTTCACATCGAGCAGCACGAAATCGAAGTCGGTGGCTCGGAAATGGTCGATCGCCTCCTCGCCGCTCGCCGCAAGCTGTGCCGTATGACCGCGCAGCTCGATCACATCCGCCAAGCTCTCGGCGTGGTCGATATCGTCATCGACGATAAGAACGCGGGTCATGCCGCCACCTTCACGTCTTCGATCTCTGCGATCTCTTCGATCGCTGCTGCCTGGAGCGGCAGGCGAACCGTTACGCACGTCCCCTTTCCGACCTCGCTGTCGACGGCGATCGTGCCGCCGTGCTGGTTTACGATTTGCTTGACGGTCGGAAGCCCCAGCCCGGTGCCGAAACTTTTGGTGCTGAACAGCGGCTCGAAGATGCGGGCGAGAGTTTCCGGCGCCATCCCAGGCCCGGTGTCCTCGATGGCGAGCAGGAGTTCGCCGTCGGCCATACCGGTGCGCAGCACGATCTGCTTCGCGCAGTCGACCGGCAGCTCCCCGAGCGCCTGCGTGGCATTCTCGACCAGATTGATGACGACCCTCCGCATGCGATCGAGATCGATCGGCACGCTCGCCTGGGTCGCGGACAACTTCGCGGTCAAGGCGATGGGCGGGCGGATATTCTGGTCGGCCAAGACGTCCGCTACCCAGTGATCGAACGAGACGACGGTCCGGTTCAGCTCGCGGTCGCGGGTGTATTCGAGCAGGTCGGCGATGATCCGGTCGCAGCGCTCGATGCTGCGCTCCATGCGGGCGATCGGCCGATCGAGCTTGATCCCCGCATTCGCCACGAGCTCCTTGACGGTGAACAGCGTATTGCGGATTGCGCTCAGCGGGTTGCGCAGCTCATGCGCAACCGTCGCCGTCAGTTGCCCCAGCACCGAAAGGCGCTCGCTCTTCAATAGTTCGGCTTCGGCGGCAAGCCGCGCCCGCTCGATTTCGATCTTCTCGGCATCGATCGCCGCGATCGCCTTCTCGGCACGGATCACTGCGAGGGCATCGTGGGTCTGGAACTGGCGCGCGATCAGGTACACCATGATCGCGATCCCCAGCGCGCCGACCAGCGCGAAGCCGCCGAACCACACGCCCTGATGCGCCCACTCGGCGAGCACCTGCTCGGAGCTCCGGCTGACCGCGACGGCGGCGGGATAATCGGTGAGCGCATGCAATGCCTCGACCTGCCATCCGCCGTCCTTCCCGCTGAAATGGCGGGTTATCGTCGCGGTGATATCGCCGAGGACCGCATCGAGACTGCTGTTCCGGATGGTCTTATCGACGCTCGTGTCAGGCTGCTCGGAGTAGCGGGCGAGGATCGACCCGTCGGGCCGCAGCAGCACGGTTACCGCGTCTCGGGCAAGCGGGGCGGCGGCAAATAGCGAGGTGAACTCAGCTGCCGGGATCATGCCGATCACCCCGCCGATTGGCATGCCTGGGCCGTCGATGCGATGGGCGAGCGGGATGCTGACGGCGCCGGTCTGCGGGTCCCGGATCGCCGCGCCGATGATGCTCGTCCGTGCCGGCGAGGCGCGCAAGGCTGCGGCAAGATCACCTGGCGCGAGTTCGGCGGCGGGCCAGGCACCAGCATGATCGAGCACGGCGCCATCGGCGGTGATCAGTGCGATCGCGTCGAGGGGCGGAGACCGACCAAGTTCGCTTCGCAGCAAAGCACTGGTTTCCGGCGCGGATGCCGCCTCGCGAAACCGTGTGGCGTCACCGGCCGCGGCCTGGCTCAGACGGCCGGCTACCTCGGCGAGCCGCGCATCGGCGACCTTCAGAGAACGGTTGCTTGCTTCGGCGAGAACGCTGTCGATGCGCGCCAATTCGCTTGCGGCTGTCGTGAGTGCCTGCTCCCGCAAATGGTTGGCGGCGATTCCTGTCACGAGCAGGATCGCCGCGATCAGTGCGATCCCCGAGGCGATCAGCAAGGTGATCGGGCGGATACCAGACACTTCTTCGATGCGTCGCGTCACCAACACATGCCGCGCCACCGGACTGCCAACCATGTTCTTGCTCCTGCACTCGATCGTGTGCAGTTAGACCACGGATCGGTTGACGAAGATTTAACGCGAAGCTGGCGGCAGTTCTGGGGCTGCGCGGTCGGTGGCAGGCGGCGCTGCGCGACTGCGCGTCCGAGGGCCCCAAGACGACCCGTCGTGGCGGGAAGGTCACGCTCACCTGGGTTCCTACGCCGACCTCGCTGTTGACCGCGATGCTGCCGCCATGCCGCTCCATGATCGCCTTGACCAGCGGCAGGCCCAACCCGGTGCCCTGACGCGACCGGATGAACGGGGAACCGACCTGCTCGAAGGGTTCGAGCACGCGGACGAGATCGCCCGGCGCGATCCCGATGCCGGTATCGCTGACCGTGACGATCACCCCGGTTTCCGGGTCGAACCGGCCGGCGATCTTGATATGCCCGCCGCGGGGGGTGAATTTGATCGCGTTTATGACGAGGTTGAGCAGGACCTGCTTGGTCTTGCGCTCATCGGCGCGCAGCCGCGGCAGGTCCGCGGGCAGCTCGACCGATGCGGAGAGGTCGCCATCGCCGATACGCGTACCGATCAACTGGCGGACCGAGCGGATCGTGTCGCGAAGGTCGAAGACCTCATCGTGCAGCTTGAGCTTGCCGGCCTCGGCCTTCGACAGGTCGAGAATGTCGTCGATGATGTGCAAGAGATGCATGCCGCTCTCGTGGATATCTCCGACATAGGTCTGGTATTTCTGGTTCGCGAGCGGGCCCAGTATCTCGCGCTGCATCATCTCGGAAAAGCCGATGATGGCATTCAATGGCGTGCGCAGCTCGTGGCTCACCATCGCGAGAAAACCCGATTTGGCGCGGCTCGCCGCTTCGGCCGCCTCCTTGGCGAGGCGCAGCGATTCATACGCTGCCTCGCGCTCAAGCTGCAACGCGACCCGATCGAAGCAGCGGTCGAGCACCGCGAACAGCGCATCCGCGTCGCGCGATTTGTCGAAATAATCATAGGCGCCGCGGCGCATTGCAGCGACCGCGGTCTGGCTGTCGAGAGAGGCCGTCATCAGCACGCAAATCAGCTCCGTCTGCTCCGCGCGCAGACGCGGGATCACATCAACGCCACAGAGGAGGTGCGCGTCGACCAGCGCGACCGGGGCAGGGGCACCGCCGTCGGGCGGCTCGCGCAGCGCCGCGAGCGCCCGCTCCGGGGTATCGACGCAGCAAGCCGCATAGCCCTTCTGCCGCAGTATCCCAGCGAGCGATTCGGCGAAACCGAGATCGTCATCGACGATTATCACCGAACGCGCTGTTCGGTCTTCTTGACCCATTGCTTACCCCCGCTTGGCCGAGCGGCATCCCCGCCCGTTCCAACGCTTCCCGGTCGCGCCGTTGGCAATCACTCGGTTTCCGATGCCTCCATACAAACGTACTCGTATTAGTTGTAAACGCACAAGATATTAACCGCGCGGCTTGCTTCGCGAGCGATAACCGCAAGTTTGAGGCGCAAGCGCGTGACCGCCATTCCTAGACGATCCGGGCGCGGCACTCGCCAAAGCCGATGGCGGCAAAGCCGTCGCGCCGGCAATGGGCGCGCAAGATGGCCTCGTCGCCATTTTCGAGAAACGTGCGGGTCTCGCCCGATCCGAGCCTGATCGTGCGCTGGCCGTCCTGGCTCTGCTCGCTGAGGCTGCCCCAACCTGCCTCGGTCGGGCCCGAGATCGTGCCTGTGCCGAACAGATCGCCGGGCTTCAGGTCGCACCCGCCGCTGGTGTGGTGGGCAAGGAGCTGGGCCAATGTCCAGTAGAGGTCGGTCGTATTGCTCTGCGACACGCGGTGCGGCGCAAGACCCCGCTCGCGCATCTGCGGGGTCAGCACCAGCGCTTCGAGTGAAATGTCGAAGGCGCCGCGCTGCTGGTCCTGGTCATCCCACAGATAGGGCAGGGGGCGCGGGTCGCCGGAGGGGCGGGGCGGCTGGGCAATGCGGAACGGCTCGAGGGCTTCGGCGGTGACAATCCACGGCGATACGGTCGAGCCGAAATTCTTGCCGAGAAACGGCCCCAGCGGCTGCGATTCCCATTGCTGAATGTCGCGCGCCGACCAATCGTTGACGAGGCCAAGCCCGAAAATATGCTCGCCGGCCTGGCTGATCGGCACCGGCTCCCCCTGGCGGTTGCCGGGGCCGACCCACACTGCCAGCTCCAGCTCGTAATCAAGCTTGCGGCACGGTCCGAAGCTCGGCGCGGTCTCGTCCGGGGCCTTGCGCTGGCCGTTCGGCCGGCGCACCGGCACGTTCGATTCGCGCACCGAGGAGGCGCGGCTGTGGTAGGCGACCGGCACGTATTTGTAGTTCGGGCTGAGCGGGTTGTTCGGGTCGCGCCGCCTGCCGCCGTTGGTGGCGTGGTGGATGCCGGCGAAGAAGTCGGTGAAATTGCCGATCGTCGCCGGCAGGTGCAGCCAGCAATCGCTGGCGCGATGCAGGAGCCGGCCAGCTAGCGGCTCGGCCTGGGCCCGCCCCGCGCCGTCGGCGGCGAGCAGCGTGAAAACCTGCTGGCGCAAGGCTCGGCGCAGCGCCGCGCCCAGCGCCATCAGCGGGTTGAGGCTCGCCCCGGCGGCAGCTTCCGCCGCGCTCGCGGCCAACCCGGAGAACAACCCGGCCTCGTGCGCGGCGCGCAGGTCGAAGATCATGTCGCCGATCGCGATGCCGCCGCGCGGCTGCGCGCTCGGCGCGGTGCGGCCCGGCGGGCTGAACACCCCGAACGGCAGGTTCTGTAGTGGGAACTCGGCATGCAAGTTGGCCGAGGCAACCCAGCTCTGGCGTGCGCGATCATGGGTCTCGTCGATCATGTTGATTCCTCCCTCCTGAGCCGCAACAGCGGTACCTCCGGCATCGCGCCGCTGCGCGGCCGGCGCAGCGCGAACAACCCGAAGCCCAAAGCCAGCGCGATGAAGCCGCCGACCACGACGATCATGCTGACGGCAATCGGGTAGGGCAGCAAGGCGACCACGAAGGTGCCGATCGCCGCCACCGTCATCTGCAGGAAGCCCATCAGCCCCGATGCGGTGCCGGCGAGCCGCGGCTGAATGCTGAGCCCCGCTGCGAGCGCCGCCGGCTGGCTCAGCCCGTCGCCGATCTCGGCCAGGGCGATCGGCAGGAACACCGCCCAGGCGCTGAGCCCTGCGTACAAATACCACAGCGCCATCGCCACCGCCCCCGTGAGGGCGATCGTGCGGCCGAGGATCAGCAGGCGAAGGCTGCCGAGGCGCAGCGCGAAGCGCGCCGCGGCGGCATTGCCGAGGATGTAGGTCGCCATCGGCATGAGGATCATCAGCCCATACGTGCTCGGCGGCTCGCCCAATGCCTCGGAGAGCACATGCGGGGCGCTGGCAATGAAGGTGAACCAGGAAGCACTGGTGCAGGCGCTGCACAAGGCAAAGCCGAGAAATTGCGGCGAGCGCAGCAGAGCGATACAGGAGGCCGCCATGCCGACGAGATGGAGGCGCGCCGGATGCAGGTTGGTCTCGCCGAGTCGCGCGACAGTCAGCGCGAGCACGATCGCGCCGAGGATCCCGAGTACTGCGAAGATCGCCCGCCAGTCGACCCATTCGGCGAGATAGGCGCCGATCGCGGGCGAAATCCCGGGCGCGAGGCTCATCGCCATCATCACGATGGCGAGGCCGCGCGCCGCCGCTTCGCGTTCGTAGACGTCGCGGATAATCGCCCGGCCGAGCACGATCCCGGCGCAGGCGCCGCAGGCCTGGAGAACGCGGCCGAAGATCAGCGCCGCCAATGACCATGCCAGTCCGCAAAGCAGCGTCCCCGCAAGAAACAGCACCAGGCCGGCGATCAGCACCGGGCGGCGCCCGAAGCGGTCGGACAGCGGCCCGTAAACGAGCTGCCCGCCGGCGATTCCGGCGAGGTAGAGGGTCAGGACGAGTTGGACCTGCGCCGGGCTCTCGTCGAACGCCGTGGCGAGCAACGGCAAGGCCGGCACAACCATGTGCAAGGCGCAAAAGCCGAGCGCGGTCACCGCCGCGAGCAGCGTCAGCGACGGCGCCGGTCTGGAGCTCATCCGGCGCTTGATCGCAGGCTCGCTAGGCGGCGGCGCTGGGTTCCGTCGGCCGCGAAATTCGCCGGATCGAGCCAGCCCTCGAACGCGGCGCGCAGCGCCGGCCATTCGCCGTCGGTCACCGAGAACCACACGGTGTCGCGGTTGCGCCCGCGGGTGATCGTCGCCTGGCGGAACAGGCCCTCATAGCGGAACCCGAGGCGCGCGGCAGCCTCGCGGCTCGGCTGGTTCAGCGAATCGCATTTCCACTCATAGCGGCGATAGCCGAGCTCGTCAAAGACGCGGCGCATCATCAGATACATCGCCTCGGTCGCCGCCGGGCGGCGCTGCAGGCGCGGGCTGTAGGTGATGCTGCCGATTTCGATCACCCCGATTGCCGGCTCGATGCGCATGTACGAAGCGGTCCCGACCGCCTCGCCGGTCGTGTTGTCGAGGATCGTGTGGACCAGCGGATCGTCGCCGCGGCACGCGGCCTCCGCCCAGCTCCGGTATTCACCCGGGGATTCGTATGGTCCGCGCGGCAGGTAGGTCCAGATCCGGTCCTCGCGGTCCTCGGCATAGGCGGCGAACAGTTGCGCCGCATGGCGCTCGGGATCGAGCGGCTCGATCGTGCAGAAGCGCCCGGCCATTGCCGTGCGCGGCGGTCGCGGTCGCGGAGACCAGCCCGGCACCGCCGCGCCGATGGGCTGATCGAGGTGATTACGCTGCTCTGCCATCCAACCCTCACAATGTGGGAAAGCGCTCGGTCATCGGCGTATAGCAGGCGGCGCCACCGAGTCGTGCCGCGGCATCCTGCGCGCTCGCGAGGTCGGTGAAGACGGCAATGCCGCGATACGGGGTCGAGCGGTCGATGGCGACGGCCTTGGGCCAGACAATCCCCTCCACAGCGGGATCGGCCGCGGCGCGATCTGCGACCAGAAGGATGCCGCCGGTCGGTACTTCCGGGGCGGCATCAAGGCCCTCGAACAGGTTGCGCCGATGCAGGCTGCGATCGACCAGCGGCACGAACGGCCCCATGCCGCGCGTGCGCAGATAGATCTCGCTGTCGAACACGGCGGGCGAGGCCACGCTATACATCGCCAGCGAGGGCGGCGGCCCCTCGTCAAGCGCACGAAATCGCTGTGCCGACGAAATCCCGGGTACTGCCGCCATCGCCGCGAGATGGCCGCGATACCATTCGTCCCATTCGGGGATGCGGGACGGATCGGTGAGGCCGCTTTCGCTGGTGAAGATCATACCTTGAGGGCAGCGAGGATTTTGTCGAGCTTGTCGTTCTCGATGCGCGCAAGAGTGGTCATCAATTCCTCAATCTCCGCCTTGGCCACAATGTTCACCTCGTAATCATGTTCGGCATGCTCGCGGTCGCGCTCCGCCGAGCGATTCTGCGACATGAGGATCAGCGGCGTCGCGAACGCCGCCTCGGCAGACATGAAGAGGTTGAGGAAAACGAAGGGATACTCGTCGAAGCGGATGATGCCGAACAGGGCGATCGTATTGACCAGCACCCACACGACCATGATGCCGGTTTGGCCGATAATAAATGCCCATGAGCCGATGAACGATGCCACGCGGTCGGCGATGCGGTCGCCTGTGCTCTGTTTCTCGAGGTGGGCCTTGTGCCAGTTCCTCATACTCTCGCATCCCTCTAGCGCTATCAGCGCTTGCGCAGCAGGAATTCGCGCCCGGCCTTCACCATGGGCTTCCCGCCATAGGCAATGATGTCGGCGGTGGCGTAGGTCTCGCTCCACAGCTCGGGCAGGTAGGAGCCGGTACCGATCACGTCGATCGGCGCGTTGGCGGCCGCCATCATCCGGCATTTCTCCGGCCCGAAGCCCGAGCTGGCGACGATCTTGGCGGCGTGAAACCCGGCCTCGTTCAGCACCAGGCGCAAGGTCCACAGCGCCGCGGCGGACACCCCGGTGCCGACCAGGTAGCGCAGCTCCGCTTCGGTCCGGTAGCCGCGGATCGATTGCGGCGCATGGCGTTCGAGGACGTCGTAGGAACGGGCGAGATCGAGCCCCTCGCAATAGCGCCCGCCGGGGGTGTCCATGCGAAAGGCGAGGCGGCCGGCAGCGGCAAGCTCGGGAAAGCGCCGGGCGACGGCGACCGCATCGCTGGTCTCACGCCCGAAATAATCGACGAGCACGGTGAGCGCTTCGTCGGCAAAGACCTCGTGAAACATCTCGGCGGCGCGCACCGTCGAGCCGGCATAGCCAATGAGCGCGTGCGGCATCGTTCCCATGCCGGTTTCCTTGCCGAAGAAATGCGCCGTCGCCTCGGCGGCGCAGCCGACAAACCCGACCGCGCCAGCGACCTTCTTGGCGTGAGCCGAGCCGACCGCGGCGGCATAGGCCATCATCTCGGCCATCTCGGCGCCGGCGCAGTGACGCGCATCCATCGCCAGAAAAGCCACCTTGGGCAGATCGGCGCACATCGCCGAGGCGTTGTAGGCGGCAACGCAGGCCGGTCCGATCTTTTGCAGCAGCACGGTTTCGAGATCGACCAGATGATAGAGCGGGCCGGTCAGGTAGAGGATCGGCTCACCGGCGCCGACCCAGGCGGCCTCGGGGTGGTTGAGCTCGATCGAGAACTTTGTGCCGCGCTCAGCCGCGACCCGTTCGAGAAACTCGATCGCAAGGCGCGGCGTGCAGATGACCGGCCGGCGCATGAAGACGGCGTAGGTCGCCTCGCGGTCGCCGAACCGGCCGACGATCGCCTTCGTTTTCAGGAAATAGCTGTCGGTCCGCGCGGCGAGTTCGTCAGTCATCTCCGCCGCCCTCATCGCTGGGGAAGAATCCCCCCGATGCTGTCATTGCGAGTGAAGCGAAGCAATCTCGACGGCCAAGGAGCGCATGGTCTGAGTTGGCTCGCGCGGTACCCGC
>WNFA01008507.1_pt1 | contig 13473 bp, 15 predicted proteins | sample 5400481 | NCBI WGS metagenome assembly WNFA01 (sample SAMN13153340, study PRJNA577476) | soil metagenome | isolation source: 120 cm saprolite under Douglas fir tree site 2 hole 1 replicate 2 | place: USA:California | collected 2015-04-18 | reverse complement strand
AACAGGTGCTCTCTGACTATACGTCGTTTTCTTCAACCTTTGGAGGTGGGGGCCAAAGACAAAACCCATTGGGTGCAAGTCTAATTAGTATAGACCCTCCGCGGCATAGACAATTACGGAACATTGTGACCCAGGCCTTCACCCCTCGTAGCGTGGCCAGGTTATCCGAGCGCATTACAGCCATTGTCAACGAACTGTTGGACCGGGTTGCAACCGCTGGGCACATGGATATCATTGACGACCTGTCTTATCCACTTCCGGTGATCGTGATCGCAGAAATGCTCGGGATCCCACAGGAAGACCGCGAACGCTTCAAGGTCTGGTCTGATGCCGTGGTCGGAGCGACCCATTCTGAAGGAGGCGACCCGCAGGCAGAAATGAGCGAGTACTTCCTCGACATGATTCAGCAGCGCAGGCGAGAGCCCGAAGACGATCTCATCAGTGCCTTGCTGGAAGCTCAAATCGATGGACAGCATCTCAATCAGCGAGAACTATTAGGCTTTTGCATTTTACTGCTGGTCGCAGGGAATGAAACGACGACCAATCTGATTGGCAATGCGCTTCTCTGCTTCGATGAACAACCTGAGGTCATGGAGCAACTGCGGTCTGAACCTGAGTTGGTACCAGGGGCCATCGAAGAGGTATTACGTTATCGCTCACCGGTTCAATTCATGTATCGCAGAGCTGTTGCTGATATCACCATCAGAGATCAGGAGATACGGGCGGGTCAAATGGTTCTGGCCTGGATCGGTTCCGCCAACCGTGACGAAGCGCAGTTTCCTGAACCAGACCGCTTCGATATCAGGCGGACACCAAACCGGCATATTGCGTTTGGACATGGCATTCACTTTTGCCTTGGGGCCCCGTTGGCACGGCTGGAAGCCAAAATTGCGCTAACCATCCTCCTTGAGCGACTCCATGAAATCAAGCGAGTACCAGGCATACCGCTTGAAGCGACAGGCAGTAATGTGGTGTATGGAGTCAAGCACCTCCCGGTCACGTTTCGCCACAGCGCGAAATGAAGGATTGTATCATGCCAACATCGAACACAAGTAGGAGAGATTCACGCCGCTCTATCCCTAGGGGCCATAATGCAATATAATCAATAAAGAGTATCTTCCAAAAAGAAACTTGGACCTTTTTGTCGAGATCAGCCTCGAATATGCGCGCATTGGAGAAGAATTATGAATAACGGACATCCATCGTACCCTAATCCGACCATTACCGAGGCGGTGTGTGATATACATTTTCGACTACCTCAGGAAAAAGATTGGAAGCCTTCTTTCCCTGGCGAACTCTTCAAACATATACAAAATGAATACCCAGAAATGGAACCGGTACTTGAGATAGGCTTGCAGTTTGAATTTGGACCGCTAGGTACAGGTACAAAACTCTTGCCTCAGCGACAGAAAGTCCGTTTCAAACACGGTACTCGCCCACTTATTCTTCAACTGGCCGAGAATTCTCTAAGCATCAGTACTCTTGCACCTTATCAGGGATGGGAGGTAATGCGTCGTGACGTATTAGCCGCATGGCAGCGCGTCGAAGAAGTACTTCAGCCAGAGGTCATTAACCGTATCGGACTCCGCTACATTAACCGGATAGAAAAGGAAACAGAACAGGACCGCCCGGGTACATGGTTAGTAGCAAATGACTACATCTCGGATGGTATCCTTCGTTCGGAGCCAGGATTTCTTTTGCGAGAAGAGGTCCATTTAGATGCTGAAAATATACTTATAATCACATTGGGTGATCCGAAATTAGATGTAAATTCAGAGTATGGAGCGATAATTTTTGATATTGACCGAATTGTTGAGCGAGAGATATTGACGAGACAAAAAGCTTTAGAGCAACAGATGGATCACTTACATACTGATGTTTGGGGAGTATTCTCATCTGCTAAAGGTGAGAAGCTAGAAGCTCTTTTGAATAGGAGGCAACAATGAACAACATTTTCCGAGGTAGCATCAGTAATTCCAGTGCAGCATATGAGCCTTTCATTCACGTTCGTGGATACACAATGGCTGTTTCTGTTTATTCTCAATATGTGGAGGAATTGCAGAGTTCCGCAGTTACACTAAATGGATTTTTATGGTGGCGGAAGTTGGCACGTATGGCATATGAAAACTCACCTACGGTATCACAAAATGATCTCAATAAAAATGAATTTAGTCAAAGCATCGCGCAATCCCAGAAGAACAGCGCTTTAATCCAACTGCTGAGATCCTGGCGAGAAGGCGATGAACAGGAGCAGCGAAAGACATGGGAATACTTAAAACAGGCGCTAGATGAAGACCGGCTTTCTGAACGGAAGCTGTTCCCATGAGTGTGGTTATTCTGCTTGATGCAGGCCCTTTAGGTTTGGTAACGAACCCCAGGGCCTCTTCTGAAACGCGCGATTGCAATCTCTGGTTAGAAGAGCTGATTTTGAGAGGCATACAGGTAAAAATCCCTGAGATCGCAGATTATGAAGTTCGTCGTGAGTTGCTGCGCGCGGACAAGTTCGAGGGAATCAAGCGCCTGAACGATCTCCAAAGGTATATTGACTATGCACCACTCACGACCCAAACAATGCTTAAGGCAGCCCAATTTTGGGCACAAGTGCGAAAACAAGGCATGCCAACAGCAGATAATAAGGCCTTAGACGGGGATGTGATTCTTGCGGCGCAAGCTGCAATGATAAAAAATGAAGGGCATGAGGTAATTATCGCAACAACGAATGTTGGTCATCTCTCTCGTTTGGCTAATGCGAAAGAATGGAGAAATATTCCATAAGGTATGGTATGTAGAGCTTTCCTTTCCCTGACTGAAACCCCCGCACTTTTCTTTTGATGGAGCGTTTCACGAAAATTGTCACTGTTGTCTTGTAACTACTTCTGCTCTATGATACATACTAAATGAATAAGTGAACAATACACCGGAAGAGAGAACGGGAACAGATGGCGACAACTCCGCAAGATCTTCAAACGACAAAGACAACGCTCCCGCCGGGTCCAAGAAGGCTGCCTTATATCGGCAACCTTCTCTCGTTGCGACAGGACCCACTGGGCTTTCTTCAACAGCTTCAACAAACCTATGGAAATATGGCAACCATTTACCTCGGACGGATGCCAATGGTGGTGCTTTTCCGACCTGAATACGTGCGCTATGTCCTGGTGGAGCATCCGCGCAATTTTTCGAATCGTGGAGTGGTTCAAGAGGATCAGGGCATTGCAAGTGAAGGACTACTCACCATCGACGGTGAAAAGCATCGCCAGCAACGCCGCGCGGTACAACCTGCCTTTCATAAGAAAGTAGTCGAAAGCTATGCAACGGTCATCGAGCAATACACGCAAGAACTCTTAAAAACCTGGCATCCCGGTGATCGGGTCGATATGTCGTCTGCCATGCAACAGTTGACACTGCGTATCGTGAGCAAGTGTCTCTTCAATATTGACCTGTCTAATCAGCTCAATGCCCTGGGCGATGCTTTCAATAACATGATTGGTAGCTCGACAAGCGTGGCTGAAGACTTCCTGAATATACGCATCGATAACCCGCTCACTGGATATGGGAAGCGCAGAGCAGCCATGCGCCAGCTAAATATGCTGATCTATACCCTCATAGCACAGCGCCGTGAAGATGACCGCGAACACAATGATGTCCTCTCTATGCTCATGTCAGCGCAGAGCGGTGAAGAGCCAGAGACAAAACTGACGGATAAACAGATTCATGATCATATCTTGACCTTTCTCGCGGCAGGACATGAAACAACTGCGATTGCGCTCGTCTGGACGTTTTACCTGCTTTCAAAGCATCCGCAGGTACGTGAAAAACTGCTGGACGAGATCCGCACAGTACTCGCCGGTCGCGCGCCAACCGTAGATGACCTTGCCAGCCTCCCCTACCTCGATTGGGTCTTGAGCGAGTCGATGCGTCTCTATCCCCCTGCCTGGATGCAGATGCGTTTCGTAGACAAAGAGTTCGAACTAGATGGTGTACGCCTTCCACCTGGTACGCTGCTCATGCTGAGCCAGTGGATAATCCATCGTTTACCCGATATCTGGGAAGATCCCGAGGTGTTCCGCCCGGAGCGCTGGGACCCCGAGAACGCGCAGCAAATTCCGCCCGGAGCCTATTTCCCCTTCGGCGGCGGACCACGCATCTGTATAGGTATGCCATTCGCACAACTGGAGGCCAAACTTATTCTCGCAACGATTCTCCAGCACTATGTACCACAAACCGCACCCGGCTATGAACCTGAGCTTCAACCCGTCATCACCCTGCGCCCGAAAAGGAATTTACATGTTACCTTGATACCAACAGCATCCAACGCTTCAGCATCCCAATGGAAGCAACTCATACGCGTACCAGACGCCTCCCTCTACGAAGGCGCAGAACGCAGGGGATGTAGGACTGCAATCCTGAACCTCTTTAGATTATCGTAATTTTAGTATGTCGAAATGGCCGGGCGTGGCAGCGCCACTTCGACATACTAAAATTTTTGGTCGCGACCCAAGGGTCGCTAGTCTTCAAAAAGCGTCGGGCAGAGAGGACGTGAAAGGGAATCCAATCATTCCGCGGGTAGATTCCCACGCAGCGGCGAAGCTGGGTCGTTCCGCATCAGCCCCAACAGCTGAGTGCTGACCTGATAGTGGGCTTTGGAGGCTTCATCCAGAATGCCACGCAACTCTTCTTCGCTGAGATCGCGTGACGGGTCCCACCCATAGCGTTTGAGATCGACACGGCCATCGGCTGAAAAGACGATCCCCTCCGCTTCCAGCAACTGGCGCATCCTCCCAGGTGAACCGAACGCCCAGCTTCCCGATAATTCACCCTTACTATTGATGACACAGCGCGAATACGCGGGCCATGAGTGTCCCAACCGGCGCATCAGGAGGAGACGTTCCGTTTGACATTACAGCCACCTCACTTAGTTACAAAGAAATTCATACCAGTCCGCTTTCACTGTATGCACATTCCTCATACAAGGAATGGCAATATATTACTCTTCTTTTGAGGAACGTCAATACCAGCTCACTGAACCCACATTTGTCTGTTTTTTCTTACGAGTTTTTAACAAACTTTGCTATGGTAATGCCTAACCCACGTTTATCAAGGTTGGTTTGCCAGAAGCTACCCTCGTGGCTGGATAGTGGAAGTGGTTCACCTCGTTGTACTACCCCATTTACACAGCACTCTTGACAGACTCGCATGCGCCCTGCAACGTTACGCATCAAGAAGCGCTCGCCAATCTATATACGGACCAATATTCTGAAACATTTCAAGATTAATATAGTATTTTCTAAATGGTTCTTGTCTCTTCAGTTCTTTAATCTGTTGCTGCAACAAAATATAAATATCATTTGAACTCATGGCAGGAAGAATATCTAGTTCAAATGTTTTTACATCAAAGCAGTCATGAAAGTGTTTCTTCTTGAGGTCTTTTGTAATGCGCTCCGCATTGACCCAATAGTAGTCAGCTCTAAGATGGCAATGATCAGAAGTGAAAAGACGAAGCCAACCGATTGCTTGATTGTATCGCCACACATGAGTTCCATGCTCCCTGTCAAAATTGTTCTTTACTTGTTGATAGGTTTCTGATACCTCCACTGGCATTGAACTCAACCCACTCCATGTATCTCTTATAGATCCTAGTACCTTTTCTTTTTCAGTCTCAACTTCTCTTCCATATTGTTCTTGTGATACGCGATAGATAGGAATTTCAATAAAATAGATGGTTCGATACATAACATACCTCCACAAAGTAAGGTGGCGTAAGTATTGTTGGAGAGACCAGCATAGAATATTGGTAGCTATGCTGGTCTCTCGATCCCTGTTTACAAACACGGCAGAACAACAACTTTTGAGTAGAAGGAATTAACAAGATTTGTGTGAAATTATACGCTAAGCTCAAAGAAAATACGAAAATTACAGAAACCCTACCAAGCAGGCTAACCCTTTTCCATGCCGACTTTTGTCTATTGTCCGACTCCTCACTTTAACTTCCATATCGTTCATCCTGCCTCAATGAAAGTCGTGCAAAGAGTGCTGTTCGAATTGTTATTGCAATTGCTGACTTTCGTCGTATCAAGTATAGTAGGAATATGCTTAGCTGAAAGGAATTGGCAGCTTTAGTAAATAATCTAATATGGATTAAATTATGAACTTCATGAGCCAGTCCTTTCATCAGCGTGAGCACATAGATACATGGGGTTGAGCCTATGCGATACGCTGTTATCGGCGGGGGTACGCTCGGGCTGCTTGTGGCCTATCTGCTGGTGCAGGCGGGACAGTCAGTGATGGTATTTGAGCAGGAGCAGGTGGCGGACTGGCAGCCGGTTTTCGGGTAGGCGACGCCTGGCCATGGAGTCCAGAAACATCTCAAAAGGAAAATAGCTATACGTGACGTCCATGCCCGCCACTTTCATACGCGCTCACCTCCTTCGCTGGCAGGTTCCCAATCGTCCTCTTCAGAGAATACCATACCTGCCGCTCAATCAGCGCGCATTTTCTTTCCGTAGAGGAGAATGATGAGCAGGGAGGTAAGCGGGCCAAGAAGCCCGGTGGCCAGGCCGAGAAACCCATTAGTGCTCAGGTTCGCTACGACTAGGGCTACAATGATCCATGCAAAGATGGCTGCCCCTGTTCCAACAACGCGCAACATATACTGAGCGTTCTTGCCGTTGATATTCACATCGCAACGGTCTGTTTGCTCTTCATAAGAGATCGTGCCACCCTGGAACACGCTGTACTTTGAGAGCCTGTCCGGCGTCATCTGCTCATCGCTGATGGGATAGCCCAGGTCACCGTCCTGTGCCCTCCTCTCTCGCCAGAATCTCAGGATTTTGCCTCGTACTATGTGCGCGCCCGCCGCAGGAATCCAGTAAATTGATCCGTGCTGGAAATCGCGATAGTAACCTTGCGGGGTAATAATCTGCTCTGGTCCCAGAGGATCACCCAGTGCTTCCCCTCCGCCCAGTTCAACATATTTCCTGAACAACTCCTCGCTCATGTCTTTCCCTCGCTTGCGTCATGTGCTATGCGAATTTCTCCAAACAACGATAAGAACTAGACCTATAATAGCCGGAATAATCCAGAGCCCCGGTGCCTGCCCCGTAAAGGGAACAGCCAGTATGATCGTGGCTAACAAAGCAATACTCAGCCAGCCGACCGCTGCGGAAGATTTCTTATTGGATGAAGCTTGTTGGACTTGGGCCTGCGTTTCTTGCCCCTGTATATAGGCTACAGGGATGGGGAGTTCGGCTGTAGGGATTCGCCGCGGCTCTGGCTCTGGCGTCGCGGCGAATGATGGTGCAGCGGGTGATACCAACGCCACGTGATCGAGGGTCAGAGGAAGATCAAGGGGCGTGTATCCTGGTACACTCTTTCCCCTCTGTTGCCTGGGAGTATGGATGATCTCCGACAGGCTTCTGGGCATGCGGCTCTCTTCCAGAGAGCCCGCCAGCTCGTCCAGGCACTTCTGCAATGTCTCATTGTGATAGCGCGAGCGCAGTTCCTGGCAGGCGGGCGAGATGCCGAGTTGCCGGAAGTCGTGTGAGCCAAGCAGAAGCTTATTCTCTTCGTTCGCCTTGCATGTTTCCCACAACCGCCCATCCTCGACTAGGGCGATCAGCGAAAGGTAGATCACCATGGCGGAGAAGCGATCCATCTCCCTGTCAAACTTACGCACGTTGTGCTGCACCGGCTGGAAGTGCTCGTGCCCGGCCTCCCAGGGCCTGCCTTCCTTAACGACGCCTTTAAGCGTCGGAACGAACATGCTGTCAAAGTCGATCAGGCGCAGCGTGATGTTAGGAGGAGTGTCACACACCAGGATATTCGAAACATCTAAATCACCGTGCGCGACCTGCAGGGACTCCATGGTCTCTACGATGTGGAGAAACTGATCCGCCAGGATAGAAACAAGTTGACGCTCCATATGATGCTCTTCCAAAAAGGTTCCCAGGGAGGCATGGGTAATATAGCCCGATTTAATAAAAGGCCAGTCTTTGCCCTCGATCTTGATAGCGGGTTCGACCCATATATGGGGCACAAAGAAGGAGAGTTGCTGCGCGTATTTCGCCTGATAGCTGTTGATTGTCTGGTAGCGTGCGCGAAGATCCGACGGGGGATTCCCGGTTAAGCAGCGTACAATCCAGTCATCCACTCTGTAGACACACACATACCTGGTACCCGCTCTCACATCATTAAAATGAAAGGGTCCGGTCGAGTCCTGGTGGAGCCTACCGTGCTTGATATTGTTGTCATAGACCGTTGAACTGGCGTTGAGCAGAGCCTCGTCATATTGGTAGACGGTAGGCCAGGCTTGTTGTACTTGTGGTGTTGGCGGCATCTTCTTCATCCTTGTTCATAAAGCGACCACTTACAGGGACACAATGAGGAGTGTTGTGTCATCATCGTTCATCTGCTTCTTGAGCCGTTGTTGATTCACCAAGTCGGCAAACTCCTCCTGCGATAGTTGCAGTATTTGTTCGAGAGGTAATGTCTGTTGTTCAAGCTGCTTGAACAGCCACATAGCGAGCGCATCGGTCGCCAGCAGTAAAACATCGCCCGGCTGATATGTTCCGCTTTGGTGTTGCATGCGGCTGGCAAGCAGAGATATATTGGCACGTGTGGTGCTTGGAATGGAGGGCGGCTGATCTGTGAAATCAGCAGCTTTTTGCAGAGGAAAGCACCTGACGTTCCAAGAATGGGAGGCTTGGTGAGAGAAGCAGAACAGGCAGGTATCCCCCAGGGCCGCAGCATACCAGGTAGCATTGTTTTTATCGAGCATCACGCCCAGAAAGGTTGCGGCAGCGCCCATCTTCACGAATTCCTCAGTCTCCTGCCTGGAAAAGGTTTTATGACCAAGGTTCTGGTTACGTTGATTAATGATGGGTAACCAGGTGTCGAGGACCCAGTGCTGCCAGCGCATGCGGGGTTCGTAGAGCCATGTTTCCAAGGCTTCCGCATCGTAGGCCTCAAGGGGACGCGTGACCCATTGTTGAGCCAGCAGTGTGGCCCAGGGACGAGAAAAATGACTGGCCCCCACGCCATCGCATAGGGCGAACAGTGTTTCGTCCGGTGAAACGGCGCAGGCATCTTCTCCGTTCACCGAGATGTCGTCGCTTTTAATCTGCATGAGGAGATGCGCTTTTCTGGGTCTGGGAATGGCATAGAGAGGGTCATCTTCGAACAGTGGCGGCAACGTGGTGGAAGTTTCCGCGGCGAGCATGTCGAGCGGCGCTATCGCTGAAAACGCCTGCTGCACGGCGGTTACAGGAACCTGGGAAGATGGGGAAACCGGAAGAGACAACGAGCCCGCTCTGGCCGCTGGTTGCCTCTGGCTGACCTGCTGACCTGGTTCTTCCTCGTGTGCCTCAACCTCTTCGTGTTGGGCAAGGAGTATGACCAGTCCGAGTATGGCGAGCGCTGCAAGGCTCGCGCAGAGAGCGAGGAAGATGAAAAGCAGGTTGATATTAGCATCCTCGACGAACAATATGGCAAGAAGGCCGCAACAAAAGCTGCCCAACGCTGCACTTGCGGCAGCTGCCCGCGCGGGAAGTGGATGGTCTGCCGTCGCGATCCCCCGCCAGGCTGTTACCGCCACGCTCATCAGGACGGCCAGCAGCAAGAGCGTTTGAAACATATCGGACAACGATGTATCGGGCAGATGCATAGTGATCCGAAGTAACATGACGATAACCAGGACGAACAGCACCGCCAGCAGGATATATGCATCAAAAGTAATATGTCCGTTAAACACAGGAGGTGATGTACCTGGTTTCCTAGAGTGCGGTGTCTGTCTCATTGTGGCCTCCCAGCTAGTACTCCGCTAACTGTTTGTACTGAGTACCATCCTCTACTGGACAAATTCGGAACTCTGCCGCGTTCCCCAGGACAGGAATGTGAGCAGGTCCTGTGGGCTGGCGTTATACATAAAGCCGCGAGCACCGGACGGCAGGTTCCTGCCGAAAACGTGCTGCGCGCGGAGGGTCATAGTGCTGGGAACAATACTCGATATCTCGAACAGCTGTCGAACACCCAGGCGATCCCCATCGGAAAGATTCATTCGCTGGATCTCCTCCACACTACTGGGGAAACTCAGTTTCTGTGTGTTGGCGGCCGTGGTCAGGTGGCAGTTAAAGAGTAGCACTGCCCCATCATCCGTCCGCAGGTTTTGTAACTTCCTGGCCTCGTGCACCGGGTTATCGTTGCTCCTGCCGTTGTGCCTACCATCGGTAATGTTGATGACAATGGGTGGAAAGGAAAAGCGTCGTCGCGGGTCGGCTTTGAGCCAGCTTTCTACCCCCTGGTAGGCCGCGCGAATGGCCGCGGCCATTTCCGTATACTCGCTCTGCCCGTGGGGCGTAATCCAGAATGGCTGCTCCTGCTCTACGGACACGTCCTGCCCCTTTATGGGATCATACATTGTCACACGTACTTTGTGGCGACCGACCGGCTTGTCGGCAAGCATCGACACCGATACCGGCGTTCCGGTTCGATTCAGGAGTGGCAGGACCTCGTTGCCGTATCCATAGATGAGAATATCGCAGTAATCTTTGCGTAGTCCCGTCTGCGAGTCGACTTTGGCATTATCGATGACGGTGACAAGCAGATTGTTGATGATGGTTGTCGCCATCTGTGCCAGCGTCAGTTTGTACCCCTTCCAGATGAATTCTTCTCTCATCGATCCCGATTGGTCCAGGAGGAATACCAGAAAGCCGCGCTTCTTTCTACTAAAAGGCTCCGAGTAGGAGCCGCTGCTCTGTTGAGAATTTCCCGGTTGCTCAAACTGCATTGACCTCTCCCTTCTCCTCTTGCAATGAAACTTGATCCAGTGCGTACGTCTATTACCGCCAGGCTCTACCTGGTTTGAAGCTAACCTAAGGTTTGTTGAGCAGAGGAATAGACCTGAAGTTGTCCGTCGCGTAGCTGAAGAACGAGGTCGAAGAGACTTGCCAGGTCTTGGCGGTTCGCCAGGACGACAACAACTCTGCCACGTTTCGCTATTCTTCGAAGTTGTTCGATGAGAGATGCCGCTATCTGCTGCACCTGCACATCATGCTGGCTCAGGTTGGTAAATACGTCGTCCAGCAGACAGATACTCTGCGAACCATAACTATCCGCTGTTGCTTTGGCGACGCTCACCTGAGCGATCTCTTCGTCGGTCAATTCCTGCGTAGAAGCCTTCCACCGATCCTGGGGAAATTTGATACTCTGCAGGACATAGCGGGCTGCATCCTGCGCATCAGCCCATAAGAGGCCTTTATAATAGTGCAGCCAGTACGAGATATGGCGATGCACTGTTTGACCCGGTAGGTCGAGCTGGCTGCGGTGAATGTAGGTGATGATGTTGCCCAGAAAGGTGTGGCAGTCTGTGGGCGTCAGTTGAAAGATATCTCGGCCGTGGATGATGACCTGCCCCCCTGCCACTTTCTCCATCATGATGAGCATGCGCAAGAGCGCATGCGCCTCCTCCTGACTCTCGCTCATGATACAGGCAAGCTGGTTCATGAATAGTTCAAATGAGACGTTACGGAGCTTCACCACGCCATCGATAGTCACCTGCCGTACCTGTACCTCTGGTTGCTGTATCGGGAACCCGGGACGACTTTGCATGGTGGTGAGCTTCGGTGTCGGTGTCTGTACGTCCGGCTCAATGACACTAGTTATCTCATCTCCAGCTATGGAACGCTTCACTTGGTCGTTCAAAACATCCGGCGCGAGCTCAATCGGAATATCGTCGGTCTGCTGCAGCGCATCCAGCTGTTTTTTGAAGACATCCAGTTCCAGCGACTGCGAAACGCTCGCACTCTGGTCTGGTTGATACTGCTGCCCCCCTTGACTCTCTTGATCTTCTTGCTGATCCACAAATGACAGCGGAATAGGAATTTCGTCCGGCTTGCGTTGGAGATGATATTCTTCTTGAAAGCTGTTCATACGTTTTCTTTCTCCGCATTTTGTGCCTTATTTGTCAGGCGCCAGGCAACAACAAGAGAAATCCCGCTGATGAGGAACAGGATGATAGCCAGTAAGGCCAGAATCGTCGGCACAATATTAACTGAAGAGGTGAGAACAATAAGAAGAATGACTATGGCGCAGCAGGTGAAAACACCTATGAAGAAAAGCAGGCGTTGACACGAAATACCCTGGCCCATGTACAATGCTCTCCTTAATAATTAAGCGTATCCTACTCCTTTGACGTTTAGACTAATTTGGAATCGAGGGTGCTTGTACCTCATTAGTCACTATTAAAACGATAAGCATAAGAACTTTTAGGATACGGATTTCTGAAATCAAATAGTGTCTATTCATGTATCTCAAGCTTGAGAAACCATTAGATCTCTGCCTTTTCGGGCCGAATTAGTCTAAACAACAATACTCCTGAATGTGCTACATAAACAGCTTCACGCGTTAGGTGATGCTGGTGATCAGCCACGCCTTCGTTCCTGTTAGCACTAATTGCACATAGACATCGTAGGTTCGCTGCTTCTCATTGTGTTTACGCTGGAGATTCACCTTGATCGACGCGGAACTCCGCGATTGCAAGACAGGAGTAGAGACGGCATATCCAAGAAGCAAGCCCTTTTCCAGGGCTTCATCCTGAAGAGCAGCAACTGAAACTACTTTCACCTTCCCCTGCGCGTCCAGTATGGTTCCATGAGGAGTAAAATATTGATAAGCCATTACATAGTGCTTACGTTGCAGCGCCTGGTAGTAATTTTGCACTATCGATCGGATGGGCATGGTGGCGTGGTTGTACGCGGTAATGCTGCTAAACGCTCCTATGGATGTGAAGAGAAGAAGGAGGAGGACGGCGCACGTGAGCTAGAGACGGTGGTTCATCCGCCTGGAATGCCGCTGAATTATCGTTCTCCACGTATTGGAGGTATTCTGTCCTTGTGCCGATCCATCTACAGTTGAGCGCTGCACGTTCATTTGCCTGCTCTCCTGGATTCTCTCTTATAACTTACGATTTGGAGTTTAGACTAACTTTTACCACTCACTTGCTATCAGCAGCCACAATACAAGCTTGAGAAGGCTGTCACAAGACCTGATGACGGATTTCTTGCGACGTAAGCGTCACCTACACTCCCATCCCAACTATATAAAAAATTGCTCAGAAAAGGACAATAAATACATAGAGAGTAATACGTATTCCAAAGGAGAGTATAACTGATGTAAATCTCGATTGTCAAGATACCGCATTCCCTTTGTAAAATGTTACTAAAGCTGATATGGTTCCCTCAAATAAAAATGTTACCGAGGGAGTGCCAGGATGTCGACAGAAGAGCAGATGATAGTGGCTCACTTGAGCAGGATGGCCCGCTCTCGATTGTAGCGATGCAGAAGGAGGAACAGACACGCGGGCGTAGCATGACCACTGACTTGGAAAATGAGAGCGTCATACGGACAAAACGGGCCAGTCGTTGGTGCAGCGTGTTATTCCACCGTTCCATGTGAGCCGTTTCTCCGGTCTCTTTGCCCACG